>JAABUJ010002719.1_pt1 | contig 21105 bp, 27 predicted proteins | sample 5559131 | NCBI WGS metagenome assembly JAABUJ01 (sample SAMN10711875, study PRJNA513366) | rock metagenome | isolation source: Antarctica rocks | place: Antarctica: Victoria Land, Mt New Zealand nord | collected 2016-01-07 | reverse complement strand
AAGACTAGAAACGATTAACCACTCCAACCGGAGACATTCCCGATGGTCCGTCCTCATGGAGATGAGCCGCGAGTGCGGCGAAGGGGCTATCGGGGGGTGTCACCGCCCCCGATTTCAACGAAAGCCCCAAACGGCCACCTAGTTACAAGACGAGAAACGATTAACCACTCCAACCGGAGACATTCCCGATGGTCCGTCCTCATGGAGATGAGCCGCGAGTGCGGCGAAGGGGGCTATCGGGGGGTGTCACCGCCCCGATCTTAAAGGAAACAATACAAAAATCATGGCGAAGGCAAAATTCGACCGGAGCAAACCGCACGTCAACATCGGTACGACGGGTCACGTCGATCACGGCAAGACGACGCTCACCGCGGCGATCATCAATTGCCTTGCCACCGAGAACGCGAACATCCAAAAGCGTAACGTCGACGATATCGATAATGCGCCCGAGGAGAAGGAGCGCGGCATTACGATCGCCATCTCGCACCAAGAGTACGAGACCGCGAAACGGCATTACGCGCACGTCGACTGTCCCGGCCATGCCGACTACATCAAGAACATGATCACGGGTGCCGCGCAAATGGACGGCGCGATCCTGGTGGTTTCGGCGACCGACGGCCCGATGCCGCAGACACGCGAGCACATCCTGTTGATGAAGCAGGTCGGCGTCCCGTACATCGTCGTGTTCCTCAATAAAGTCGATCTCGTCGACGATCCAGAGCTGCTCGAACTCGTCGAGCTGGAAGTGCGCGAGCTACTTTCCAAACAAGGCTTCGACGGCGACGAATGCCCGATCATCCGGGGCTCGGCAACCAAGGCACTCAACTCGTCGGGCAAACGCGGTGAAGCGGATGCGGAGCCGATCTTCCAGCTGATGGACGCGGTCGATTCGTACATTCCCACGCCCGAACGCGCCGTCGATAAACCGTTCTTGATGCCGGTCGAAGACGTCTTCACGATCACGGGACGCGGCACGGTCGGCACCGGTCGCGTCGAGCGCGGCCAAGTCAAAGTCGGCGAGGAAATCGAGATCGTCGGCCTACAGGAGAAGGCGCGTAAGTCGGTCGTCACCGGTATCGAAATGTTCCGCAAACTGCTCGACATGGGCATTGCCGGCGACAACATCGGGGTGCTCCTGCGCGGCATCGAGCGTAACGACATCGAGCGCGGTCAGGTGCTCGCGAAGCCGGGCTCGATCAAACCGCATACGAACTTCAAAGCGGAAGTGTACGTGTTATCGAAGGAAGAAGGCGGCCGCCACACGCCCTTCTTTGCGAACTACCGTCCGCAGTTTTATTTTCGCACGACCGATGTGACGGGCACGATCAAGCTTCCCGAAGGCGTCGAGATGGTGATGCCCGGCGACAACATCACGATGGACGTGGAACTGATCACCCCGATCGCCTGCGAAGAGGGTTTGCGTTTTGCGATCCGCGAGGGCGGTCGCACCGTCGGCGCGGGCGTGGTGACGGCGATCCTGGCCGACGCCGTGCCGGCGGGAGCCAAGAAGTAGCAGCGTGGCAAAGCAAAAGATTCGCATTCGGCTGAAGGCCTACGATCATAAGATTCTCGATCAGTCGGCGGAGCGAATCGTGGATACCGCGAAGCGCACGGGCGCCTTCGTCAGCGGCCCCGTTCCGCTTCCGACCGAGATCAATCGCTTTTGCGTGAACCGTTCGCCGCACGTCGACAAAAAGTCGCGCGAGCACTTCGAGATGCGCACGCATAAGCGTCTGATCGACATCCTTCAAGCGTCTCCGAAAACGATGGACGCGCTCATGCACCTCGATCTTCCGGCCGGCGTAGACATCGAACTCAAGGCGTAAGCGGGCCGCGAAGCGCTGCGCTGAAAGTAAATAGGCGCTCGTCCGAGAAACCGTGGGGATGCCTATCCCACTAGCGGTCGTTCACCAGCGAAGCTTCGGCGGCACACGGCGCCGCATCTACCAGCTGCTCGCTGAAATGGGCACGTCGGCCGACGCGATTTGGCCCTTTGCGTCGCAGCCTTTCATGCGCTCGGCGGGCCCTCTGACGCCGGGCAAAACCGAAGAGTGGCATAGCGGCGTCCATGCCGTGCTCGATGAGGTAGTTCCCGAAGAGCGAATCGTCTGGCGCTTTCAGAACGAGGGCTTCGACGGCACCCACGGCTTTTATCTCGAGTCAGACGCGAAGAAGACGCGACTCGTGCACCGCGTGCAAGCGACGCTCTCCGATACCGACGGGCGCCTTTTCTGGCGGCGGCTCGAGGACGTGAACGAGCGCACGATGGAAGCGCTTTTCGACAAGATGGAACGCGTTCTCAAACGCTGAGCGCGCGCGGCATTCATAGCGGTGCAATGATCGTTTTGGTGACCGGGGCGAGCGCCGGCTTCGGTGCCGCGATCGTGCGTCGTTTTGCGCGCGATGGTGCGCGCGTCATTGCCGCGGCGCGCCGCCGGAAGCGCCTCGATGCACTGCGCTCAGAGCTCGGCGACGCGGTTCTGCCGCTCGAGCTCGACGTTCGCGATCGTGATGCAGTCGTTAAAGCGGTCGTATCGTTGCCCCCGGCATTGGCGGAGATCGACGTGCTGGTCAACAATGCGGGCCTCGCCGTCGGCCTAGAGCCCGCGCAGGCAGCGCAGCTCGACGATTGGGACGCGATGGTGGATACGAACGTCAAGGGGGTGATGTACGTGACGCGCGCGGTGCTGCCGGGCATGGTCGCGCGCAATCGGGGGCATGTCGTCAATCTGGGTTCGATCGCCGGTGAGTTTCCGTATCCCGGCGGAAACGTCTACGGTGCAACCAAGGCCTTCGTTCACCAGTTTTCCTTGAATCTGCGCGCCGATCTGCTCGGCACGCGCATACGCGTGACCGACATCGAACCGGGGCTCGCCGGCGGCACCGAGTTTTCACAGGTTCGCTTCAAAGGTGACGTTCAGAAAGCGGACGCCGTCTACGCGGGAACGACACCGGTTTCGGCCGACGACGTCGCCGACGCGATTCATTGGGTCGCAACGCGACCGCCGCACGTCAACGTCAACGCGCTCCAAATGATGCCTGTCTCTCAGGCCTTCGGCCCGCTTGCCGTCAAGCGCGATGGTCGATGAGTGAGCCTCGACCGCACGCGATTCGTCTGGTCGAGGATCGCTGGACGACATTCGCCACATCGTCGAAGCAGTCGCAATCGTCGCCGCCGGCGCGTGGCGTTTTATACGTTCTTCTATCAAGAGAAGATCAAGCCGGCGGGCGAAGCTCCCGCGCTCGTGCCCACCGTCACCGTTTCGCGCCTGGGGCGGGACGCAAAGCGGGAGATTCTCAAGGTTTCGCTCAGCTACCACAATACCGGCAAGACCGAAATTGATATCGCTGCCGATGCAGTCAACGTCTGGGGCGTCCGTTATGGCCTACGCGACAAACTTCACGTCTTCAGCGGCGCAGGTGTGCACGTTTATAGCGTTACCATGCCGGAAGTCTCCCGCCGTCTTATCGCAAGTGTTGTGGAACTTCGGGAAGCAGCGCGAGGCGGTCGTGCTGGTTTTAACAACGTCATCGAGCCTGGCGCTACGACGACGCTTTCCGACGTGATCGTGTTGCGCCGCGCTCAGTACGATCTAATTGACGCGCAGCTCGTCGCCGTTCCGGTCAAGCTCCATCGGGCGAAAGTTCGGGTCGACCTCATTTCCGACAAAGGCGGCGGAACGTCCCTGCGACCCGATCCCACGCGAGCATTTGAAGATGACAACACGACGGATTTTGCGTTGATACCGTGAAAACGAGCGTCATGAATCGTAACGCTGCTCGCCCGGACTCCTTCGATCCGGTCGATCCACTCGGCCTCGATCGCAATCTCGGGTCGGATGAACGCCTGGTGCGTGATACGGTGCGCAGCTTCGTCGATCGACGGATCCTTCCCGACATCGCGACGTGGTTTGAACGCGGCGAGTTTCCGAAGGAACTTGCGAGCGAGGTCGGCGAGTTGGGCGTGCTGGGCATGCACCTAGAAGGTTACGGTTGCGCGGGCGCAAGCGCGACGGCGTACGGCGTCGCGTGCCGTGAACTCGAAGCGGGCGACAGTGGATTGCGCAGTTTCGTGTCGGTGCAAGGTTCGCTTGCGATGTTCCCCATCCGCACGTACGGTTCCGAGGAACAGCGCGAAGAGTGGCTGCCGCGCATGGCGCGCGGCGAGGTCATCGGCTGTTTCGGGTTGACCGAGTATGACTTCGGCAGCGATCCGTCCGGCATGCGCACGGTTGCGCGCCGCGACGGCGGCGACTACGTACTCGACGGTTCGAAAGCCTGGATCACGAGCGGCGGCATCGCCGACGTCGCGATCGTGTGGGCGCGTACCGCCTCCGATAACGGCACTGCGCGCAGCGCGTCCGATGGCGGCACGGAGCGTGCCGATTCCAGCAGTGGAAACGCGAGCGAAACCATCCGTGGGTTCATCGTCCCGGCCGGAACGCGCGGTTTCTCGACCCGCAACATCGAGCGAAAGCTCTCGCTGCGTGCGTCCGTAACGTCGGAGCTATCGTTCGACGCCTGCCGCATACCGGCGCGTAACATGCTGCGGGGCGCGAGCGGCCTAAGGGGCCCGCTGTCGTGCCTGAACGAAGCGCGTTACGGCATCATATGGGGCGTCATCGGAGCAGCCCGCGCCTGTTACCACGCCGCCCTTTCATACGCGCGGACACGCGAGCAATTCGGCAAGCCCATTGCGAGTTTTCAACTGACCCAAGAGAAATTGGTCAACATGTTGCTCGAACTGCAAAAAGCCCAACTTCTCGCGACGCAAATCGGTCACCTGAAAGATGCGGGAACCCTCACGCCCCAGCACATCAGTCTTGGCAAACTCAACAACGTCCGCGAGGCGCTTACGATCTGCCGGGAAGCACGCACGATCCTCGGAGCAAGCGGCATTACGCTCGAATATCCGGTGATCCGACACATGAACAACCTCGAGTCCGTCCTTACATACGAGGGAACAAGCGAGATACATACGCTGGTTCTTGGCCAGGCGATCACCGGTATTCCGGCGTTTTCCTGATATGTATTCCACCTAGAAAAATCCGCGGACCCGAACGGTCGTCAGATATCGTACGTGCGAAAGCTCAGCACTGCCGCGGTGAGCATGCCGATACCCCATGCGGCGCTCCAAGCAAGAAATGCAGGTGCGGGCGGACCCGATACGGCGAACGGGCCGAAGTCGCGCGCGCCTTCGCGCGTCGCGCCGGTGGCTACGATGACGGCGGGCTCAAGTGCGGCGAGCGCACCACGCCAGAGACCGTCGCTCGGCAGTAGGAGTGAAACGATGGTACCGGCGTGCACCAGTGCCGCGTTGCCGAGGGTCGAGGCGAGCGTGACGGCGATGCCGGCGATCCAGGCCAGGCCGAAGAGCGCAATTGCGATAATCCCACCCGCGATCGGTGCAAGGCGCGTGCTGAAGAAGAGTGCAAGTGTTAGCATCGTAAGGCTTTGCGCTGCGAGAAACGCGAGTGCGACGAGCGGATGCGGTGGCGCATAACCGGCGATCGCGCGAATTACCACGAGTTCGGCGCCCCCGACGGCGAAAATGAAGACGACGACGAGTGTCGCGAGGCCGAACCATTTTCCGAGGACGACGTCGGCGCGGCGCAACGGTCGCGGTAGAATCGCCAGCAGTAAGCCCGAGTCGATATCGCCGGCCAGTGCCGGCGCCGCGAGAAATGCGGAACCGATCGCGAGTGCCACGCTGAACATGTACGCGAGCAGGACGACGAGCACGCTGAAGGTTGTCGCTCCGAGCGCCGGGTCGCGACCATGACTTACAAGCGATTCGTGCAGCTTCCAAAAACCCCACCCCGTCAGGGCGACGATGACGACCGCGATGACGGCGGCCGCCGCGACGACGCGTCGGCGCGATGCTTCACGTAGGGTCAGCGACGTGATTGCGAGCAGTGACGGCCTCCGGCTTCAAGAGTTCGAGGAAACGCTCTTCCAAAGTCGCGCGTTGCGGCTCGACCGCGTGGACGGCGGCGCCCGCATTCACGAGCTGTCGCACGAAGTCGGGTATTGCGTCCGGTTTCGCATTGGTTATCCGGTACCACGCGGGCGTTTCGTTTGCAAGCGTTGCAGACTCAGGCCGCGCACCCGCGCGTGCGAGAATGTCGTGCGCAGCCGGCCCGACGTCGGTTAAGCGTACGCGAACGCCGGCGCCGTTGCCCAGTAGTTCGCCGACCGCGCCGCCGGCGACGACGCGTCCGCGATCGACGATGGCGATCCGGTCGCAGACGCGTTCGACTTCCGTCAATAGGTGTGAATTGAGAAAAACCGTCGTTCCGTCCGCGCGCAACCGTTCGATGAGAAGCCGAACGTCGTGGCGACCGACCGGATCGAGCGCAGAGGTGGGCTCGTCGAGAAACACGAGCGACGGAGAACCGAGCAGCGCGACCGCGAGCCCCAGACGTTGCTGCATTCCTTTTGAGTACGTTCCGACGCGATCGTGCGCGCGCGCCGACAAGCCGGCAATATCGAGGACCCGCTCGACATCGTCGCGCCGCGTGGCTTTAGGCAGCGCAAGCAGTCGGGCGTGAAAGCCCAGAACTTCGCGCGCATCCAGCCATTCTTGATAGCGGAAAAGCTCCGGCAGATATCCGATGTGCCGCCGCACTTCACGGTTGCCGAGTGGCAGCCCCAAGACATCGCCCGCACCGGACGACGGAGTTGTGAGGCCCAGGAGCAATTTGACGGCCGTCGTCTTCCCGGCCCCGTTGGGCCCGAGAAACCCAAACACTTCGCCGCGCCGGACCTCGAGCGTTAAATCGGTAAGCGCGGTTGTCGTACGGTAGCGTTTCGCCAATTCGAGCGTTTCGATTGCGACGTCCGGCGCAGCGTTCATGCCGTCAGCGAAGCGAATTTGCCACGGTGAGAATCGTGCGGACGGGCAGCGTACCGGCGACGCCGTAGACGTATCCGCGGCTCTGCCAAATCACGCCTGCACCAACTCCCGTGTTGTCGCCGACGACGAGTCCCGGTGCGTTCTGCACGACGACCGGTTGCGCATGCACACGGTCGATCGGAATAGGGATCGGCAGCGTCGAGGTCGGGTCGGCGATAGCGCGCAGCTCGGCGGCTACGGGCGGCGGTAAGCCCGGCTGCGCGGCGAGGTAATCGACGATCGTCGTTGCCGAGACGCCGTTCGAAGCGACGACCGGAACGGGCATCTGCGCGATCAAGAGCTTCGGCCAGCCGTGTCCGCGCGCACCATGACGATCCCGCTCGACTTCCGATGCGCGCTCCTGTGACGTCAGGTAGAGAGCGATGACTGCAGGACCGACGCTGGCCTCAATCGTGCTGCCGTCCAGTCCCGCAGGCATGGGCGCTAAGGATCGTCCTGTGGCCGCCGCGGCTGTAGCCGCTTTGACCGCGCTAAACGTAAAGGCGCTCGTGCCGCGCGAGATCACGCGATACTCGATGCTCGTCGGAACGCCGAGTGGTAACGCGGCCGGGACGCGCACCGGAATGCGAGCCAGGAGTGCCGCGTCCTGCGCGTCCGGAACGATTGCGTTGCGCTCCCGCACGAGTTCGCGCATCGTACCGTATTTTGCAAGATCCGGTAAGGCGCGCATCTGCCGAGCATCGGCACGCGAAATAGGAAGCGCGACGAATTGGCGCGGCTCGAAGATCGCAAGGAAGTTCTGCGCGAGTGAGCGCAACGGCGTTGCGACGAAGAGCACGACGATCGCGACGGCCGCGCAGGCGCTCCAGAATGCGAGTGGGACTCGCCTTCGGCCCGCCTGCGACGATGCGGCGGCTGCGGCGGGAGTCGCGGAGCCGACCCCCTCCCCTAAGGGCGGCGCCATGGTGTCCCGACGGAGCGAGTCGGGAATGAGCCCGGATGACGCGCCGAGAGCGACGTCTGCGACTTGGGCCCGTGCTGCCAGCGCATTCGAACGGCGCCGGCATGTGAGACAGTCATCGAGATGGCGCCGCTGTGAGCCGAGCAGCGCGGCTGGTTCATCGAGCGCGCGACGTAGAGCGCCAAGCGTAAGATGCTTCACTTCCGTAGTTCCTTTCCAAGTGCGGCTTCCGCGCGGACCAGACGCGTGCCGACCGAGCCGATTCCGATGCCGAGCGACGCCGCGACCTCTGCATACGATAGCCCACCGTAGCGCAAGGCGAGGATGGTCGCGTGCTGTTTTCCGATCCGACGGAGCGCTTCGCGAACCGCCGCCCGTTCTTCGCGCCGTTCCAGGTGGACTGCCGGGTCGGCGCTTTTCGCTGCGTCAGCGCGGAGCGCGCAATCCAAGAGGTGCTTGCGCCTTTCTCGTGCGAACCTGCGCCGTTCACGGCGCAGAACGTCGAACGCAGCGTGAGCAGCAGCCGCTCGTAGCCACGCGGACGCAAACTTCACGTCGGGTTCATAGCGACGCGCAAACGAAGTCAAGGTGTCCTGAGCAACGTCTTCGGCGGCACTACGGTCACCAAGGATTCGTTCGGCAATCGATACCAGCTTCGGGCGTTCGCGCGATACAAGCGCTTCGAACGATGATGGCCGAAGGCGAGCGGCCCAGCTTTGGGCACGTAGGTCCGTTGCCATGGCTTCGTTCATCCGCACCTCACGCACCGTAAGCGCCGCAGCTCACCGTTTTATGACGTCGTCCGGTTCATCAGCCCCTTGGGAGCCGGCCGCGGTTTGGCGCGCTCGTACTGCGGGGGCCATGCGGCGTCGGCGCCGAGGGCCGATGCGGCGTGCAGCGGCCAGTACGGGTCGCGCAGCATCTCGCGCGCCAGGAGGACGAGATCGGCCTGGCCACTGCGAATGATGTCATCGGCCTGACCCGGCTCCGTGATCATGCCGACGGCGCCCGTCGCGATGCCGGCATCGCTGCGAATTTGCGCCGCGAAAGGCACCTGATACCCCGGTCCCACTTCGATGCGCTGCTGCGGAGCGAGACCGCCCGACGATGCGTCGATAAGATCGACGCCCAATTCGCGCAGATCGCGAGCCAGACGCATCGATTCGTCGAGCGTCCAACCGCCGTCGGCCCAGTCCGTTGCCGAGATGCGAACGAACAGCGGTACTTCGACCGGAATCACAGCGCGAATCGCGCGTATCACGTCGTGGGCGATGCGCGTCCGATTTTGAAAGGAACCGCCGTATTCGTCGGTGCGCAGGTTCGAAAGCGGCGAGAAGAACTCGTGAAGCAGATAACCGTGCGCCGCGTGCACTTCGATAATGCGAAAACCGGCTTCGAGCGCACGGCGCGCGCCGGCAGCAAACGCGTCGGCGACCGACGCAATCCCTGCGTGCGTGAGCGCGCGCGGCACGGCATAGTCGCCGAAGGCAAGCGCGCTCGGCGCGACGGCTTCCCATCCGCCGTCTGCTGTTGCAACCGGTCCGCCGCCGTCCCATGGCCGCGCGGTGCTCGCCTTGCGCCCGGCGTGCGCCAGCTGAATGCCGGCGATGCCGCCGTGCGCCGCGATGAAGTCCGTGATGCGCCGGAGCATCGCGACGTGGGCGTCGCGGTAGATGCCGAGATCCTGCGGACTGATGCGGCCGACTGCCGTAACGGCCGCAGCCTCGGTGAAAATCAGGGCCGCGCCACCGATCGCGCGACTGCCGAGATGCACGAGATGCCAGTCTTGCGCGAAACCGTCTTCGCTTGAATACTCGCACATCGGCGAAACCGCGATGCGGTTCTTTAACGTCACGCCGCGGACGGTCATGGGCTCGAAGAGGTGCGCCATCGCACACTGAACACGAGGCTTGGTTCCCGTAGTTTCAGAGTGCGACGGCGAAAAGCTTACGGCGTGGGCGACGCCATCGGGGCCATCGGCTCGGGCCGGCTGCCGCGCTTGTGTTGCATCGCAGCTTCGAATTGCGTCCGCTGCGAGGGTGTCAAGACGTTCTCGATCTGCCTGCGCAGCTGCGCGCTGGTTTCGGGTGTGGCGCTGTTGCGCGACGTGCGGTACGCTTGACGTGCCGCTTTGATCTGCGCTTTTTGCGTATCCGAGAGGCCAAGGGTCCGCAGGGCGCGGGTCATGCGGCTGCCGCGGCGTTGGTGCGCGCGCACGGCGGGATTGGATGCGGAAGCCGGGGTCGATATCGCAGGCGGTATGGCAGTAGGCGCCGTTTGCGCGTAAGCGCCGACCCCGCTGTCGAGTAGAGCTCCGATGAGAGCCGGAAGAGCAAGATAGGAACGGATGGACACGGGTCGTTCTCCTTTTGACTCTTACGGAACGAGCCGCCGCGACCGATGTTGCGGTGCGATCTAAAGGACGGATGAGAATGCGCTTTTACACCGGCTACCTGACGACCAACACGCGCGAATGCACGAAGCGAAGTCCGCGTGCGCCGGCTTGGCGAGACGGCGGAGCGACGAGTCTTACGCGACGCCCAGCGTTTGGGACGCCATTTTCGTGCCGTCGACGCGAGACTTGATTTTCTCGAAGGCGACGTCGCGCGCGACATCGGGTGAACCGTGCTTCGGTTTCACGTCGATGCTGAAGGGTGAGAACCCGCAGTCGTCCGTTGATCCGAGCTGATCCTTGGGGATGTACTTTGCAGCCAGGATCAGGTCGTCGGCGACTTCCTGCGGCGTTTCGACGCGTGGGGTAAGCGGGTTGATGACGCCGATGAAGGCGACTTGCTTGACGCCCTGCGCATCGCGCCGGATGTTCTCGCCGATGATCTTGTAGATACGCTCCTTGTCCTTTTCGCTTGCAAGCTGGATCAAAAAGTAGCCGGCGTTCATCTTGAACAAGCTCGGAAGCATGGCGGCGTAGTCGACCTCCGCGCTGTGCACGGAGTCGCAATCGCCGCCAGGGCAGGTGTGCATCCCGATGTTCACGCGTTCGCCCGGTGTGAAACGCGCGAAGAGCCGGTTGTTGAGATCGACGAAGGTCTGCAGCATGTTTCGGCCGGTCCACGGATTGCGCGGATCGTTTTTGAGTGCGAGCCGTCCCTCGGTGAAGTCGACGGACACGCGCTGAGCGCCCGCGGCAAAGCATTTGCGGATATCTTTCTCCGCCTCATCGATGAGATCGCTGTGAAACTGTTCGCGCGAGTATCCCGCAAGTTCGCCGTCGAGCGGATAGAGCAGCATCAGCATCGAGGGGGCGATCACGGCCTGCTTGAGCGGACGCGACGTCATCTTGCGCGCCTTCTCGAGAAACTCGACCGCGTACTGTTTGTAGCGGAACGGTCCCTTCGTCAGCCGCGGCAATTGACGGTGGTGGCCGTCGTCGAAGATCGCAAAGAACTGACCGTCACCGGCGAGATTCTCCGCTAGTCCGGTTCCCGCAAGCGTATCGGCGAGCGGATAGGTCGCGAAACTCGAAATCCGCTGCTCACCGTCGGAGATGACGGGCTCGCCTGTTGCCTCACCCCGCTTGATGGAATCCGCGGCCGCCGCGTCCTGTTCGCGCGACAGCTGCTCGAACGTGATCTTGCCGTCGTCGTAGTCCTTGATTGCCGCTTGCAGTTTGGCGGGACGCGGTAGCGAACCCACGGGTTCGGTCGGAATCGGCATCGTGTACCTCTACAGTCGGCAAACTCGCTAGGTAACCGGTCAGTCGCCGCCCTGTCGTGTTACCGTAACCCGTAGTGGCTCCTCCCTTCATCGCCGCGTTGGAGCATGAAGTTTCGCGCGCCGTTCCCCGCCGGTCTACGCCGGTGCTCGCGTGTAGCAGTCTACCTTTAACGCATCTAACGCATCGTCGCGCACGTTCGCATAATCTGCACATCGCCGTCCAACAATCGGAAGCTATAACTAGTCTTGCGCCGCTGTGGCCTTGAGATCGTCGCTGCGACACGTGATGGGGATGAGGTATCGATGTTCCAAATCGGCCGGCCCGCCGTAATCGCGGTGGCGATGCTGGCAGCGCTGCTGATCGGCACGTGTTCGCGCGCCGAAGCCGAAGTGCGGGACGATCGAGGTTTCGCCGGCACCGCAGCCGCTTTGATTCGCTTGTTCGTCGAGCCCGATGCGCGGTCGCCCGCAGCGGGGCAACACCGGCAGCGGTCATCGAGGCGACGTACGCATGCGTCAACGCCTACAACGCCAACAGCGCGGTCGAGCACTACGAAGGCGTTCCGCGCTACGCGAGGCCGGGCTACGTCAGCACGTTCGCAAACGACGTTCGCTCCGCGAACGCCTAAGCGTTGGCATGAAGCGCACCGCTCGACGTGCCAGCTCCACCAAAGGAACGCATCCACGCCGAGCTACGGCGCCTCGGCGGTTTACAGAAGCACCTCTTCACCGAAAGCCAGGGCGTCGGCTCGACGGAGTACGCCAAGGTGGTCGTTGCGATCACCGATGCGATCGAGCGGATCGCGGTTTGACAACACTGCATTATAAGCGTATATACATTGTATGAACAGGCAACCTTCAGGCGCCTCTTTCTTGCCGCCCGGCGCCGATGCTCAAGAGGGCAGTTTCATGAAACTCGCAAGCGAGAACTTTGAGGCGCTGGTCGTCCAGGACGCGCGAGTCTTCAAAGCCGGCAATTCGCTTGCAATCCGCATCCCGAGCGCCATCGCGAAACATATCGCCCTCGAAGACGGCGCGGCCGTGGAGATGGCCGTGGATCATGGGGTGATCTACGTGCGCAAAGCGCCGTCGCGGGCTCTGGCCGAGCTCATCGAGGGCATCACGCCTGAGAACCTGCATGCGCCCATGTTCGATGACTTGACCGGCGCCGAGCGTTGGTAGAGCCATACGTTCCCGATGTTGGGCATCTCGTATGGCTCTCGCTCGATCCGCAGCGTGGTCGCGAGCAAGCTGGGCGCCGTCCGTTCCTAGTGCTTTCGCCGCGTGCTTACAACGCCAAGACGTCACTGGCCGTCGGTGTGCCCGTGACCTCCCAGCGCAAACATTATCCGTTCGAGGTGCCGCTTGCAACGAGTAGTTCGATCGCCGGCGTCGTGCTCGTGGACCAGGTGAAAAGCCTCGATTGGCGCGCCCGGTTTGCGGATTTCGCGGATGATGTTTCGCCAGCGACCCTGCGTCACGTGCGCAAGCAGTTGGCGACGTTTTTGCAGCTTGTCTAAACACTGGTGACGTCATGATCGCAAAGGTCATTCCGGCGAAGGGCGGGGGTCGGACCTTCGGCGCGCTCGTCGACTACGTCAGCGCGGAGAACCGCCTTGATCGCCCCGTGGGGCGCGAGTTCGAGGAGCTCGTGCGCTACGTCGGCCGCGAGGACACCGTCGAGCCGTTGACCGGTGAGGTGACGCCGAAAGCGATAGCGATCGAGACGCAGGCGTCGCGTCGCTGCGTACCGCGGCCGCCGAAATGGAGGCCGTCGCTTCGCAGTGCCGGCAGCTGCGTGCGCCGGCGGATTATCACCTCGTCGTCTCCTGGCACGAGAACGAGCACCCGACGCCGAGCAGGCATTTGCAGCCGGGCGTCACGCGGTCGCGGCGCAGGGCATGGAATCACATCAGTACGTGATGGCCGTCCACGGCGACACGGCCAACGTGCATTTGCACGTCGCGACCAGCGCCGGCTTTCCGTAGCGTACTCCTTCGCGATAGCTTGCGCATCGAGGCCTCGCATCGCCTTGCGGACGGAGCCGATGCCAATCTAAGTGCGAGGCAACATGAAGCGCACGCAGTTCGCGCATTTGCGCGAAGATTTCCCGACTATACTCACAAGCGTGAGGGTCGAAGGTAACGACGCGGCTCGCCCATTCGCTTACGCGGATCCACGCTCGCTGTCGCAAGCGTGGTACGATGCACTCTACGGTGCCCACAAAATGCCGCAAGAGCGGCATCCGTCGCGACAAAGCGCGCATGTGTCAGACGAGTCAAGTCGCGCTGCGGCACCGCCGCCGCAAGCCGGAGGGCGCGATGCCGGGGCGTTCGAAAGCGAACCAGCCGAGCACCCCGCCCTCCGCGCATCCGCCGTTACGGCGCGTGGGACCGGCGGCGCACGCGACGGCACCGTCCCTCCGAAATGAAATACCGCTCGCCTCCTTATCACGGATCATCCTCGAGATTTCAGGGGGTCCGAAAAAAATCTTCAGGTCACTGGCTCCGCCACAGGGTTCGCGAACGGAATGCCGGTGTGATGGCGAGCAAGCCAAGCAAGTTTCCTCGCGCCTCTGCCTTGACGGGTCTGCACCGCAGCGGTTCCGAAAGTCGCACTATGGAGTTCGAGTTTGCGGGTCGAATGCTCGCAGCTCTGGCGGTGATCGCAGCGGTGCTGTTTGCGTTGCAGTTCGTTGCGCGTACCGGATTGCGTCAGCGCCTTTCGAGTCGTGCGGGCGGCCGGCTGATGACGATCGTCGAAACGACGTCTCTGCCGAACGCGTCTTCGCTCCACGCCGTCAAGGTGGGCGAGCGGTACATCGTCGTCGGCCGTAGCGGAAACTACATCTCGATGCTGTGCGAACTGCCGCCCGAAACCGTTGAAGCGTGGCTTGCGGCGCAACCTGCGGCGCCACTTCGGCCGATCTCGTTATCCGATATGATCGGCCGCCTCCGCGGTAGACGTACCGAATTAAAATAGGGCGACGTCGAGACTCCGCGCCGCGAGGCGCTCATACGGCAACTCAGGATCGGTACACGCACGTACCATTGACCCACGTTTGAAGAACGCGTGCTTGAGCGAACGACCCATCGCTCGGCGCGTCTCGATCAAGAACGACGAAATCGGCATCGTAACCTGAAGCAAGTAGCCCGGCGTGTGACTCCGCGTGACCAAGCCGTGCCGCATCGTAGGTGTACATCGTGAGCGCTTGGAGCGGCGTAAGGCGTTCGCTATGGGTGTGGTGCGCGCATGCCGCTGCCATTCCCGTCAACGGGGAGAGCCGGCATACCGGGCTGTCGTCGCCGCCGCACAAGATCGCCCCAGCCAGCAAAGCACTACCCAGCGCGTTCATCGAGCGCATTCGTTGCGTACCGAGACGCGCCTCATACATACCGCCGTCACCGCCCCAATCCGCGTCGAATTGGGGTTGCATCGAGAGATAGAGTCCCAGCTGAGCGCAGCGGGCTATCTGCACCGGCGTCGCGATCTCGAAGTGTTCGATGAAGTGACGATTGTGCGGGCTCGGCTTGCCGCCGAGTACCCGGTCCCACGCCATCACGCACTGCTCGATTGCGCGGTCCCCGATTGCATGCACGCCCGCGGACACGCCCAGTTGCTCGGCGGCGCTGAAGTATGCCTCCACCTCGGCGTCGCTGTGCGCGAGCCGTCCGCATGTCGCAGCGCCGTCGGTGAACGCGCCGTTGCAGTAGGGTGTGCCGAGCGCCGCGGTCCCGCTTCCGATGGAGCCGTCCAGAAACACGTCGCCGCCCACGAACGGCAAGCCGAAGGAGCGCGCGAGGGCCGGATCTCGCTCGCAAATCTTCGGGTAGATTTTCAATCCCGGCAGAGTACGCAGCGCGTCGATCTCGGCCGCATACGCATCGCGTTCGCCGAAGCCGACGAGCTGCGCGTGCAGATGCACGGCGCCTTCGCGCAGCGCCAACTCGCCCGCGCGTCGCTCCGCCGCCCGGCGCTCGGTGGCGGGAAGCTGCGCGAAGAAGCGTGACTGAGCAACCCAGTTCGCTTCGAGAAAAAGCCGGCCGGTTGGCATACCATCGGTATCGCATTCCAGTCCCGGCAGCTGCTCTTCGAGCTGCAGGTGCGCAAGCGTCTTACGATTGACGATGCACGAATGCCCATCAACGCGCACGCACATTGCAAACGCTTCGGAGAGATGCGAGTCGAGGGGTCGAGCGCTCGCGCTTGCGCCGTCGACCCAGCGCGACTCATCGTAGTTCCCCGCGAGCACGAACCGTTCCACCGGCAGCGCGGCAATGCGAGCCTCGAACTCCCTAGCGCTGCGCACGCCTCCAAGGTCGCGCGGGCCCAGCATGTAGCCGGTATCGGTCAGATGCACGTGGCAGTCGGCGAACGCCGCTAACACGCAGGCGCCCCCGAGATCGATGCGCTCGACTCCGGCGCCGGCCAAAGATTCCTCGAATCCCGCGAACCGCGTCCCGTCGACGAGGACGGCATCGCGCACGGCATAGGTGCGGGATGCGGGCTCGAACGCATACGCGCGACAGTTGACGAACAGCTTCACGAACGAATGTGTTCGCGCCGCGCAGTTCCGAATCCATCGCGACGCAGAAACGACCCGTAGTCACGGGCCGTTTCTGCTAAAGAGAGGCGACCTTATTACTGGCGGTCGCCGCGGTCCCGATCCGAGTTCATGGCCAGATTGACGTCGTTGATGGCCTCGTTGATCTCGGAGATCGCTTTGATGCGATGGCCGTAGAAGTCGTGTGAACCCTTGTTAAGTTCGGCGCGGGCTTGGATCAGATTATTCAGCCCTGCACGAAGCTCGGGATGGCGTTCGAAGGCGATCGTCGGCACGGCAGCGCCCGCGAGAAACGCGGCTGCTGCGATGGCGCTGATGGTCCGTTTGTTCATATAACCCTGCTTTCGACTGTGAGAAGTATGGATGAAGCCGGTAGTACGTTGCGACTGTAACCTGAACGAAGCCCGATGCGCACTGGTTCCAATATTGTGCGGGTTTGTCGTGTTCGGGCGAAGCGAGATATGCAATACGATCGCCCGACGGAGACCAGCGCGGTCGTAACGCCGTCGCGATCGTGGGTGAGCGCACGCTGCATGCCGTCGGCGACATCGCCGACCATCAGTTCGCTGTGGTTCCGGTCCGCCTTATAATCGCCGACGGACCGGACGTAGACGATGAGCGAGCCGCCCGGCGCGATCTGCGGATCGCTGACGCTGACGACCTGCCGCAACGCTTCGAACGTCAGCGGCTTCTGCGTGACGGTCTCCGTAGACGCCGCGCCCATGCACGGAAACGCCAGAAGCACGACGGTTGAGAAAACGGCGCACCGGCAAAGCCCTTTCGGCTTTTTTGAGCGGACTTCGATTCATGCGGACGCAACGCTCGCCGGCCCGCCGGCCCGCCGGCCCCAAAGATTCTCGCAGTGCGGCCGCGTTATGGCTCGTCGCGGTGCGGCGCGTACAGCTGCGCCAAACGCTGCACGGGAATACCCAAACGGTGCAGCAACAGGATCACCGTCCAGCGCAGCAGCGTCCGGAGGGGACGCCCCCGGTATCGTCGCGCAGACGTAGTCACGGCGAGCGGAATGCGGACGGTTCGCCCCGCGCGTTCCAGTCGCCGCACGAACGCATCATCTTCCAAGATCGCGACATCGGGGAAACCGCCGAGACGCTCGTACACGCTGCGGCGCACGAAGATGGCGCTGTCCCCGAAGTACGTCCGCATAAGCCGTTGCTGCAGATGATAGACGAAGGCGAACAAGACCGCCGCGGTTCCTGGTTCGTCGAAGCGCAGGGCGAAGTTGCCGCCGACGACCTCGCTCTTCCCAAGCGCCGCCCGCACGGCGTCGAGCGCTCCATCGGGAAGAGCCGTGTCGGCGTGCAAGAAGAGGAAGATGTCTCCGCTCGCGGCCGCGGCGCCGGCACCCAACTGCGCTCCGCGTCCACGCTTCGCTGCGACGATAACAGCTCCACATCGCGCGGCAAGGGCGACCGTACGATCGCTGCTCCCGCCGTCGGACACGATCCACTCCCACGGCGCACTCTGGCGCCGAAGCTCTAGCGCCCGCGCCGCGACGTTCCGTTCCTCGTTCAAAGTGGGTGTCACGATCGAGACCCGCATCAACGAAAGGTATGCACACCGCAATGACCGCGATCCCGCTCGTCGATCCCGCGCACGCGCCGCTGCTCGCGCGTCCGTATCTTTCGCCCGCCGGCTGCAGCCCGCTCGCAACGGCGCTCGCGCACGTCCCCGAACTGCTCGAGACTGCAATGCCTTTTCTCGGTACGCTCTACGGTCCGACCGCGCTTCCCGCCCGGCTCAAAGAAATCTTGATCGTACGGCTCTCGGCGCTGAACGGCTGCCGCTATTGCACGCGAGTCCACGGTGCGCTCGCCGCCGCTGCCGGATTGCTGCCCGTCGAAATCGCGGTTCTCGGCGGTGAAACGGAGGCCGTGGCGACGTTTGCAGAACAAGAACGAGCCGCCATCGCGTTCGCCGAGGCGCTGTCTCGGCACCCTGCCGACAGCGTCGCGCTTCTGCGGCCGCACTTTCGCGACGATCAGATCGTCGAACTTGCGCTGCTCGGCGCAACGACGATTTCTTTGAACCGCTTCTGCACCGCAATGGGGTTGTCGTGAGCGCCGGCCGGTTGTGGTTTTACACGAACTACCATTGCAATCTCGCCTGCCGCTATTGCTTGACCGAATCGCGCCCGGATGCGCCGCGCCGCACGCTCGATGCCGACGCAATCGTGGCTGCTGCGGGCGAAGCCGTCACCCTCGGCTTCACCGCCTTCGGCGTTACCGGCGGCGAACCGTTCCTGCGTCCCGACATGCCGTCACTTCTGGCGCATCTGGGTTCGTTGCTGCCGACGGTCGTGCTGACGAACGGTACGCTCTTCACCGAGCGGCTGCTCGACGCGCTGCGGCCGCTCGCGTCGTTACCGGTGGGCCTGCGATATCCCTCGATAGCGCCGAGCCCTACGTCAACGACGCGCAGCGCGCAACGGGCAACTTCGCAAAAGTCGTCGCCGCGATCCCTCGTTGCCGCGCGCTCGGACTGAAGATTCGCATCGGAACGACCGTTGACGACGCCGATCCCGGCGCACTGGAGCGCCTGTGCGAGTTGCATCGTTCGCTCGGCATTGCCGACGAGGATCATGTCGTGCGACCGATCGTGCGCCGCGGCCGCGCGCAGACCAACGGGTTGGGAGTCGGCGTCGCGCTCGAGGACCTGCCCGCGGAACTTACTTTAACCGCCGAAGGCGCGTTCTGGAGCCCAGTTGGTCCGACGGTAAGCGCGGACCGGCTGGACATCGATTACTTGTTGACGCGAACGATTCACCCGCTCGCGATCCCCGTGGGGGCGATGGCGCGCTATGCGAACGCGAAACCGTTCCGCGAACTGCCCTGACCGTCACGTGAGCATGACGGCTTCGCGTCCGGTCGGACGCGTTTCGTACGCCGATCATGGCGGGTTTCGCGCAAGTGACGACAGCATCGCACGCGTTCGCGGCGCCTCATTCTCGTGCTCGATGCCGCGATTCGCTGCGAGTAGCTCGTCGCGTAGCCGCCAAAGCGAAACCGCATCGTCGACGTCGTACCACTCCCGCAGCACGGTGAGTGCAAGGCCGAGCGCCGCTGTGCGTTCGGACATCTGAGCGAAAACACGAGCGGTGCTCCAATCGATCCCCGTGAACACTCCGATGTGTCCGGCGCGCAGACCGATGAGGTAGCATCCGCCGTCCGCCGCCGGGCCGACGACGACGTCGCTTCCGGCATGCAGCGCCGCGAACGCGTCCAAGATGCAATCACGCGGTAATGTCGGACTGTCCGCGCCCACGAAACATACGGTCTCGAGTCCCGCTTCCGCGAGTTGCCGGTACGCTGCAGTGAGCCGCTCGCCGAGATCGCTCCCGCTCTGCGCATACTGCCGGATGCCATCGGCAAGCAGTGCCCGCATCTCGGCTTTGCCGTCACGCGGGGCATAGAAGGCGACCGGTTCAGCTCCAGAGGTCAGCGCAGCTGCAACGAGGGCCGTGCTCGTATCCTCGATGAAGGCGCGTGCAAGCGCAGCGTCCTCATCGTACGTCAGCGGCGGAACGAGTCGCGTTTTTACCGCACCGGGTCGCGGAACTTTCGCGAACATCGCGAGCGCGCGCACCCGCAAGATCTTTTTGCCCGACACCTCGCGCACCTTGCGTCCCAAGCGTGAAACAACGCGATGCGTTACCGGTATCCCGTGCATGTTCACGCACGCAGCGCTACTCGTCGCGCTATGTACGCATGTTCCGCCGATGGGCGCCTATCGATTCGCCGGTCGCACCGTCTACGTCGGAACCGATGCCGAGCCGCCGGACCATCCGAGGATACAGTACTATGATTCTAAGACGCGTCGCATTGGCACGCTCGACTACGTCTCCGGCCGAACATATCGCACAGATGAATCACCGCGGCTGAAGTTTACGCTCGCTGTGCCCGCTTCGCCCGTTTGCGAGAAGCCATTGGTGATTGGCGCCGGCGAGCATCGTCTCGGGGCATCGTTCTGGTCGGCGCCGAGTGCCCAGCATCGCTCGACGGTCGTCCTCATTCAGGGAGCCGATGACTCGACCCGTCAGATGGGCTTCCTCATTTCGTACTTCGTCGCTCATGGTCTCAACGTCGTCACCTACGATCAGCGTGGGACAGGCAACTCGCTCGGGAACTGGCGATACACCGGCCCCAATTCCAAGGCCGATGACATTCTCGCAATACTTCAGGCGGTAAAGACGGATCCCGCCGTGGACGACCACCGCATCGGCGCGTGGGCGGCCAGCAACGGCGGATGGGTTGCTCCGATCGTTGCGACGCGTTTTCCCTTGGCTTTCGTGATATTGAAGAGCGCGCCGAGCGAAACGATCGTGGACAACGTTCTTTACGAGGTCGAGGCGGACTTGCGCGAGGGTGGCCGCTTCAGTTCGAAACAAGTCTCGGACGCAATGGCGTTTGAACGAACGATGTTTCAAGCGTTGGAAACGAACTCAAATTGGAACGTCGCTGCGCGGGCGCTGAAGGCGGCGAAGGCGCAGCCGTGGTTTTCCGACATGCGCATTCCGCCCGGAATGACCACGCCGCCGGCGCCGCCGATGCTCGCGGCGCTCCGTGCTTCGCTCGTTTACGATCCTACCGCTACGCTGGAGCAGCTTCGGACGCCGACGCTTGCGCTTTCGGTGCGCTCGATAAGGACGTGGATGCCGCCGACAGCGCTGCGCGCTTTCGCAAGGCGTTCAAGCATTCCGGCATGGCCGATCTGACGATCCTCAGCTTCCGGCAAGCCGGGCACCTCCTCGTCGCATCGACAACCGGATACGAGGATCAGCCGTTGTTCCCGGTCCGCTATGTCGGCTACCCCGAAGCGATGATTCGCTGGCTCGATGCGCGTGGTTTTACGACCCAATGACCGGTATAGCTAGGTTCGAGTTCGCCGCCTTCCCTGGCGAATCACTAGTGTGATGATTCACGAGTTCATTGAATAAATCGGGGTGCCGTGGTAGACTGAACTGTGCAGCGTGGCCGTCCACTTCGGGAACTCAACGTAACCGACGATGAGCGCTCTGAGCTACAGCGTTGG
>JAABUJ010002718.1_pt1 | contig 21106 bp, 16 predicted proteins | sample 5559131 | NCBI WGS metagenome assembly JAABUJ01 (sample SAMN10711875, study PRJNA513366) | rock metagenome | isolation source: Antarctica rocks | place: Antarctica: Victoria Land, Mt New Zealand nord | collected 2016-01-07 | reverse complement strand
CGGCCGTTCGGTTTGTTTTACCGAGGAAAATAAACCATGGCGTTCATCGACACGCGCGACGGCACCCGCCTGTTCGTCAACGACTGGGGCGCAGGCAAGCCGATCGTGCTGATCCATGGCTGGCCGCTGAGCTCGGGCATGTGGGACTACCAGGCAGCCTACCTCGCGTCGCAGGGCTTGCGCGTCGTCACCTACGACCGCCGCGGGTTTGGCCGCTCGGACCAGCCCTGGAACGGCTACAACTACGACACGCTGGCCGACGACCTAGCCGACGTGATCGACGGGTTGAAGCTGCAGGATGCCACCCTGGTCGGCTTCTCCATGGGCGGCGGCGAGGTGGTGCGTTACCTCCGCCGCCACGGTCCGGCCAAGGTCGCCCGCGCGGCGCTGGTGGCCGCCGTCACGCCGTACCTGCTGCAGACGGCCGAGCACCCCGAGGGCGCGCCCGCCAGCCTGTTCGAGGGCATGGTCAGCGGGTTGGAAGCCGATCGGCCGCACTTCCTGGCAGGCTTCGGCAAGAAGTTCATGGGCGCCGGCTTGCTGAATTTCTCGGTCAGCGCCGATTACCTGCAATCGCTGCTGACGATGGCGCTGGCCGGGTCGCAGAAGGCGACGGTCGATTGCGTGCGCGCCTTCGGCATGACCGACTTCCGGGCCGACATGGCCGCGCTGACGATGCCGACGCTGATCGTGCACGGCACGGCGGACGAGACGGTGCCGATCGACATCTCCGGCCGGGTCGCCGCCAAGATGGTGCCGCACGCGACGTTCCTGGAATACAAGGGCGCGCCGCACGGCCTGCACTTCACCGAGAAGGACCGCCTGAACGCCGACCTGCTCGCCTTCGTAAAGGGATAGCGCCGCCAATCCCGAGCGGCTTCCGCCCGTGACCCTGCTCGCCGCCTGTTTCCTCGCGGCCGTGCACGTCCTGGTGCCGTCGATGCGGTTCCTGCGCGGGACGCCGCGAAGCGCCTGGTTGTCCATCGCGGGCGGGGTCGCCGTCGCCTACGTGTTCGTGCATTTCCTGCCCGAACTCGCCTCCGGCGAGGCGGAGGTCGGGCGCGCGGTGGCGGGCGGCCCGGCCTTCGCCGAGCGCCACGTGTACCTGATCGCACTGGGCGGGCTGCTCGTGTTCTATGGGCTTGACCGGCTGGCCAAGCTGTCGCGCTCGCGCCGGCAAGGCGCGCCGGTCCGCGACGGCCGGGCCGCCGAGGCCGCCGCCGCCAGCACGGGACCGTGGGTGTTCCGCATCCACATGGTGTCGTTCGGCCTCTACAACGGCCTGGTCGGCTACTTGCTGACGCACCGCGAGGCGACGACGCCGCTGTCGTTGGGTTTTTTCGCGATGGCGATGGCGCTGCACTTCGTCGTCACCGACTACGGGCTGAGCGAGGACAACAAGGCGTCGTTTCGCCGGATCGGGCGCTGGTTGCTGGTCGCTTCGGTGTTCGCAGGGTGGGCGATCGGCGCCGGAACCGAGGTGTCGAAGGCCGTGGTGGCCGCGCTCACGGCGTTCCTCGGCGGCGGCGTCGTCCTCAACGTCCTCAAGGAGGAGGTGCCGAGCGAGCGCCAGAGCCGCTTCTGGGCGTTTGCGGCGGGAGCGGCCGGCTACTCCGCGCTGCTGCTGACGCTGTAACCCGGCGTCGTCCCCAGGCGCCCTTGCCTTCCCGCCGTCTCCGGCGATGATGCCGCGAACAGGAGCGCGCGATGCGGACACAGGTCGGGATCATCGGGGCGGGGCCGGCCGGGCTGCTGCTCGGCCAACTGCTCACCCAGGCCGGCGTCGCCAACGTCGTGCTGGAAGGCCGTAGCCACGCCTACGTCGAAGGCCGCGTCCGGGCTGGCGTGCTGGAGCAGGGGACGGTCGACGCGCTGACCGAGGCCGGCGTGGACGCCAGGCTGCGCGTGGAAGGCCTGCAGCACGACGGCATCATCCTGCGCTTCGACAACCACGACCATAAGATCGACGTCGCCGCGCTGACCGGTAAATCGATCGTGGTGTACGGCCAGCAGGAGGTCGTGCGCGACCTGATCGCCGCCCGGCAGGCCGATGCGGCCCCGCTGCTGTTCGAGGCGACGGCCACGGCATTGGAGGGGATCGAAGGCGCCTCGCCGGTCATCCACTTCACGCACGCGGGCGAGGCGCATGCGCTGTCGTGCGACTGGATCGCCGGGTGCGACGGCTTCCACGGCCTCGCCCGCGCGTCGATGCCCACGGATGTGCTGCGCGTGTTCGAGCGGGTATACCCGTTCTCCTGGCTCGGCATCCTGGCCCAGGCGCCCTCCAAGCTGGATCTGGTGTCCTACGCGCACCATCCGAACGGCTTCGCGCTGTCCAGCATGCGCTCGCCCGAGGTTGCGCGCCTGTACCTGCAATGCGCCCCGGACGAGGCTGTGGCGGATTGGCCGGACGACCGGATTTGGGACGAGTTGGACGCGCGGCTGACGGGTGGCGCCGGGCTGCACCGTGGCCCGGTGCTGCAGAAGGGCATGACCCCGATGCGGAGCTTCGTCGCCGAGCCGATGCGCCACGGCCGGCTGTTCCTGGCCGGGGACGCCGCGCACATCGTGCCGCCGACGGGCGCGAAGGGCATGAACCTCGCCGTCGCCGACGTCCGGGTGCTCGCCCGCGCCCTGGCCGCGCACTATGGCGAGGGTACGGACGCGCTGCTGGACGGCTACTCGACATCCTGCCTCGACCGGGTGTGGAAGGTGACGCGCTTCTCCTGGTGGATGACGTCGATGCTGCACAACTTCCCGCGTGCCGAGCCGTTCGACCGTCGACTGCAGCTCGCCCAGCTTCGCTACACCGTGGAGTCGAGGGCGGCGGCCGAGAGCCTGGCGGAGAACTACGTCGGCTTGCCGTTCGCCGCGTCCGCGTGAGGCTGCTCGGCCTCTCGCCCGCGCTGATCGCGCCCGACGCGGTGCAGGCCGTGTTCTCCGACGCAGCCACGGTGCAGGCGATGCTGGATTTCGAGGCGGCGCTGGCGAGGGCAGGTGCTGCGTGCGGGGTCATCCCGGCCGACGCCGTGGACCCGATTGCCGCCGCGTGCGTCTCCGGATCGTACGATGCCGACGCGCTCGCCGCCGCCGCGCGCCGGGCTGGAACGGTCGCGATCCCGCTGGTGAAGCGGCTCGGGGAACAGGTGCGCGCCGCCGACCCGGCGGCGGCAGGATGGGTGCATTTCGGCGCGACCAGCCAGGACGTGATCGATACCGGGCTGGTGCTGCAACTGCGGCAGGCGACCGCGCTGATCCTGGCCGACGCAAACCGGATCGCCGGCCATCTGCGCCGCATCGTGCAATCGCATGCGCGGACCCCGATGCTGGGCCGCACGCTGCTGCAGCCGGGGCCGCCGATCACGTTCGGGCTGAAGGCCGCCGGGTGGCTCGGCGGCGTCGAGCGCGGGACGGCGCGGCTGGACGCGGCGGCGCGGGCGGCGTTCGTGCTGCAGTTCGGCGGCGCGGTCGGCACGCTGGCGGCGCTGGGGACGCAGGGCGTCGCCGTGTCGCAGGCGCTGGGCGCAGCGCTCGGCCTGCCGGTGCCGCCGGCGCCTTGGCACGGCCATCGCGACCGGCTGGCGGCGTTCGCGGCGGCCGCCGCCATCCTCGCCGGGTCGTGCGGCAAGATCGCGCGCGACGTCAGCCTGATGATGCAGGCCGAGCTGGCGGAGGTGGCGGAACCGGTGAGCGCCGGGCGGGGCGGGTCGTCCACCATGCCGCACAAGCGCAACCCGGTCGCCAGCGTCACGGCGCTGTCGGCGGCCAGCCGGCTGCCGGGGCTGTTGGCCGCGGTGCTGACGGGGATGACGGCGGAGCACGAGCGGGCGGCGGGCGGCTGGCAGGCGGAGGCGTCGCTGCTGGCCGACATCTGCCTGGCGACGGCCGGCGCGGTCTCGGCCACCGAGGAGTCGCTGGCCGGCCTGACCGTCGACGCTGCGGCGATGGCGCGCAACTTGGCGGCGCTGCGGGGGTTGGGAATGGCGGAGCGGCTGATGCTGGCGCTTGCCCCGTCGCTCGGCCGGGCGGCCGCCCACGAACTCGTCGAGTCCCTCGTGCCGCGCTGCACGCCGGGCGTGACGTTGCGGGACGTCGCCGCCGCCACCCCGGCCGTGGCCGAAGCGCTCGGCGCCGCGTTGGACGAGGTGTTCGACCCGGCGGGCTACCTCGGCGTCACGTCCGACTTCATCGCTCGTTCCCTGGAAGGAGACGACCCATGCCGTTCCTGACCCGTGCCGGCGTCCGCCTGTACTGGCGCGCCGATGGCCACTCCGACCGCCCGGCGCTGCTGCTGCTCAACTCGCTCGGCACCGACCACGCCATGTGGGACGGGCTGATCCCGCAGTTGACCCGGGCGCATCGCGTGCTGCGGATGGACACGCGCGGCCACGGCGCATCCGACGCGCCGGAGGGCGATTACGACATCCCGATGCTGGCCGCCGACGCCTTGGCGGTGCTGGACGAGGCGGGTGCCGAGACCGCCGACCTCGCCGGCGTGTCGATGGGCGGCATGACGGCCCTGCACCTCGCCGTGCACGCGCCGGAGCGGGTGCGCCGGGTGGCGGCGTGCAACACGCCCGCCGAGGTGCCGTCCGACCCCTGGGTGCAGCGTGCGGCCCTGGTGCGGGAGGCGGGGATGGCCTCGATCGTGGACAGCACCATGGCGCGCTGGTTCTCGCCGCCGTTCTGCGCAGCCGACCCGCCGGCGCTGGACACGGCACGGACGACGTTCCTTGGCCTGTCCGCCCAGGGCTACGCCGGGTGCTGCATGGCGCTGGCGCGGCTGGACCTGTTCGGCGCCCTGCCGCGGATCGCTGCCCCTGTGCTGGTGGTGAACGGCTCGCTGGACGTGTCGACTCCCCCAGCCGAGCACGGCGACCGGATCGCCGCCGCAGTGCCGGGCGCGCGGACGGAATCGCTGCCGACGGGGCATATCTCCGCCGTCGAGATGCCGGATGCGCTCGCCCGGGTCATCCTGGGGTTCCTGGCGGATGCGCCCGACCTTGGGGCGGCCCGGGACGCGCTGTTCAACGCCGGGCTCGCGGTGCGGACCGAGGTGCTTGGCGAGGCGTGGGTCGCGCAGGCGCTCGCCAAGCGCGGCGGGTTCGCCGGCGAATTCCAGGAGTTCATCACGCGCTTCGCCTGGAGCGAGGTGTGGGGCCGGCCCGGCCTCGACCATCGGACCCGGCGGATCATCGTGCTGGCGATCACCCTGGCACTCGGCCGCTGGGAGGAATTCAAGCTTCACTGCCGCGCGGCCCTGGAGCAAGGCGGCCTGACTCCGGCAGAGGTGAACGAGGTGCTGATCCAGTCCGCGATCTATGCCGGGGTGCCCGCCGCGAACACGGCGTTCCACCACGCGGAGGAGATCCTGGCCACTCAGGCGTAACGGCGCGGGCCATATCCCGCGTTCGAACGAGCTGCGGCCGGCCTGCACGCCTTCGTTGGCGACGCCCCGGGCCCGCTGCCCTGCATCCGATGTAGCACGAGGCGCAGCAAGGGCCGCGGCAACGGCGCATCGGCGTCTTCGACGAGGAAAACGAGAGCGGCAGTCTCGGGCTTAACTCCGGACCATTCGAACTGCGCGGACACCCCTCTCCCATCGGTGGTGAAGCGCACCGGCATTGGCGCATCCGCTGTCAAGGTCAGATGTACGATATTTGGCAAGAAGGCAACTCGGGCTGAGACCGATCGGCCTAGTCCTGGGCAGATATCTTGCAACATCCTCCCAACCAATGATGCTATTCGAGCTATGCAAGCCCCCAAGCAAAAGACAACGCAGATTGTCACAAGCTACCGGCTAATTTCCGCTCTAAATCTTATGACATTGTATCATCCAGTTCACTCTGCCCTAATCATACATTACGAGATAAGAGAACGGATAATATTGCGTGATCAATAAGAGAGTCGCCGAATTTGATTCACTGCGTGGGATAGCGGCCTTGATGGTGGTCGTTCATCACACGCTACTTACGTTCGCACCAGATTTGTTCAGTCATAGCCGCACATTCCCCTTTCAACATACCCCTTTGAGCGCGTTAGGGGCTGGCAGGCCGATAGTGCTGTTTTTCTTCGTACTAAGCGGCGTCGTGCTGACTCGCGCCCTGCTGACCACCTCGCCATCGCTGACGCCGTTCACTTTCCTCGTCTATGCCGCTCAGCGCGCCACTCGCCTATGCCTCCCCGCTGCTGCCTCCGTCGTTCTTTCCATTGGCTTGTACGAGGCCTTCTTCAACGGCACCGAGCAGTGGCCGGTTGGGTGGTTGCGGGAGCTTGCGTGGAAACAGCCGCCCTCCATGCCGATGCTTGCGAGCGACACGCTCCTGGTCGGTTTGGATGGCGATTTCGACTACAACACCGTGTTGTGGTCGCTCATGCATGAACTTCGAATTTCGATATTCATTCCAGTTCTGGTCGCGATACCGCTGTTCCGGCGCCCTATCGGTTGGTTTTGCCTGGCGGCACTTGGCTTTATCGGTCCGCTCGCGCTGGTCCTGACCGTCGGTCCTTTCTATGAGCGCTTTTTGGGGTCGAGCACCGCGGAAGCGATGTTCCTGAGCATTTACTTCTCCGGAGCCTTTGCCCTCGGCGCTACCTACGCGTTCGCCGATCCGGCAAGGCGGTTCCCTGGGACTCCACTCCGTAAAACCGCGGTCGCAGTCGCGATCTTGGCCCTGCTCTGCTCGACGTACGATGCCACGGATGTCTTGTTGTCTTTGGCCATCCTCTGGTTGGCACAGCAGCAAGGGGTGTTTTCACGTATGTTGCGCACGAAGCTCCTGGTCCTCACCGGGCGTTCCTCGTTCAGCCTCTATCTGGCTCATGTCCCGATCATCCTTGCCGCCACCCAATATGCCGGTTCCGGCATCGGAGGGTTGTTCGTTTGCGCAGTGCTCATTCCGCCAGCGACTTTGCTGCTGTTCCACGTTGCTGAACAGCCCGCCCAGCAGGTGGCGCGGCGGATTGGACAGGCCGCACGACGGTCGCGCTTCCAGCCAGCACGGCGATCGTCCACGGCCTGACAAAATCGGACAACCATTCCCACAAGCCACTCACACGCTGGACAAGCCTGCGAGCAGGCGGGCCAACCGGTCGAATTCGGACACGTCGAGCGTCTCGGCCCGGCGTTCAGGCGCGATCCCCGCCCGGTGCAGCAGAGCCTCGCCCCCCAGCGGTTTCAGCGCGCCGCGCAGCATCTTGCGGCGTTGGCCGAATGCCGCCGCCGTCAGCCGCTCCATCTGCGCGAACAGGGCCGGCGGCGGCTGCTCCGCGTGCGGCACCAGCCCGACCACGGCGGAGTACACCTTCGGCGGCGGGTGGAACGCGCCCGGCGGGATGCGGAGCAGCATCGACGCCGCGCACGTCCACTGCGTCAGCACCGCCAGCCGCCCGTAGGCGTCGCTGCCGGGTGCGGCGCAGATGCGCTCGGCGACCTCGAATTGGAACATGAGCGTCAGCCGCTCCCACAGTCCGGCCTGCCGCAGCCAACCGATCAGCAGCGGGGTCGCGACGTTGTAGGGCAGGTTGGCCACCACCTGCCGCGGCGCCGCCACCAGGGCGGCGAGGTCGAGTCCGGTCGCATCCGCGGCAAGCAGGCGAAGCCGGTCGGGGTGGGACAGGCACAACGCTTCGATCGCCTGGACAGCCCTCGCATCGACCTCCACCGCCAGCAGATCGGCGGCCGGTGTCTCCAGCAGCGCCCGGGTCAGGCCGCCGGGCCCGGGCCCGACCTCCACGACGTGCCGCCCATGCAAATCACCCGCCAGCGAGGCGATGCGTGCGATCAAGTTGGTGTCGAGTAGGAAGTGCTGTCCTAACGACCGCCTCGCATCCAGTTGATACTGTGCGATAACCTCCCGCAGAGGCGGGAGGCTCAACCGCGCAGGTCGATCAACGCGCGGCGGCGGACGTCGCGCAGCAACTGCCGGGACACCAGCTCCACCCGCTCCGACACCAGACGGTTCGCCACCTGCTCGCGGCTCTCGATGCCGATATTTTTCTGCTCGCGGGAGCAGACCATGATGACGGCGATGCCATCGGTGGCGATCAGCGGCTTGCTCGGGGCGCCGGGCTGCAACGCCGTCAGCACCCCCCGCATGGCCGGGGAGACGCCCTCCAGCCGCACTTCGCCCGGGTCGCTCGGGCGCTGCTCGCCAGCAAGCTTGTTGGCGGCCTCGATGGCATCGCAGCTATGGGCCGTTTTTGACAACGCTTGCGCCGTCGCCAGCTGCCGCTTCTGCTGGTCGGTCGGCGCATTGGGGTCGAGCGGGGCGCTGAACGGCAGGAACGCTTGCCGCACTGTCAGCATCGTCGCCAAATCCCGCCCGATCTCGCGCTTGCCGTGCAACGACACGATGTCGAGCCCGCCCGCGACTTTGATCGGGTTGCTCACGGCGCCTTCCGGCATCGCCGTAATGACGGCGGCGACCTCCGGATCGACTTGGTTGGATCGCACCCAGCCCAGGTCGCCGCCCTGCAACGCCGTCTGACTCTGGCTGAATTGGGCGGCGACGACAGTGAACGGCGCACCGGCGTGAAGTTGTTGGATCACGGTGTCGGCGAAACGCTGCGCCTCCGCCGCCTTGGACGGATCGTCGACCGGGATGAAGATCTCGGAGACGCGGTACTCCGGTTGGCCGGTCTGCGCCTTCTGCAGCTCCAATTGCTCGTTCACGTCGGCGTCGCTGATCTCCGCGCGTGTGCCCAGTTCCTCGCGCAGCACCCGGGTCCAGCCCAGCTGCACCCGCACCTGGTCGTACAGCGTGCGGAGCGCCACGCCCTGGGCGCCGAGCTTCTGCCGCAACACCCCCTCGCCCATGCCGTTGTGCTGCTCGATCGAGTTGACGGCGTTCGCGATATCCTTGTCCGACACGGCGATCTTGCGCTTCTGGATTTCCTGCAAGCGGAGGCGCTCATCCACGAGCTGCTTCGAGATTTGCGGACGCAGCCGCGCCAGCACCTCCGGGCTCAGCGGCAGCCCGGTCGAGAGGGCGAACAGCCGAGCGCGCGCATCCACGTCGGCCTGGCTGATGACGTCGCCGTTGACCACGGCGACGATGTGCTCGCCAGGTGGGGGCTGCGCCGGGGCAGGCACGAGCGTCAGGGCGGTGATTTGCGTCGGTCGCTGCGCCGCAGCGGACGTGGCGGCGAGAGACAGCAGCAGCGCAAGCCGGAAGCGATGGGTGACGGTCATAGGTCGCCTATTGCAGCGGGGTCAGCCATGGAAGCCAAACTGCCCGACTGTTTTAAGGGTGATCTGGAACAGCAAGGTGGTTGACCCGGTGTCGTTGTTGATCGTGGTGTACTGCTTATAGAAGTTCACGTCGAAGATGAGGCATTCGTTCTCGTAGGTCGCGTGGGCGCCGATGTTGACCAGCTTGTGAAGCACGAGGTCGTCGCGGACATAACCCGACAATTTGTATGGCCCGTGCTGCGTCGAGGCGTTGAGGGTGATCTCGTTGCGCGGGATGAAGTAGCCCGGCGGCAATCCGTGGCCGCTGTTGTAGTTCACCGTCGTTGCGACGGGGGCGTAGAAGCTTGCCGCATTGCCGGGCAGCGAGACGAAGAATGGGTCGTACAGCGTGTAGGGGTTGGTTGCCGAGTAGAGGTAGCCAGCCCCGACCCGGAGCACCGGCACCCCGGCCGAAGCGACCGCGTCGCCGAACCGGATCGCATCGCTGAACGGGTCGTAGCGCGTCCGCGCGGTCAGGTCGAAGTAGGAGTTCGGTGAGATGGTGGCGCGGGCGACGATGTCCGAAACACGGCGGTTCAGGCCCGAGAGTGGAAAGAACGTCTGGTCACGGTGCTCCCGGTAGCTCTGCCCCACCAAGCCGTCGAACAGCGCACTGCCGGTGGTCCACATCCCGTGCAGCCCAACGTTGGCGCGCAACCCGCCCTCCTGCCGGTCGATCCCGGGAAAGCGGTTCAGGCTGAACAGGTTTGCGTCGGTGAACTCGAAATCCAGGCTGTCCTCGTTGGGGATGTTGGAGTGGCTGCCGCGTCCGGTATTCGGGCTGCCGATCAATTGCACGATCGGTTCCAGGATTTGCATGCCGAGTGCGCCGGCGTCGCGCTGGAAGGGCCAGCGAACCTCGCCCGCCACCGTTGGCTGCACCCGCGCCGTCGAAGCGGCGCCGACCGGGCCGTAGCTCGGTTGCTGGTTCAAGCTCGTGGCGTTGTAGACTGCGGCATCGGTGCGGAAGGTGATCTTGTATAGTTCGCCCAGTTGGCCGACGAACGGGCGCTGCCAGCTGGCGCTGATCGAGGCCCGCTGCGTGTTGGTGCCGATCTGCCGGAAAACGTTGAAGTCCTCGGTGGTGAAGTTAAGCCGGCCGCCCAGCGCATCTGGCTCGCCGAAGAAGCTGTACTGATAGCGCGGCAGCACGTACGGCAGGAAGCTTTGGTTGATGCTGGTGGCTAGGCCTTGGTAGGCCAGCACGTCGAGTTTCGTGTACGAGCCGACGCCGAAGCCTTCGATGAAGGCCGAGCTGGACAGCACGTCCTGGTAGTTTGGCAACTGGAAATCGCGAAGGTAGTTGATCGAGCTGACTTGGTTGATGTCGAACCCGTAGCGCCAGGTGTCGTCGTAGTTGAACGTGCCCTTGGCGAACACGAAAGCCTGCGGTTCGCCCTCGTCGATCGCCGTGCCGGCGTTGATCCGCAAGGCGCCGTTGTTGAACCGCCGCCGGTAATCGACCGACAACTCCGGTCCCTGCGAGGTCGTGACGACGGAAGTGATGGTGGCGTCCTGGGTGTCGTCGATCGCCCAGAAGTATGGCGCGCCGACGAAGGCGCCGATATGGGTGCTGGTCCCATACGACGGCACGAGGAAGCCGCTGGCGCGTCGCACCGAGGGGTCGGGGTGCGAGAAATAGGGGAAGTACGCGACCGGCACGCCGAGCAGGTCGAGCGTCGCGTCCTGGTACTCGATGCGCTGGTTCTCGGCATCTTGGATGATCGAGAACGCGCGCAACTGCCACAGCGGCGGCTTGGTCGGGTCGGTCTTGCACAGATTGCATGTCGTGTAGACAGCGTGCGACAACTCGTTGACCTTGCCTTCGACCCGGCGCGCGCCGTTGGCCGCCAACTTGCCGTTCTCGGCCAGGATCGCGCGCATCCCGCGCAGCACGCCCTCCCGCATCCCCTGCGTCAGTTCGGCATAGTCGGCAAACAGCACTTTGCCGTCCGGCTCCACCAGCACGACATTGCCGCTCGCGGCGGCCACGTCGGTGTTACGGTCGAACGTCACGCGGTCGGCGCGCAAGACATAGTTGCCCTGCCACGCCTCTACATGGCCGCTCGCTGAGACGATGGCGTTGTCGCGGTCGTACTGGACCTGATCGGCCGTGAAAGTGACGGGCTCATTGCGCGACAGCGGCTCCTGCGCGGCGCCCCCCAAGCCGCCGAGCTGGGCGGCGGCGGGCGTGACGGCGCCAGCCAAGGCGACGGCCGCGCCCGCCAGGAGGGCACGCCATGTCAGGTGCTTGCGCATCAGCCGTCCTCGAGGTGCAGCAACAGGGAGACGGCGAGCAGCAGGCCTGCCACCGCAGGCGCCCAAGCGGCGAGGGCGGCGGGCAGGGCGCCGGATTGCCCGAACTCCCCGGCGACCTTCGAGACGACGAACAGCGCGAACCCGGCGGCGACGCCGCTGCCGATCATCTGGGCGACGCCGCCACGCCGGGTCGGACGCATGGAGAAGCCGGCCGAGACCAGCGCCATCGTGCCGGTCAGCAGCGGCAGCGCCAGCAGCTCCTGGAAGTGCAGCCGGTGGCGGATGGCCGAAAAGCCGCTTCGTTCCAGCAAGGCGATGAAGCTGGGGAGCACCCAGAACGACAGCGTGTCGGGCGACGCGAAGCTTTCCTGCACCCGGCCCACGGTGAGGTCGGTGGGCAGGCTGAGCGTGGCGGGAGGGTCGGGGAAGTGGTCGGGCGTCATGGCGCGCGCGGCGTCGAGTTGCCATGCGCCGGAAACCAGCACAGCCTTCGTCGCCTCGATCCGCGACAGCAGCCGGTCGTTCGCATCGAGCCTGAACACGCTGACGTCCTCGGCCACCAACTGATTTTTTTTCAGCGACACCACGCGCGCGTGCAGGATGGCCACCCCGGTCGGCACGATCCCGCGGTCGGATTGCCGCAGCCAGAGCTGGCCGCCCGACAGGGCCAGAGGTCCGCCGGTGCTGCGGATGTAGGTGTTGTCGAGGGTCTCTGCCCGGCCGAGCATGACGGAGGAGAGCGGGCTGACGAGCCCCGTCGCCAGGGCGCCGATCAGCAGGGCGCACGCGACGGGAGCGGCCAGGAACTGCCACGCTGACACGCCGGCCGCGCGCGCCACGACCAGCTCCGACGACCGGGTCAGCCGCCAGAAGGCGAGGATGCCACCCAGCAGCACGGCGAACGGCAAGATTTGCATGGCGATATAGGGCAGCCGCAGGGCGGCGATCTGGGTGACCAGGCCAAAGGTCGCGTCGGGCCGGGTGGCCGACCGGCGCAGCAGCTCGATGAAGTCGAACAGCGCCACCAATCCGGCCAGGGCCGCCAGCATGGCCAGCACGGCCGTCGTGAACTGCCGGCCGATGTAGATCGAGAGGGTCGTGGCGATGTTCAAGCCGACCGCATCCTCGCAACCAACGCTCCGGAAGCCATCGTCCGCGCGGGACCCCGGCCGCCCGCGAACAGCATCCAGCCGCAGGCCAGGGCCGGAAGGGAAGCTTGCAGCCAGATCAGCGGGATCAGCGCCGGCGTCCGCGCCGCCATGTTCGCCAACGCGAGCCCGAGCGCCAGCAACGCCACCACGATCAGCACGGCCATAAGCGGACGCAGCAGGCCGCCATGCCGCCGGAACGCACCGGTCAGCACCGACAGCAGCGCCACCATGACGAAGCTGGCCGTGGTGAGCGGGGCCGACAGCCGCCGGTTCGCCTCGACCAGGAACTTGCCAGCGTCACGCGCATTCAAGGCGCTCGATTCCGGATGCCACAGCTCGGCCATCGACATCTCGTTCACGTCGCGGTACCGCGTCTCGTCGTTCTTGCCGCTCTGCGTCAGGTCGATCGAGTTCTGGGAGAAGGTCAGCACGTTCAGCCGACCCGTCTGCTTGTCGATCTCCTGCCGGCTGCCCGCCTCCAGCAGCACCCGCGGCCCTTCCGCACCCTCCAGCAGGCGCCCGTGTTCCGCGAGGATGGTGGCGCGGCTGTTCTTCTGCCGGTCGTCCTCGACCAGGATGCCCCGCAGCGTGCCGTCGGGGTCGCGGGAGCGGACATAGACAGTCAGGTCATCCGAGACAGGGGTGAACACGCCCTCTTGCAGCAAGAAGGCGGCGAGCCGGTTGCGGATTTGAAATTGGTACTCGCGGAAGGCGGTGTAGCTGGCCGGGACGACCCAGACGTTGAGGACGAAACAGGCCGCCATAGCAAGTCCGGTTAGCGCCAAGGCGGGCCGGGACAGGGCGAACGGCGACAACCCCGCGGCGCGCATGACCGTGAGTTCCCGGTCCCCCGCGAGCCGCTGGTAGACGAACTGGACGACGACGAAGGTCGTGATCGGCAGGATGACGGCGACGAAATTGGGAATCAGCAGGCCGGTCAGCTCGATGAACACGCGGAACGACAGCCCGCGGTTGACGACGAGTTCGACGAACCGCAGCGACTGGGTCAGCCAGATGAGCGCCACGAGGGCGCTGGTCACGGCGACCAAGGCAACGAGAAGTTGCCGCAGCACGTAGCGATCCAGGCGAGTGACGAGCGGTCCACGCATCAAATCCGTTAAGTCCTTAACTTAGGAATCGACCGACGGCTGGCACCTTAGCCGTCCAGGTGCGCCGGTTAAACCCTACTCGACTTTGGCCGCGTGTCCCTGCCCCGATGCCGGAGCCATATGGCGCAGGGCGAATGCCAGCGCGCATGTCACGGCCTGCAGCCCAAAATTGCAAGCCAGCGTCGCCGCCAATGCCGCGTTATAGGTCGCTCCGTCCGTCGCCGTGCCGAGGCGCGAAAAGTAAACGCCGCCGATGATCGTGACGCCGAGCGCGAACGCGATCTGCTGGACCATCGAGAACACGCCCGACGCGGACCCGGCGTCCTGCGGCGTGATCCCGCGGCTGCCCAGCACGAACGCCACCAGGGTCGGCAGCGCTAGGCCCTGTCCCGTCCCGTACAGGGTCATCACCGGCACCAGCAGCCGCCGGTCGAGCGGCCCCGCGCCCGCCAGCAACGCCAGCAGCACGATCATGGCCAGGCCGGTCGCCATCAAGCCGGTGCCGAGGCTGATGGTCGGCGTCCCGAGCCGCCGCGCCACCCGGGCCGAGACCATGGAGCCGAACACGAACCCGGCGCCGAACGCCGCGAACACCAGCCCGGTCGCGAGCGGCGAGAAGCCGAAGCCGTCCTGCAGGTAGATCGTGATGCTGAGGAAGAACGCCGCCAACCCGCCGAAGAAGGTCATGGTCATCACCAGGCCCATCGCGAACATGCGGTCGCGGAACAGCCGCAGGTTGACCAGCGGCACCCGGCCGCGCGCCTGCAGCGCCCACTCGTACGACACGAAGCCGGCGAAGGCGGGGACGGCGCAGGCCAGCGCAGCCCACGCCCACACCGGCCAGCCCGCCTCGCGCCCCTCGACCAGGGGGTATACCAGCAGCAGCAGCGCCACCGAGCCGATCGCGATGCCGCCGGGGTCGAGCGAGGGCCGGCCGGTCGCGCGCGACTCCTTCAGCATCCGCGCGGCGGCCAGCAGCGCCAGCACCCCGACCGGGACGTTGACCAGGAAGATCGGCCGCCAGCTGAGCCCGGCGACGTCGGCCTGCACCAGCGCGCCGCCGACCAGTTGGGCCGCGATGGAGGCGACGCCCAGGGTCGTGCCGAAATAGCCGATGGCGCGGCTGCGCTCGTGGGCGGGGAAGGTGACCCGGATGATGGCGAGCACCTGCGGGTTCATGATGGCCGCGGTCAGGCCCTGCAGGATGCGTGCGCCGATCAGTTGCGCCGGGGTCGTGGCCAAGCCGCACAGGGCGGAGGCGAGGGTGAAGCCCGCCATGCCGGCGATGAACATCCGCTTGCGCCCGAACAGGTCGCCGAGCCGACCGCCGGTGACGAGCAGGAGGGCAAAGGCGAGGCTGTAGCCCGCCACCACGAATTGCAGCTCCGCCGGGCGGGCGCCGAGGTTGGACTGCATGGCGGGGAGGGCCACGTTGACGACGAAGAAGTCGAAGGCCGGCAGGAAGGTCCCCGTGAGCAGCACGGCCAGCGCGAGCCACCGCTTCGGATCGGCGTCAGCGAGGGTTGTTGGCATGGCGGTAGCTGACATGGGGCGATCCGGGTTGCTGCAGGCGACAATGGGGCGAGTCGCGGGATCGGAGCAGGTGGCGAGGCGGGTATCAGCGATGCGGCGACGGCTCAGGGGCCATCTACGGCAGCACCTTGCCCGGGTTCATCAGCCCCGCCGGATCAAGCGCGCGCTTGATCCGCCGCATCGCATCCAGCTCCGCCCCGCCGCGCCAGTCCTCCATCATGTACGGCTTCAGCCGCCCCACGCCATGCTCGGCCGAGAAGCTGCCGTCGAGGTCGCGGACGATGGCCCCCACCGTGTCCATGATCGCGTGGTCCTGCGCCAGGAACGCCGCCGGGTCCATGCCGGCCGGCTGCTCGAAGTTCAGGTGGATGTTGCCGTCGCCCATGTGGCCGAACGCCACCATGCGGATGCCCGGCAGCAGCGTGGCGCACGCCGCCTCCGCCCGGCGCAGCAGCTCCGGCACGCGGGAGACCGGCACCGACACGTCGTTCTTGACCGAGGCGCCCTCCCGTTTCTGCGCCTCCGCGTGTTCCTCGCGCAGCCGCCACAGCGCCAGGCGTTGCGCCTCGCTCTCCGCCAACGCCGCGTCGGTCACGAGGTCGTCCTGCATCGCCTCCGCCAGGACGGTCTCCATCCCATCCCGCAACCCGCCGCCGGGACGGGGGGTGGCGAGCTCCACCAGGGCGTAGTGCGGCGCGGCGCCGATCGGCAAGGTCGCGCCCGGGATGTGCCGGACCACCAGCTCCATGCCCCCCGCGCCCATGTACTCGAACGCCTGCACCGCAGCCGGGTCGTGCAGCTGGAAACGGGTGAACAGCGCCAGCGCCGCCTCGGGCGAGGGCAGGGCGCACAGGGCCACCACGACCTCGCGCGGGCGGGGCGCCAGCTTCAGCACGGCGGCGGCGATGATGCCCAGCGTGCCCTCGCTGCCGACGAACAGCTGGCGCAGGCAGTAGCCGGTGTTGTCCTTGCGCAGCCGCCGCAGCCCGGACCAGACCTGGCCGTCCGGCAGCACGACCTCCAGCCCGAGCACCAGGTCGCGCGCGTTGCCGTAGCGGACGGTGTTGTTGCCCCCGGCGTTGGTGGCCAGGATGCCGCCGACCTGGGCCGTGCCCTCCGACGAGATCGACAGCGGCAGCAGGCACCCGGCGGCGGCGGCGGCGTCCTGGGCGGCCTTCAAGGTTACGCCGGCCTCGACCGTCATGGTCATGTCGACGGGGTCGACGGCGCGGACCTCCCGCATGCGGGCCAGGCTGATGACGACCTGGCTGCCGTCCTCGGCCGGGACCGCGCCGCCGACCATGCTGGTGTTGCCCCCCTGCGGGACCATGGCCACGCCCCGTGCGGCGCAGGCCCGGACAGCGGCGGCGAGTTCGGCCGTGGTCGCGGGGCGCAGCACGGCCGGGGTGCGGCCCTGGAACAGCCGCCGCCAGTCCTCGCAGTAGGGCGCGGTGTCCGCCGGGTCGCGCAGCAGGCCGCGCTCGCCCAGGATGGCGTGCAGTTCGTCGAGCAGCTCCGTGGCGTCAAGCATGGCAATCCTCATGTATTTCCCTCGCAGCAGGTTGCGGGATCGGCGAAGCTGTCAACGGGACCTGGGGGAATTGCCGCCATGCCGCGCCGTGCCTTGTTCGCCTCCCGCCGGCTTGGGCCGCTGCTCGCCACCCAGGCGTTGGGCGCGCTGAACGACAACCTGTTCAAGAACGCGCTGGTCGTCATGGTGCTGTTCCAGGCTGCGGCCACCGGCCCGGCGCTGGTGGCCGCGGCGGGCGGCGTGTTCATCCTGCCCTATGTGCTGCTGTCGGCGACGGCTGGGCAAGTGGCGGACCGGTTCGAGAAGGCGGCCACCATCCGTTGGGTGAAGCTGGCAGAAATCGTGCTGATGGGTTTCGCTGCCGGGTTCCTGCTGCCGAGCTTCACGCTGCTGTTCGCCGTGCTGTTCGGCCTCGGCGTGCAGGCGACGTTCTTCGGCCCGTTGAAATACGGCATCCTGCCCAGCCACCTGGCCGATGGCGAACTGGTGGCGGGCAACGGCCTGGTCGAGGTGGGGACGTTCCTCGGCATCCTCGCCGGCACGATCGCGGGCGGCGCGCTGTTCCTGCTGCCGCACGGCCCGGTCGTGGTGTCCGTGGCGGGCCTGCTGGTCGCCGCGGCCGGTCTGGCCAGCGCCTTCGCGATCCCGCCCGCGCCGAGCCAGGCGCCGGGATTGCGGATCGGCTGGAACCCGCTGCGCGAGACCGGGGCGCTGCTCGGCGTCGCCCGGGGCAACCGGCCGGTGTGGCTGTGCATCCTCGGGCTGAGCTGGTTTTGGACCGTCGGCGCCACGATCTTGGCCGAACTGCCAACCTTGGTGCGCGACCACTTGCACGCCGACGGCCACGTCGTGACGCTGCTGCTCGCGTTCTTCTCGATCGGCGTCGGCGCCGGGTCGCTGCTGTGCCCGCGCCTGCTGCGGGGCGACATCACCGCCTGGCCCGTGCCCTCGGCCGCAGTTGGCATTTCGTTGTTCCTGTGGGATTTTTCGATTGCAGCGACCGCGGGCGGGCTGGCCGATACGGCTCTCATCCTGCACAGCTTCGCAGGCTGGCGGATGCTGGCCGACTTGCTCCTGCTGGCGATGTGCGGGGGCATCTACTCGGTGCCGCTCTACGCGCTCGTCCAGGAGCGCTCGGCGCCGAGCCACCGCGCGCGGATGGTCGCCGCCAACAACGTCGTGAACGCCATTGCAATGGCTGTGGCCGCCGGGCTCACGGCTGCCCTGGCGGCGGTGGGTGTCCCGCCGGCTCGCGTCCTGCTCGGCACGGCTTGCATCAACCTGGCGGTGGCGGCCTGGATCGTGCGCCTCGTGCCGGATAGAACCGGACGCGGCCTGCTCCGTCGGCTGCACCTTCGTGCGTGAACCTCTCAATTTCGAGCATTTCCCATGGCCCTGATCGCGGACGCCCCAACCACTCCCGAAATCGAACGCGAGTGCCAGGGCTGCGGCTTGTTCCAGATCGTGCCGCCGCTTGTGCCCAACGCGTCCGCCGATTGCGGGCGCTGCGGCACCATCCTGCGCCGGGGCCGGGCCGACCCGCTGACCCGCCCGCTCGCCTACTCCGCGGCGGCGCTGTCGTTCTTCCTCGTCGCCGCGACGCTGCCCTTCATGACGGTCAGCGCCGCCGGCCGGGAAAGCATGAACACGCTGCTGACCGGCCCGGAGCAACTGGAGTTCGCCGGCTATCCGCCGCTCGCCCTGGTGGTGCTGGCGTTCAGCGTCATCATGCCGCTGCTCAAGATCGGAATCATGCTCGTGGTGCTGCTTGGGTTGCGCACCGCCGACCCGCCGCGCTGGCTGCCGCGGCTTTGGGCATGGCTGGACGCATTGTCCCCGTGGGCCATGGTCGAGGTATTCCTGCTTGGCGTGTTCGTCGCCTATACGCGGCTGACTGAGATCGCCCACGTCGATATCGGCCCGGCGCTCTACTCGCTCGCCGCGTGCATGCTGGCGATGGTGGCCGCCGACAATTCGCTCGACCGCGACGCGGTGTGGGAAGCGCTGGAAGCGCGCGGCCTCGTCGTGTCGCACACGCCGCCCAACGAACGCACGCGGATCGGCTGCGACGGCTGCCGTCTCGTCAGCCGGTCGGAGGAAGGCCAACCCTGTCCGCGCTGCGGCAGCACGCTGCGCCATCGCAAGCGCGACAGCCTCTCGCGGACCGGGGCCTTGCTGCTGGCGGCGACGCTTTTCTACGTTCCGGCCAACCTCTATCCCATCCTGAACCTGACGCGGCTCGGGCATGGCGGGCCGAGCACCATCCTGGGCGGCGTCGTGGAACTGGTGCAGGCGAAGATGTTTCCGCTGGCACTGCTCGTGTTCTTCGCCAGCATCACGGTGCCCGTGCTGAAGCTGGCCAGCCTGACCTGGATGACGGTGCAAACCCGGCGCCGCTCCGCCACCCATCTGCGCGCCCGCACCTGCCTGTATCGCGCGGTGGACTTCATCGGGCGCTGGTCGATGATCGATGTGTTCATGATCTCGATCCTGACGGCGCTGGTGCGGCTTGGGTTCCTGGCGCAAGTCATCCCGCAGGTCGGCGCGGTGGCGTTCGCGGCCGTCGTCATCATCACCATGTTCGCCGCCGCGGCGTTCGACCCGCGGCTGATGTGGGATGCGGCCGAAGCGAGCGAGCAAGATGTCGCGGCGGCAGCGGTCGCTGCCTAGCGTTCATACCAGCTTCCCTGCGGGGTGACCGTGAAGGCCATGGCTCTGCCCTGGACCCGCTGGGGCCTGAGGCCCCAGACCCGCATTCGTTTGCCCGGTTGAACCGCAAATAAATGGGTTTCCAAAGGCATCATGCCTTTGGCGGAGTTTGAGGCAGAGCCTCAACCTACCACTTTTCTCCACTTGCCTTCGGCGGCCGCAAATATCAGACCGCCATCCCCGCGCACCAGCCGCTCGACCAGGCCCATTGGAAGTTGTAGCCGCCGAGCCAGCCGGTCATGTCCACCGCCTCGCCGATCGCGAACAGGCCGGGGACGGAGGAAGTTGCCATGGTCTTGGACGACAACGCCGCGGTGTCGATCCCGCCCAACGTCACTTCCGCTTTGGGGTAGCCCTCGCTGCCGGCCGGCACGATGCGCCAGGATTTGAGCAGGGCCGCGGCGCCGGCCAGCGCTCGATGCGTCAGCGTCGCCATCGGGCCGTTCGGCAGGCGTGATTGCGTGAGGGCATGGGCCAGCCGCTGCGGCAGCCACTCGCCCAGTACGGTGCGGAACTCCGCTTTGGGCCGCTGCGCCTTGCGGGCCAGCAGCAGCGCGGCGGCGTCCTGCCCAGGCAGCAGATCCAACGTCAACGCATCGCCCTCGCGCCAGGCGGACGACGCTTGCAGGACAGCGGGACCGGAGAGGCCGCGATGGGTGAACAGCATGGCTTCCTCGAACGTCATCCGGCCGCAATGCGCCATGACGGGCAGCGCCACGCCCGCCAGCGGTTGCATGAGCGCGAGGTCGTCGCCGGTGGTGGTCAGCGGCACCAGCGCCGGGCGGAGGGGCGTAAGCGGCAGGCCGAACCGCCGGGCGGCGTCGTGCGCGAACCCGGTCGCGCCCATTTTGGGGATGGACAAGCCGCCTGTCGCCAGCACCAGGGTCGGCGCCTCGAACGCGCCGCGGTCGGTGGCGACGGTGAAGCGGTCCGCGCGGTCCAGCGCGGTCACCCGGTGGGCCAGCCGAAGGTCCACCCCGGCGGCGGCGCATTCGTCCAGCAGCATCGCCACGACCGCTCGCGCCGAGCCGTCGCAGAATAGCTGACCCAGCGTCTTCTCGTGGTAGGGGATGCGATGTTTCCGCACCAGGGCGATAAAATCGGCGGCGGTGTAGCGGGCCAGGGCGGATTTGCAGAAATGCGGGTTGGCCGAGAAGAACCGCTCCGGCGTCGTCTGCTCGTTGGTGAAATTGCAGCGCCCCCCGCCGGAAATCAGGATCTTCTTGCCCGCTGCCTCCGCATGGTCCAGCAGCAGCACCCGGCGTCCGCGCTGCCCGGCGGTCATGGCGCACAGTAGCCCGGCGGCGCCGGCGCCGATGATGATGGTATCGAAGCTTTCCATGCGAGTGAGGTGCGGTCATTCGGGATGCAAGGCAAGTGGCGGCCCGCAATCGGCAATCCGCCGTGGAAAAAATAGGTGCTGACGACGCAAACCGTTCGGTTCGAGCGGCCTGACATCGGTTTCGCTGTCCTGTCCGGGGCCGACGCCCTGCTCTGTCCCATGCCCAGGGCTGTTCAACGCTCTCGTCTTAGCGGGTGAGTCTGGAATGCTACAGGGTGGCGTCGATGTGGCTGCTGGTCT
>JAABUJ010002717.1_pt1 | contig 21124 bp, 27 predicted proteins | sample 5559131 | NCBI WGS metagenome assembly JAABUJ01 (sample SAMN10711875, study PRJNA513366) | rock metagenome | isolation source: Antarctica rocks | place: Antarctica: Victoria Land, Mt New Zealand nord | collected 2016-01-07 | reverse complement strand
CGGACACGGCGCGGGGTGTCGATGGGGTGTTTGTTATCATTCATACTTCTATAGTAGTACACTTCGCCCATCACTCACCCCTTGACAAACCGCCCACCAAGCTTAAGTTGTAGGTAATAGCCTAACGGCCATTAGCCCCGGCGGCCGAACTCGCGCTCGAGTTGACTGGCCGAGAGCAGGATCATGGTGGGGCGGCCGTGCGGGCAGGTGCGCGGGCGCGCCGTGCGCTCCAGGCGGTAGAGGAGTTGGCGCATCTCTTCCAACGCCAAGGGCTGGCCGGCCTTGACGGCGCTCTTGCAGGCGATGGTCGTGAGCGAGCGCTCACGCCAATCGGCCACCTCGCCCTTCATGGCGCGGCTCTCCAGTAGTTCGCGCAAGGTCTCAGTGGGGTCGCCGGCCGCGAGCACCGCCGGGACCGCGCGCACCAGGCAGGCCGCCGCGCCGAACGGCTCGACCGCGAAGCCGAGTGGCGTCAGGTCATCGGCGCACGTTTCCAGCGCCTCGCACTGCACCGCGCTCAGCTCGACCGGCAGCGGCTCGAGCAGGAACTGCGCCTCGACGGGGCGGTCGGGCGCGACGCCCATCAACTCGTCGAAAATCACGCGCTCGTGCGCGGCGTGCTGGTCGACCATGTAGACGCCGTCGGGTCCCTCCGCGATGATGTAGAGGCTGTTGGCCTGGCCCAGCACGCGCAGCACCGGCATCATGTCCGGGCGTGGGCGCGCCGCCGGGCCACCGCTCGCGTCACGCGGCGTGGCAGGTGTGGCGAACGTGGCGGCCGCGGCGCCCGCGCCGTCCTCCAGCGCGAACGGTTGCTGCTCCGCCACGTCCTCGCCGACGGGCGCGTCGATACCGCCGAGCACCCGGCCCGGTTCAGGCATCGTCGTGAGCACCGCCGCGCTGGCCGCGTTGCGCACGGCGGCGAAGACCTCGCGGTCGTAGAGGAACTTGACCTCGCTCTTGGTGGGGTGCGCGTTGACGTCGACGAGGTCGGGCGGCAGGCTCAGGTAGACTACGCCGATGGGGTGGCGACCGACCATCAAGTGCGTGTGGTAGGCATCTTCGAGCGCGACCGTCAGCATGCGGTTGCGTACCCAGCGCCCGTTAACGAAGAACGACTGGTAGGCGCGGCTGGGGCGATTGATGTCGGGCGGCGTCACCAGGCCCCACACCCGCGTGTCGCGGTGCCCGCCCTCGATCTCCAGCATGCGCCCCGCCACATCGGCTCCGTAGAGCGCCGCCACGACATCGGACAGCCGACCCGTGCCGGGTGAGGAGAAGATAGGACGGCCCTCACTGTAGAGAGTCAGGCGCAGCGCGGGGTAGGCCATGGCGTAGTGCGCGACGACGCTCTGCACGGCGGCGACCTCGCCGGAGCGGCTCTTGAGGTACTTCAGGCGCGCGGGGACGGCCGCGAACAGGTCGCGCACCGTCACGGTCGTGCCGGGCGGCAGCCCGCGCGGCGCCAGGCGCGTCACCGCGGCGCCGTGCGCCTGCACGACGGCGCCATGCGCCTGGCCCCCCTGCGCGCCACCGTCGCCGGCGCAACAGGAGGCCAGCTCGACCTCGGCCACGGCGGCGATGCTGGGCAGCGCCTCGCCGCGAAAGCCGAGCGTACGGATACTAAAGAGGTCGTCAAGAGTAGCCATCTTGCTGGTGGCGTGGCGCTGGAAGGCCAGCTCGACTTCCGGGGGCGGGATGCCGCGGCCATCGTCCTGCACGCGGATGAGCGCCTGCCCACCCTCGACGAGCTCGACGCGCACACGCGTAGCCCCGGCGTCGATACTGTTCTCCAGCAACTCTTTGACCACCGAGGCCGGTCGCTCGATCACCTCACCGGCGGCCACCTTCGCGGCCAGCGCCGCGTCGAGCCGCCTGATCGGCGCGTGCCGCTCCGCCGTCGCCAGCATCGTCATAGGTTCCTCGTCGGATACTACGTAGAACGCATGTGCCTGTATGTCACATGATACCATTCCGGCGCACGCCTATGCCGCCAAGTATGCACAGTAGAGGCATAGACTTTGACGCATGGGACGTGGTAGCGATGGAGTACACGGTAAGACGTAGGCAGACGCGAGTGGTCGAGTGGTCGAGTGGGGGTGCGCGCCAGTTTTTCGCGCTGGCGTCGCGTATTCACTGGGAGCGCCGGCGTCAGTCCGCTGACTGTCCAGCCTGCAGGCTGTCGCGGGCGGGCCTGTTGGTGACGCCAACCGCCAGGGCGGCGACCGTAAGCCGGCTGGAAGCCGGCGCTCCCAGCAGAAACGACGCGTGCCGCAGTGACCAGCGCGAAAATGTGGCGCGCACCCGTCGAGTGGTAATGTTGTTGACATGGGCTAGGTTTGTTGCTACATTGAGTGTAAGAGGGAGCGCTTCTACAACGCTCCCCACCCATCAAGGACAGCACCGCCATCTAGGGGGGCCGTTGCTCTACGGAGCTTACTTGGTGGGTTTCACTTTTTCAAGGAAGAGACACGACCCCGACGGTCTTTTTGACATGCGCCAGATAGGGTTGGCCGTGCAGAACCTCATGGCGCGCCGCGCCGGTGAGCATATCAGCAACCATAATACCCGGCGTGCGCTGTGAGCGAGAGATCCGCACTTTCTTGAGCCCGCGGCTGTAACCCTTCGCCCCCAGCTCTTGCGATAGCAGCGCGCGGACGGTATTGCAAAAGCGCAAAGAGCCCTTGTTTCCGTCGATAAGCATCACGGCATTTTCGACGGCGTTGCGGTCCATCTTTGTTGTGCAGAGAGCGATGAGCCGCGCGAGCAGCATATCGCCCTTGCCCATGGTCCATGATGTAGTTGCGCTCGCGCGGCTCATGTCGACCACCGCTATCTGAGCCGCGATAGGGGCTGCGGCAAGGGCGGCGATAAATGCGGCGCGCGTTTCCGGCTTCTCGTTGACGAAGTGGAACTCGTGGTACGGCGACAGGCGCTTACCTCGCCTAAAATTGTTCAAGAGTTCTCCCAATTCGTACTCATCGACATACGACACCACCCCCATCGCCAAGTATGAAGGCATACCAAGGTTAGGACTCGGTCCGGGAACGCCCGACCAGTCAACAGCCAACAACAAGAGACACCGAGCAATTCGCGATAGGATTAGAAGTCATCTTTTGTCAGTATCTCTATTGTTTTAGCTTGAGCGTCCGGTAACGGTTGCTTCAGATCGAACAAATCGGCCAGTTCGTCCTCGCTCATCCCCGTTTCCGCCACCATACGCTGAACCGTCTGCTCGAAACGCTCCAGCGCCTGCTCGAAACGCTCCCGTCTGTTCGCTGATGTCGGTATATAGAAACCGATCGGCTCTCCGTGCCGCTCGACTGCCAACACCTCATCGCCCGAGAGGTACTGCGTGGCGTGATCGCGGAACTCCCGCACGCCTACATGCTTCACGACATCCTCCTTGTAGCCACCTGTGGTCATACTATAGCATCCTGTGGAGATGCTGGGCATGACACCGCAGCGCGGCATACCTAATAATATTAGTCGTATACATAGTGGTGCAATTGTTGAGGACAGCGATGAGAGTGATGTGGTGTTGGCGTTGCAAGCAGGATGTCCCTATGCTAAATGAGGATGAGTACCACGCCATTTACAAGCTATATGGCGAGTGTTTCCCACGCAACGGAGAAAAGCGTGACGTCCCAGTGGGTGAGACGCGGCCGAGTATCGACAAGCTATTTGAGCCGGTTCGCAAGGAATACGAGCGCATGACAGGCATGGTCGGCTGTCACCACAACGCCATTATGCATCATCGCATCTCGACGTACGGTCCGCCCTGCGTAACTTGTGGGAAACCGTTACGAACACCGCGTGCAAGCTTTTGCGCCGCATGTGGCGAACCCGTGAGAGCAAACGAAGGATAGCGTGCTAGGAAAGCGAAGACAGCAATAAAAGGAGCACGAGCAATGATCCAAGATCGCCCATCGGCGACACTCGATTGGCGGGTGCTGCTCATCGGCGGCAGCTCCGCGATCGGTAAGACGACGGTCGCGCGCGACCTTGGGCGCCGGCTTGGCGTTTCCGTCATCCCGGCCGACGACATCCGCCTCGCCGTCCAGCAGCTGATCCCGCTGGAGCGTTCGCCCACGTTGCACTACTTTTACGGCGACCCACACATATGGCGGCGCTCGCCGGAGGTGTTGCGCGACGCGCTCATCGCGATGAGTGAGGTTATGTCGCCCGCCATCGAGAGCGTCGTCGCCCACCACGTCGTCGTGCCCGAGGTCGGGCCTATCATCCTCGAAGGGGACAACATCCTCCCCGCGATGGCGGCGCGGCGGCGTTTCTCCGACATCAACCACTTCGCCGGCCTGGAGCGCGGCGACAACGTGCGGGCCGTGTTCCTGGTAGAGACGGACGAAGACGCCCTCCTTGCGAACGCGCGGGCGCGGGGCCGCGGCTTCGCGGATCTACCCCTTGAAGAGCAGCGTACCATCGTCCGCATGAGTTGGTTGTACGGGCAGTGGTTGCGCCAGGAAGCCCTGACCCATGACCTGCCCGTGGTATCCGTCCGTCCCTGGGCCACGCTGACCGATCGCGTTCTCGGAGTGATAGCGTAATTCCCGCCCACGAACTATCACATGGACCTGCGGCCGCGACGCAAACCAACCCGCGAACGTGTGGTTTACACTGATACGGGTATTGCTGGTATCACGATAGCAGGATGCGTTCGTCATCGTATAGCCGCGCGCATACGCGACTACTATCGCTTGGGGAGGGAGGACGGTCATGCCATACGTCGAGCGGCCCGATGGTGCGCGGATCTACTACGAAACGCAAGGCGAGGGCTACCCGCTGCTGCTGTTCGCGCCGGGGGCGATCAACAGCCAGGTGAGCTTCTGGGGCATCAGCGCGATCAGCCCCTACGACTACGTCGACGAGTATATGGTCATCGGCATGGATCAGCGCAACGCCGAGAAGTCGCCGGCGCCGTTGGAGGCGCCGACGTGGGAGCTCCACGCCGCCGACCAGCGCGCGGTGCTCGACGCGGTGGGGGTCGAGCGCTGCCACCTGTGGGGCGGCTGCATCGGCGTGGCCTTTAACCTCAAGTTTATCCAGGAGAACCCCGACCGCGTCACCGCCGCCGTCTGCCAGGACGTTGTTGGCCTCGTCCCCGGCGTCAACACGCGCGCCACGTTCTTCGCCATGTTCGCGCCCACCGACGCGTTGGCCGGGGAGCGCGGGATGGCCGCCGTCGTGGCGGCGGCGCTGGCGAACCCCACCTTCATGGCCAACAATGCGGCCGGCCCTTTCGCCGCGCGCATCGCCGCCGACGAGGCGTTCCGCGCCGAGGCGCTGGCCCTCGATCCCGCCGCATACGAGCGCATTATCCGCGCCTACGACGATCAGCTGTGGGGCGCGCACGGCGCCTACATGAGCGTTGACGAGTCGTTCGTCAAGGAGTGTCCCGCGCCGCTGCTTGTTTTGCCGGGGACCGATAATTTCCACCCCACGCCGCTGGCCGAGCGCCTGTGTCGCGAGGCTCCGCATGCGACGTGCCTGCCCGCCGACTGTCGCACACCCGCGAAGATCGAGGGGACCAAGCAGCGCATCAGGGAGTTCCTGCGCGAGCATACGCCCGCTTAGAGGATTTGACGGGGGGTCGCGGTCTCCGCGTCACCGGTGTTTGGCGTGCCGCTTGGCTCAATTAGCAGCAACTGGGTCTCCTCCTCCGCGAAGGGTTGGTGCTCCACGCCGCGCGGCACGACGTAGAGGTCGCCCGGCCCCAGGGTCACGGCGCGGTCGCGCATCCGTATAGTGAGCCGCCCCGCGAGCACCAGGAAGAAGTCGTCGGTGTCGTCATGCTTGTGCCAGACAAACTCCCCCTGCACTTTGACGACCATAACGTCGTAGTCATTGAGCCGCGCGACCGTGCGCGGCGCCCAGTGGTCGGAGAACTGGGCCAACTTGCCGGCGAGGTTGACTGTGTCATTCATAAAATCATTCCCTCTGTTGCCTGTCGCCTTTCACGTCCGGTCCGACAGCCGCGCGTCACGTTCGCCTTGCCCGGCCCAATTGTCAGCCATTCGCGGCTCGTGCGCGGCCAAGGCGTCGAGCAGGCGCGCGGGGTCGGACTCCTCCAGCACGAGGGCGCGCAGGGCCGGGCTGAGGAACTGCTCGTCCACCGCATGGTCGAACAGCCGCAGCAGCGCATCGTAGTAGCCCGCGACGTTGAGCAGTCCAATGGGTTTACGGTGCAGGTCCAACTGCGCCCAGGTGAGGATCTCACCGAACTCCTCAAGGGTGCCGTAGCCGCCGGGGAGCGCGATGAAGCCGTCGGATAGCTTCGCCATCATGGCTTTACGCTCGTGCATGGAACTGACGACGCGCAGCTCGGTGAGCCCTCGGTGCCCAACCTCTTTGGCCTCGAGAAAATCGGGGATCACGCCGATGACCTCGCCGTCCGCGGCCAGCGCCGCGTCGGCCAGCGCGCCCATCAGGCCAACCTTACCGCCGCCGTAGACCAACCCGAGGTTCCGCCGCGCCAGCGCCGCGCCCATCGTCTGGGCCGCCTCACGGTAGAGCGGATGCAGGCCGACGTTCGACCCGCAGAACACGCACACTCTCTTCATTCGAACCAGCCTGTCGGTGACTTCGCGGCCGAGTACGGCTCGGCGCGCACGCCCTGGGAGTTGTAGGCCCAGCGCACGCCGTTGGCGATGACCCGCCGGATTTCGGGCTGGAAGTAGACGGGGTAGGTCTCGTGGCCGGGGCTGAAGTAGAAGATTTTGCCCCATCCGCGCGTGAACGCGCAGCCGCTACGGAAGACCTCGCCGCCGCTGTACGATGAGATGAAGATCAACTCGTCCGGTTGCGGAATGTCGAAGTACTCGCCGTACATCTCTTGCTGAGGGACGATGAAAGGCGCGGGGACGCCCGCGGCGATAGGGTGGCCGGGGTTGACCGTCCACACGACCTCGCGCTCGCCGGCCTCGCGCCAACGCAGTGAGCAACTCGTGCCCATCAGCCGCTTGAAAATTTTGGAGTAGTGGGCGGAGTGCAGCACGAGCAATCCCATGCCGTTGAGGACGCGCTGGCGGACCTTCTCCACGACCTCGTCGGAGACCTGCTCGTGCGCGGTATGTCCCCACCACATCAGCACATCGGTCGTGGCGAGCGCGTCGTCGGAGAGGCCATGGTCGGGCTGGTCGAGCGTGGCCGTACGCACGACGACATCCGCGCCCAGTTGCTCGCGTAGACCGGCGGCGATGGCCTCGTGCATGCCATCGGGATAGACGGCGCGCACCTTGTCGTCGCGCCGATCATGGACGTTCTCACCCCATACAGTGACGCGGATCGGGTTGTTCAGTTGATTCAAGCGTATACCTCTCTTCTGAGCTATCAGCGATCAGCCGTCAGCCTTTAGCTGACGGCTAAGTACCACCTTCATGATAGCGCGCTACACTCGCTGCCGGGTTGAGAAGTTATCCACGCGCCACGCGCCACGCGCCACTCTCGTTCAGCGGCGCGTAATGGCGTCGGCGACGCGCGCGACCTTGACGATGGGGGCCACGTCGTGCACGCGCACGATGTCGGCGCCGCGCGCGATGCCCACGGCCACGGCCGCGGCAGTCCCCTCCAGGCGCTCCTCGGGCGGCGCGTCGCCCCGCGCATCGGCGAGGATACGTCCGATAAAACGCTTGCGCGAGGGGCCAATCAGGATGGGTAGGCCCAGGACCTTGAGCTCGGCCAGGCGGTCGATCAGCACGAGGTCGGGCGCGCCGGTGCGGTCGAAGCCGATGCCGGGGTCGACGATGATGCGGGCGCGCGCGACGCCGGCTGCCTCGGCGAACCGGACACGCGCGGCAAGATCCGCGATGACGTCGGGCACGAGATCCGCGTAGGTCTTGCCGCGCCGGTTGTTCATCAATACGACGGGAACCCCGGCGCGCGCCACCACACCGGCCAGGTCGGGGTCGGCGTCGAGCGCCCACACGTCGTTGACCACGCGCACGCCGGCCGCCAGCGCCGCTTCGGCCACGGCAGCCTTCGACGTATCGATAGAGATGGGGATAGAGACGGCCTGCGCGATGGCGCGTATAGCGGGCACGACGCGCGCGATCTCGGCCGCAGCGTCGAGCGGCGCGTGGCCGGGCCGCGTCGACTCGCCGCCCACGTCGATCAGGTCGGCCCCGGCGGCCGCGAAGGCGCGCGCTTGCGCCACCGCCGCCGCCACGTCATGCGCGACCCCGTCACCCGAGAAGCTGTCCGGCGTCACGTTGACGATACCCATGATATAGGTGCGCGCGCCCCACATACAGGGCAGGTCATACGCCATAGTCTACAACCAGCAAGCTTTGCGCCAACTCTACGTACCTCCACTAATCGCTAGAGAGAAAACACGTCGAGCGTATCGCCGCGCGGCGAGTCGATGACCTCGTTGCCGCCCGCGGCGATGGCCACGTACGCGCGGCCATTGACGCTGTAGACCGCCGGGCCCGCGTCGGCCCCCGCGCCAGTGTGGTAGCGCCACAGCAAACGCCCGGTACGCGCGTCGCGCGCGTCGACGTAGCCGGACGACTCGCCTGAGAAGACCACATCGCCCGCAGTCACCGCCGAGCCGCCGTAGGCCAGCGCCGTCCCCGGCAACGCGGCGCGCCAGGCCACGCGGCCGCGCGCTACGTCGTAGCCAACCAGCGCCCCCGCGAAGTGGATGTTGGGCAGGGCCACGGGCGGGTGGTTGAAGCAGCACGAGGTCGGCGTGGTCGAGCGCAGCATGGGGTAGGTGTTGGCCGCGATGTAGGCGAGCCCGGTGCGCGGGCTGTACGAGACGGGCGACCACGCCGATCCGCCGATCTGCCCCGGCGCGATGAGCGTCGGCGTTTCCGAAGGCGGCGTGAAGATACAGCCCTCGTGCGGGTAGAGGCCGGGGGCGGGACACTGCGGCGCGAACGGCTGGCTCTGGGGCTCCGGCTGCGTCGGCCAAACGTGCTGCCACGCCGCGCCGCGCGGGACCGCATGTTCAGGCGTCGAGACGAGCGGCGCGCCGGTGCGGCGGTCAAGCACGTAGAGCCAGCCTGTCTTGCCGGCCTGGATCACGGCCGGGACCATCTTGCCGCCCCGTGGGAAGGGCACGAGTACGGGCGCGCTGGCCGGATCGGTGTCCCACAGGTCATGGTGGATCTCCTGGAAATACCAGGCGACTTTGCCGGTCGTGGCGTGCAGCGCCACGACGCTGTTGCTGTAGAGGTTGGTCCCCGCGCGCGGCGCGCCGTTGAAGTCGGGCGACGGATTGCTGACGTTGACGTAGATCAGGTCGAGCGCGGGATCGACGGCGGGGGGCATCCAGACGGCCCCGCCGCCATGCCGGTAGGCGCCGTTGGCGGGCCAGGTGCTCCCGCCGGCCTGGCTGGGCGACGGCACGGTGTCGAAGAGCCAGTCCTCGCGCCCGCTGCGCGCGTCGAAGGCGGCGACGAAGCCGCGCACCGCCTCGTCGCCGCCGGACACGCCGACGACGACGCGCCCGCGGTCGTAGAGCGGCGCCATCGACTCGAAGTAGCTGTGCCGCGGGTCCTGCAGCTGGAACTGCCAGTCCTGCCGCCCCGTCGCGGCGTCGATGACGATGAGGCGGGCGTCGAGCGTGGCGAGGTAGACGCGTCCGTCCCCATAGGCGACGCCACGGTTGAGCTTGCTGGGCCAGGCGTCGGGCGACAGGTGCGGCAAAAAGTGCCACAGCAGACGCCCCGACGCGGGGTCGAGCGCGAAGACCTCGTCGTCGGGTGCAGCGATGTAGAGGCGGCCGGCGGCGATGACGGGCGTGGCCTCAAAGCTTGTCTTGGGTCCGTTGACGCCGGTATGGAAACTCCAGGCTAGGCGCAGTTGGCGCGCGTTGACCGTCGTGATCGCGGCCGTGGGCGCGTAGCGCGTACCCGCCGCGTCGCCGCCATAGTTGGGCCAGTCCAACGTGGCCCCCATTGCCGTCGCCGCGCCATGATGGCCGGACGGATTCGCCCGCGCGGAGGACGGCGCATGGGCGGCCAGGATACAGCACGCGGCAACGGCAATTGTGACCAGGACGCGGCGCTTCGGTGTGCTTTCATGCATGGAGCTAAACCTTTTACTTCTCATCCTTTGAAAGTCCGTCTAGGGGCAGCATTAAGACGCCAGCACAATCCCATCGGGACAGGTAGCCGTGCCCCGCGCGGGACACGCGGCAAGCGAGGTCAACCGCACGCTGATGATGAGACGCGTATTCCAGGGGAACAGGCGCGACAAGGGCTTCCCGACAAGCGGCAGATCATACAACGGGTCGGGCAGGGGGCGACGCATCTGGGGCGCGACATATAAACCGGCGGGGACACTAAGTAGCAGCGCCTGCTCCGTCCCGAGAAGCCGTAGCGCCGGTGTGGCGCCCCTGCCCACTAACGCCGCGAAAGAGTGCTGCTGATTGAGCGCAACCAGCGCCGCCATTTGCGCCGGTTGGCTCCACCCCGGCTTGCCCGCAGGCCCCAGGTATACCCACTCCGGCGACGTACAGGCGGACGCGGACGCAGGGCAGCCGCCCGTCACCTTCATCATGACATCCCCGCTCACCTGAATGGTACGGCCCGCCCACGCTCGCGGATGGCGCCGCAGACCCACCTGGACCTCGGCCACGGTGTACACGCGGTTAGGCGCCGCGCCGAGCCGGCTGAACGCCACAATAACGAGCGCCCCGACGAACGTGACGCCAAGTAGGATACCGAACGCCCACCGCACGATCCGCTCCTCCCTCACCACGATAGCACGGACAGCCGTTTTTAATCTATCCAGTTGGATGTCCGGACCACGCTACTCTGACAAATGGCCGCACTCTCTAAAACGCTCGTCACGCGTCAACGGCTACAGGGCGCCACACAATCGGCCCGCGGCCGCGTTCACACAGTATGCCATAATCGACGGAGGTGATCTGTAGGGGCGTATCGCCAGACACCCGTGGTCGCGGGCACACGCGGTTGGCGCGCCGTGCATATCCATGGCAAAGGCGGGCGTATGGCGGACCTTCTATCTAATGAACTTATGCAGCAGCGCGCTATTGAGCGCGATGTGCCCAATCGCTAGCACGATGATACAGACCATGACCCAGATGTGCCGCCGCCGCACCAGGGGACGCCGCCGCAGGCTGGGCTCACGTAGCAGCAGGCCCAGGAACACCTGCAGGAATACGAGCAGCAGCGCGCCCGTCGCTAGGTAGACGCCCATCGCGTTCGCGCGCAGCGCCACGCCGAGGCCCGCCGCTATCCCCGCGTGGGCGATCGCCAGGACGGCGATGCCGTAGCCCAGCCAGAAATGCGGGCGCAGCGCCGGCAGGATGGCGCGCTGGACGCGGCTGTGCCGGAGTGGGATAGTGATCGTGATAGGGAGCAGCAGCGCCACTACCCACCCGCTTATACTAGTGAGTATGATGGGTCCCATGCCTATGTCTATCACACATGCGAGAAGAAAAGAGTTCCGATGACACGCGATGAAGCCCTGGCGTTGCTGCACGAGTATGTGAAGAGCCCCACCCTGATCAACCACTGCCTCGGCGTCGAGGCGGCGATGCGCGCCTACGCGCCGCGCTACGACGGCGACCCCGACATCTGGGGCCTGACCGGACTGCTGCACGACTTCGACTGGGAGATCCATCCCGACGCCGAGCGCCACCCCGCCGCTGGCGCGCCGATCCTGCGCGAACACGGCATCCCTGAAGATGTGATCTATACCATCCAGGGGCACGCCACCTACCTCAATGTGCCGCGCTCGCACCCCATGGACCAGGCGCTGTTCGCCTGCGATGAGCTGGTTGGCCTCATCACCGCCGTGACCTACGTGCGGCCGTCGCGCAACATCGCCGACGTCGACGTGGCCGCCGTGCGCAAGAAGATGAAGGACAAGGCTTTCGCGCGCAACGTCAACCGCCAGGACATCATCGACGGCGCGGCCGAACTGGGCGTCGCCCTCGATGAGCACATCGCCTTTGCCGTCGCGGCCATGCAAGCGCATGCGGGGGAGTTGGGTCTTGCAGGGTAAGCGAGAGGCGAGACCGGAGCTTAGTCGCCGTAGTAGTGGCTAGCGGCCACTAACTCCTTGCGGCCCTCATCGAGCCGCCGAAAGGTAACGCGCAAGCCCCTGGTCGCGTAGGCGGCCCATTGATCGGCTTCTTTGCCGTGGAGTTGGCGCCCCTGGAGCGATGGATGCCGCTCATTGTCGTCGAGCAGACGGAGCGTGCGGAAGATCCGACCCTGGTCGCGTGATGAGAGGCGCTCCAGGCTATCGTGGTCTTCGCCCCAAGCGACACATCTTGCTGTATGTCCGCGCGGCGAACGCCCACGCGACATGCCGGTTGAACACCTCCGCGCACTCCGCGAGGAGTGGCAAGAAGCGATCCGACGGCAGATCGACGGGGATGGACACGGTGCGTCGCATGTTCATATAATAAGTATAATAAGACGGTATGCAAACCGAGTCAAGCAGTCATGCGGCGCCGGCGCATCGCCTGGGCTACCACATCATCTGGTGCGTGACGTAACAGGAAGGCCGTCCTCGTCGGGGCTGTAGAAGTGGCGCTACAACAGGTGTTGGCGGCGGCGTGCGTGACGTATGGGTGGGAACTGCACACATGGAGGTGATGCCCGACCATGTGCATCTGTTCGGGCAGGCCGCCCACACGACCGTGCCGGTGGAGATCGCCAAGACGCTCACATCCATCTCGGCGGTGGCCATCTTCACGCGCTTCTCCACGCTCAAAGGGCGGCGTTTCTGGGGGTCAGGGTTGTGGAGTGAGAGCATCTATGACGGGAGCGTGGGCCACATCTCCGCGGCAACCGTGCGCGCCTATATCGAGTCGCAGAAGCGACAGCCGTAGGCGCTATCCATCCCCGCCCACGAGGAGCGGGGTATTCCGCGCGATTTTCATAAATAGGAGTTGCAGCCAATGACAACCAAATCCGACCTTGTGACCCTGACGCCGGCGGCGACGGCGCGGGAGACGGACCTGGCCGAGGTCGCCGTCCACCTGCACCCGGCCGACGAAGTGGCCGTGGCGCGTGTCCCCCTGGCGCCCGGCCTGCGCCTGCGCACGGACGTAGGCCTAGTGCGCGTGGGGCGGCTCATCCCCTCCGGACACAAGGTCGCGCTGCGCCCCGTCGCGGCGGGCGACGCCGTGCATAAGTACGGGCAGGTCATTGGCTTCGCCACCACGCCAATCGCTCTTGGCGACCATGTGCACAGCCACAACCTCGGCGTAGGCGCCCTCACGCACGACTACGCCGTCGGCGTCGACGTCAGGCCCGTCGAGTTCGCGTCGGAGTCGGCGCGGCGCACGTTCATGGGCTTCCGTCGCCCCGACGGCCGCGCCGGCACGCGCAACTACGTCGCCGTCATCTCCACGGTCAACTGCTCGGCCAGCACCGTGCGCGCCATCGCCGACCGCTTCCGGGGTGACGCCTTGAAGGAGTATCCGACCGTGGACGGCGTGATTGGCCTCACGCACAAGGGCGGCTGCGGCGCCCGCTACGGCTCGCGTGAGATCGACCTGCTGCAACGCACCCTGGCCGGCGTGGCGCGTCACCCCAACGTGGCCGACTACGTCTTCGTCGGTCTCGGCTGCGAGATCAACCAGATCCAGGACCTCGTCAGCGCGCAGGGCCTGGAGCAAGATCGGCCGCCGCTGCTGGTGATCCAGGACGAGGGCGGCCTGCAGGAGACGGTCGAGGCCGGCGTCGCCGCCGTCAAAGAGTTGTTGCCGCTTGCCGCCGCGTACCGGCGCGAGGAGATCCCCGCCTCAGAGCTCGTCGTGGCGTTGCAGTGCGGTGGCTCCGACGGCTGGAGCGGCGTCACGGCCAACCCCGCGCTTGGCCGCGCCGCCGACCTGCTGGTGCGGCAGGGCGGGACCGTCGCGCTCGGCGAGACGCCCGAGGTCTACGGCGCCGAGCACATGCTGACGCGCCGCGCTGCCTCGCCCGCCGTCGCCGAACGCCTGCTGGAGCGCATCCACTGGTGGGAGGAGTACACACGGCGCAACGGCTGCGAGATCGACAACAACCCCTCACCCGGCAACAAGCTCGGCGGCCTGACCACCATCTACGAGAAGAGCCTGGGCGCGGTGGCCAAGGGCGGATCGACCCCGCTCAACGGCGTCTACGAGTACGCCGAGCGCATCGCGGCGCGCGGCTTCGTGCACGTCGACTCGCCTGGCTACGACCCCATCTCGGTCACAGGGCAAGTCGCCTCGGGCTGCACCATGGTCGTGTTCACGACGGGACGCGGCTCGGTGTTCGGCTGCAAGCCCGCGCCGAGCATCAAGGTGGCGACGAACAGCGCGCTCTACCAGAAGATGCGCAACGACATGGACGTGGACGGCGGGCGCGTGCTCGATGGCGCGACGTTGGACGAGGTCGGAGAGGAGATCTTCGCGCGCATCCTGGCCGTGGCCTCAGGCGAAAAGAGCAAGAGCGAGCGCCACGGCATCGGCGAGGAAGAGTTCAACCCGTGGATCATCGGCGCGACACTGTGAGTCCCCTCGTCACTGTCGCGCCCGCGCCACAGAGCGCGTTGTCTAAGGTGCCTGGGCCGCCGGAGCGCGGCGTCCGTGCGGCCCCTCTGGCCGTGCGGCGTGGGCTGGCGCCAGTGATCGTTGGCCGCTATGCGTGAGTGGCTGCGCCGTCTGTTGCATCTGGCGCCCCTTCCCACACGCCCGGCAACCAGCTCCCGCGAGGCGGACTGGATGGCACGATCCGCGGTCCCCACGGAAGCGGATGAGGAGGCGCGGTTGCGTGACGAGGAAACGCGGGGGACCGCCGCGCCCAGCACGACGTAAGGGCGCGCGAGGGCCCGCCCTTAGCGGCGACGCCGCGGTGTTCAGACAGGAGATGGACAGCGGAAGAGCATTCACAGATCCTGCCTACACAGTAGACAGGACAAAAATAAGGGTATACAGTGACGATGGACAGTGATCGGGCAAGCGGAGCGCGCCTACTCGGGTGGCTCGGCCCCGTCGGCCAGTCCGGAGGTTTCCATGACCGTCACCCCAGGTCGTGATGCACGCACGCATCAAGAGATAAGCCGCGAACGGCGCCAACTGGTGGCGCGGGCGATTGAGCAGGCGACGGCCAGTGAGTGGCTGGGGGCCATCGAAACCAACCAGCGTCTGATAGACGCGTCGAGACAGGATGTCGAGGCATACAATCGCCTGGGCAAAGCGTACGCGCAGATTGGCCGCATCCCCGCGGCGCGCGCCGCCTACGACGCGGCGCTGCGGATCGATCCGGCCAACACCATCGCGCGCCGCAACGCTGCCCGCTGGGCCGCGCTGTAGCGACGGGGCGGCGGGAGCGGAGACAGTCGTCACACTGTGCCGTGCCCGTTGCGACACGACCCACAATCATCTTTGCGCATCGGGGGTCGTGCGCCGCGCGCTACGAGCGAATTGAGAAGAAGGAGGCGCGCCATGGCTGCGTCGGATGGGCATCAAGAAGTCGTCAACAGATATAACGCCGAACTGCTGCGCACGATCAGAGAGCGGGGACTGCCGCGCACGGTGGGGACTACCGATGCCGCCCTGCGGGAGGGTAGCCCTACGGTTGTCTCTGCCGCCGAGGAACGCGGCGCCCCCTCCCTGCACGAGATTGAGATGCGCACGCCCTAATTAAAAGGCGCGGCGCCACCTCCGCAGCACGATATGCGCCCTCATGCGGCAGGGACACGTCAGATTAAGAAAGTTAAGTAGGAGCGTATTATGACCGCGACGACCACACCAACGACGACCACACCAACGACGACCGCCAGCGCGCGCCGAGCGGCGCCTGGCGCCGTACGGCCAATGCCTGTGAAGAGCGCGCCCAAAGCGCGGCGCACCCCGATCGTGGGGAAGAGGGATCGTGCGCGCATGTGGGGCGAACTCGTCGCCCAGATTGACCGCGCCGACACACAAGATATTCCTGCGGAGTGGCTGCTCCGATGGTGCGCGGACGCCGCCCGCGTCGTCGTCGACGCGCACCCACACCACAGCACGAAGACGTCGCCAGCCGCGCGTGCAGGGGATGAGAAAGCGCAGGAGCGCCGGGTGGAGTGGCTCCGCGACTCGACAGCCGCCGGCATGGCGCGGCTTTACCGCGACCGCGCGCGCCAGCGGGCGGGAGCGCCGGATGCGATGACACAAGCGCGGCGCCGCGGCGCCGGGACACCGCTGTACGATCGGGCTGAACTGCGCACGGTCGCGGCTGGCCAGATCTAACGCAACAGTCCCTACGATGGGGATGGGGGGTGTCCGTGGAGTACGGAGGATACAGTATTGGATCCGTCCTTGCTATCTACGCGCCCGCTTGTTACCCTGATAGAGGCGGTTAGCAGTCTCGACTCGAGACTGCTAATGACAAGGGACGGTTTAAGTACAGTAGGAGGAATCAACGTTGGTAACAGAGACGAAGGTCAATATTAAGCCGTTGGGCGACCGGGTGGTGATCCGCCCCGCGCAACGCGAAGAAGTGACGGCGAGCGGCGTGATCCTGCCGGACACGGCCAAGGAGAAGCCGCAGCGCGGTACAATCCTCGCGGTCGGCCCCGGCAAGGTCGGCGACAACGGCCAGCGCACCGCGCTTGAGGTCACCGAGGGCTCCGAAGTCCTCTACGCCAAGTACGCGGGTACCGAGGTCAAGGTCGACGGCGAGGACCTGCTCATCGTGAGCGAGAAGGACATTTTAGCAATTGTCTAGCAATTAGCAATTAGCAGTTAGCCCGTGTCGCCATCGGGACACGCCGGCAACTGCAAAAGGCTAATTGCTAACCGCTAATAGCTGTAGTGGAGGAAATACATGGCCAAACAACTAGAATTTTCCGAGCCGGCGCGCCGCTCATTGATGGCGGGCGTGGACAAGCTAGCGAACGCGGTCAAGGTGACACTCGGCCCCAAGGGCCGCAACGTGGTGCTCGACAAGAAGTTCGGCGCGCCGACCGTGACCAATGACGGCGTGACCATCGCCCGTGAGATCGAGCTCGATGACCCCTTCGAGAACATGGGCGCCCAGCTCGTCAAGGAAGTCGCCACCAAGACCAATGACGTGGCCGGCGACGGCACCACCACGGCTACCGTGCTGGCCCAGGCCATCGTCCATGAAGGGCTGCGCAACGTGGCCGCCGGCGCCAACCCCATGATCATCAAGCGCGGCATCGACAAGGGCGTGGACGCCATCGTCGACGAACTCAAGCGCATCTCCAAGCCGGTCAACACGGCGGAGGAGACGGCGCAGGTCGCCGCCGTGTCGAGCCAGGACGAGAGCGTCGGCCAGATGATCGCCGAGGTCATGAGCCGGGTCGGCAAGGACGGCGTCATCACCGTCGAGGAGTCGCAGGGACTGGGCCTGGAGCAGGACTACGTCGAGGGCATGCAATTCGACCGCGGCTACGTGTCGCCCTACCTGGTCACCAACGCCGACCGCATGGAGGCCGTGCTGGAGAACCCGCACATCCTGATCACGGACAAGAAGATCAGCGCCATCGCCGACATTCTACCCGTGCTCGAGAAGCTGGTGCAGGTGTCCAAGACGCTGGTTATCATCGCCGAGGATGTGGATGGCGAGGCTTTGGCCACCCTCGTAGTCAACAAGCTGCGCGGCACGATCAGCGTGCTCGCGATCAAGGCGCCGGGCTTTGGCGACCGCCGCAAGGCCATGCTCGAAGACATCGCGACGCTCACGGGCGGCCAGGTCATCTCCGAAGAGGTCGGCCTGCGGCTTGAGAACGTGACTATCGATATGCTCGGCCAGGCGCGTCGTGTGACGTCCACCAAGGACAACACCACGATCATCGAGGGCAAGGGCGCGCCGGAGGCCATCGAGGCGCGCACGAAGCAGATTCGTGCGCAGATCGAGGACACCACCTCGGATTACGACAAGGAGAAGCTGCAGGAGCGCGTGGCCAAGCTCTCCGGCGGCGTGGCCGTGATCAAAGTCGGCGCGCCGACCGAGGTCGAGCTCAAAGAGAAGAAGCACCGCATCGAGGACGCGCTCTCGGCGACGCGCGCCGCGGTGGAGGAGGGCATCGTGGCCGGCGGCGGCACCGCCTTTATCAACGCGCTGCCCGCGCTTGACCGCCTGCAACTGACGGGCGACGAGAAGACGGGCATCGACATCCTGCGCCGCGCGCTGGAGGAGCCGCTGCGCCAGATCGCGTACAACGCGGGGGCCGAGGGCTCGGTCATCGTCGCCGCTGTCAAAGGCTTCGAGCCCGGCAAGGGCTACAACGCCGCCAGCGGCGTGTACCAGGACATGTTCGGGGCCGGCGTCATCGACCCGGTCAAGGTCACGCGCTCGGCCCTGCAGAACGCTGCCTCGATCGCGGGCATGCTGCTGACGACCGAGACCATCGTCACCGACCTGCCCGAGAAGGGCGGCGCCGGTCCGGCCATGCCCGCGGGCGGCATGGGCGGCATGGGCGGCATGGACTACTAGGCGCGCCGGACGATCGGGCCGCGTCAGGCCCCAGCGGGTGATCGCGGACAGACGAGGACGGACCCGGCGCATGCGCCGGGTCCGTCCTCGCGCTATCGCCCCGATAAGTGCCCTGGCGCCGTCGCTTGGAGTTGGCGGCCCTGTGGGGGTATCATGGTGATGGTGGAGGATAGGCGCGGCCGAGAACGGGTGATGAGCCCATGGGGTGGGGGGACGAGCGATGCGCTACCGGCAGATGCGCGCGATCGTGGATCGCATCGGGGAGTGGGACGGCCGCTTCAATGGCTTGGATGCCATGAGGGACACAGCGGGGCGGTGGTCCGTGGCGCTGCACGATGTCGCGCGGGCACGCCTGCTCCCGATCGGGGACGACGGGGAGTTCGAGCGTGTGGCGCCGTACTTCCTCCACGCCCCCTTCGCGCCCCCCCTGCGGTACGCCGGAGCGCCCGACGCCACGCTGGGGTGGAGCGACGTGCTCGCCCTCATCCGGCATGTGGAGCGGCGCTACCCGCACTGGCAGCTTGGCGCGATCGTCCACGGCTCGGCCGCCCGCTACGAAGTGCTGGCCCTCGACGCGCGTCGCGCGGGTGGGGTTTACATCATCCGCACGCCAGGTCAGGCCGACGCCCTGCTGGGGCGTGAGGCGTGAGGACACAGGCGACGCCCCGATCACCAGGACAACGAGAGAAAGGGTTAGCGTCTATATATATCACAGTACAATACTTGTGCCGCTGCTGAAGATGCGAGGTTGCGAGGGATACGCTCCCGCGCCTTCGACGCTACACAGTGCGGTATGGCATACTGCGGCGAGAGGATAGACGATCAACCAAGGAGCGGGGAGGCATGGATACCGAACTAGGGCAGGGTGTCACCGAGCGGGACGATATCACAGAGATCGCCGAGCCCGACGCGGTCGAAGATAACGGTGGTGTGGGCGCGGCCGTCGCCATGCTCATTGCCCTCGCGTCGTTCCTGTTGGCGGTCGTGTTCGTCATTCTGCGTCACGCGCTATTCGGAGCATAAGCGTTATGAGCGACGTACTGATGGACGAGTTCGTGCGCGCCTACGAGCGTATGGCCGCCGATGTGGAGCGCGTGGTCGTGCAGTATCCCGAGGAGATGCGCGACAAGCTACGGACGCACGCACAGGACGTGCTACGCCAACGCCTACAAGACATGTGGGCGGAGCGGCAACGGCAGGCGCGCACGTCGTAACATGGTATAATTATCATTGTGCTGGCGTACTGGTCCAGCCGACGTAGGGGTGTAGCTCAGTTGGTAGAGCGTCGGTCTCCAAAACCGAATGTCGCAGGTTCGAGCCCTGTCGCCCCTGCCACATTGATGCGGCCCGGTCGCCTGAGCGACGGGGCCGTTTACCGTTTTCGAGGCGTCCAGGCGAAAAATCGTCGGTCGATCAGCCGGCCCGATTGGCCCCGTCCGCGTTTGTCCGCATCGTCGTGTCCGTCGAGGATGATTGGGGCTGCCTCCGGGGGCGCTACGCACAAACACACTGCGGCTCGATCGATTGGTTAACCTACCTCCCATGCGCCCTCCTACCTGCATACCCCCTGTAGCTTATAGCAAGTGGTGAAACTCGATGTCCGCGGACTCGCGGCGTTTGGTTAGGATATAGCGCTCCAGCACGTATGACTCGTACATCCCACGCGCGACGCGAACCGCGGCTTGGTGCCGTGGCAACCGCAGGGCCGCTTTGGCTTGTTCCTGCGTCTCCCACAAACAAAACGACAGGCATTCACGATCCCCGCCCAATTCGCCCCTAAAGTAGTACATCAACCCGCCCGCGTCCAACGCTTCGGTGTGCGCGTGGTCGTCGAACTCCGTCAGTACATCCACGTCGGCCTTCGAGCGACGCACCGAGCGAAAGACGACCAGGTACCACTGGCCCTCCGCGGCCTCGCGCAGGCGCTCGGCCCAGTTGAAGCCATCCCGGATAGGCAGCACGGCGTATTGCGCCGTGATAGGCATGAGCCCATGGAAAGGATTGTGATCGTGATAAGGCGCCGCGTCGTTCTCGACGATCAGTATGCCGCGCTCCGCCAGCCCGTTTGCCATGTGTTCTCCTACGAATATATTCACCAATAAAAAAGAGGCCCGCGTCGGAGTAGATACTCCTACACGGACCTCTAAATGAGCGGCCTGTCCTCTATCTACGCCAACGTTTGTCCTATCGTGGTATGGCAACACGGAACGACAAACGTGGCGCGCGCGAACTCAGACCCGGACATCCTATGCTGATCGCCGTGGCACGCCGCCCGATGCGTACCCAGGACGGCGATATAGTCGGGACGGCGCGCCACGCGGCGCCGCCGCGCGGCATGCTCCATATAGGGAGTCCCTCGGTATGAAGAGGGGGCGCGGCGCACACGTGGCATACCCACCCGGCGCCCCTGGACGGCCCACCACATCATAGATTGCTCCCGGCTCGGCACAACACTTTATCTGTTCCGCTACACCTGTATGATAAGGCGCGACGTGTTGGTAGTCAACCCCCCAGATGTACATCGCTCCGCGCCTCATGCCAGCTATAGTAGCTAGATAGGTGACAAGACATAAAATGGCGCACGGCTAGCAGTTTGTCGGAGAGAAGCGGGCTCTCCGTCTCGTGGGTGCTGATAGACGTAACAGTATGAGTAGAACATTTAAGACCGTGGACTATGAGGCGGCGCTCGACCTGACCGTACGGTTGGGCGA
>JAABUJ010002716.1_pt1 | contig 21126 bp, 16 predicted proteins | sample 5559131 | NCBI WGS metagenome assembly JAABUJ01 (sample SAMN10711875, study PRJNA513366) | rock metagenome | isolation source: Antarctica rocks | place: Antarctica: Victoria Land, Mt New Zealand nord | collected 2016-01-07 | reverse complement strand
AGATAATTAGTACTATGAGAAGCATGTTGTGTAAAAAGAGAAGATGAGTAATAATAGATGTATTTATAATGTATTTTTAATATATTCAACATTCTTAAATTTATGAAGTCTCTTAAGCTAACTTCATCTTTCTGATCTTTCAAAGAGAAGATAGTCTTTCAGTAAAGACTATATTGTTAATAGAAGTATTATCAGAATATTTTCATACTTTTACAGATGAAGTAACATATATTGTTAATGTTTAGGCAATTTTACAGAGTGATGTAAAGCATCTAATTAAGAATGTAAGTAAAGTGAAGAGAGACAGAACAATACATTGTAAATATATTTAAGATTGTTTCTGAATTCATAATTAATATATTTTAATAGATACAATACTGTCATTAAACAATCTTCAATTAAATGAGTTCAAGATCTGATTATCTCAACACAGTCTATACTTAATTAAGTTATTAATGTACAGATATGAAAATTTATCAATATCTTACATCTTAATTGAGATCTCTTCATCATACAGCTGTATCTAAAGATGACTGAAAGAATATTGCTAAAGAGTGTAGATAATATCATTAAGAGAATGAAGAAAAAAGATAAATAACTATAAGATAAGTTTTTTAATATATTTTAAATGCATTTTTAACATATTATAGCTTCTATCTTTCTGTTCTTAAGCAGTTTTGTCAGAGCAATGCTTGTTAGAATTAAACATCATGATGTACATTTTAATTTTGACAATCACAGCAGAAGATAATGTGTTCTATATATATATGTAATATATTTCTAATATATTACAGACTGTGTCAGAACTGCTTATTCATTTTGTGAATTGTTCACAGTCAGATCATGAAAATTAAAGAGAACACTACTTTAAAAGAGTACTCAATTCAGCTAAATTAAACACACAGTATCTGCTCAGTCTTTTTGAGCAAGATTATCAAGAACAACATGAGAAATGTATTGTAGTTGAACAGAATTTAACAAAATGCATAATATGTGATGAGTTTGAAGAGAATGAATACATAATTTATTTTTAATGTATTATTAATTGATTAGGCATTGATCATTCTCAAGAGACTGAAACATTTCAACAATTATTATATAATGTAATCTTTAACATTCTGATTTCTTAAGACTTAGTAATATGTTCATTTGTGATAATTACATTACAAGAAATTCATCAACATTCTTCATCATCTTTAAATAAGACATTACTTCAATTAATGAAGAGTGTCTTGAAAGTTATTAAACAAATATACTCATCATTACTTATTTAAAATAAGTGAAAATGCATTTTTAATGTGTTTATAATGCATCTTTAACTCATTATAGCTCAGTTTCTCAAAAGTTCTGCTCTTAAAGTGTTTTGTCATTCTCATTAAGAAAAACATATTAATGACTTACATTAAAGCTTCAATAATATAAATAGATTTACTGCTTTAATTCAGAAACAACATCTTCTGAATTATTCTGATGAACAAGAGTTTCAAGAAGTTTTAAGAGAATTTCTCTTAAAATATGAAGAACAAGAAGAAGATTAATACATTCAAGATATATATTATAAATTATTCAATTTCATGATAACTTGTTTCTTTCAACAGCAAGCAGAAGTCTTGTATTAACTGAAATTTATTGAGATTGATATGACTTTTAAAAGATGTAAGATCAAAAATCTCAATGAGATTATCTTTGCAACATATTTATAAGCTTAAGACAAAGATAAGAAATATATTTTTAATTTATTTAAGATACATTAACAACTATTTAGTTATGACTCTCACTCATGTCTTTGTCACACAAGAAATCACTGTCATATATAAGAAAATGTTTCAGAAAGTCTTTTTATTTATGTCTTTATGATTAGAACATAATGTGCATTGAAAACATATTTATGATGATGATATTGCTGCAGTAACAATGAATATAAATTTAAAACAATGCAGTGATGAGTTTAACAATTCTGAACTAATCTTGAATGCATCTTTAATGCATTTAAAATATATTTAGAGTTGAGTCAATATTTACAGTTAATTGATTCTGAGCAACAATCATGACAATGACATAATAAATATACAGTTATATACTGTATCATTCACTTTAAAAGAGAAATAAATAAAGCAGTAGAAATAAATCACTATTCTGATTTAATTTATATGTAAATACTTAAACTGCTTCACTGTCAGTCACAAAGTGACTACTATGAGCTGCTAAAGCTTCTGAATGATGAGAATTCATTATAAATATATTTGAAATTTATTTTTAATAAATTTAATTAACTTAGCATTATTCTTCAGTACTGACAGCATTCACAACTGAACTGTTCACAAAAGTCTTGCATATATTGCAAGTGAAATTAACAAACACTGTTCACTCATAAACAATGATATTTTTGACAGCATTTAAAATCATATAAATGCAGTTAAGACAACACATTTCAAGAGTAATGCATTAGGCAGACAATTACTCTTGCTTTCAGCAATACTTTAGTAAGTAATGAAATTCTAATGTATTTCTAATATATCAATTATATATTGATTATATATCACATTCAGTGATCAGACTCTCAATCAGACAGATGTGCAGCAGTTAAAGCAATTTAATTTATATGATCTTTGTCATTTCTATTGTCAAACATCACTGACTTAAAGATTTCAAGAAGCAGAAGTCAGAGAAGGTAAAATTTCATAAATATATTAAATATATGTTTTAAATACATTACTAATACATTATTCAGTTTGCAAGCAAAAGAATTAAGAGTCATCAAGCTCTAGAATTAGAACTTTATTAATAATTAAAGATGATGAGATTATTTCTGAAGAGAATTTTACATAAATGTCTTCATCAGAATTTAGAAGAGACAGAAGAACAAGATTAAGTTTTTTAAGACAATTTTCTTTTAATAGATCTAGATTATCTGTTGATGAATTGTAAACATTAAAAAGAAAAGCTTTTATCAATCTTTAATAATAATCTTTACAAGATTGTTTGCTTAAAGCAGAAATTTAAGAGAAATAAGCAAAGTCTGTAGAGATAAGAGTAAGAACAGAGTGAATGAAGTTGAAGAATATTTAACTTTAACAGTAATTGTAGAAGCAAAATGATAGTTAAAATGAATAACTCATTTTTAATACATTTCAGAAATATTAAAAATACATTCTTCTCTTTCTTAGAATGTCATTCATCATGTTGTTAATACATAATGTTTAATGTATAATACATCTTAAATGCATTCATTATGCATTCATTGACAATGTTCTCATCACAACTTTGAATGATCAAAAGTGCATCAGAAATAGATTCATTAACTGTTTATAATTTATCTGAAATGCATCTGAACTCTATATTTTCATAATGTTGAGTTGAGAAACATTCTAAGAAATGTATATATATAATTTATTAAAATACTTATTAAATATATATAATTGATCTCTTATATATAGTGTTCTGTTTATGTAGACAGTAGATTATTATATAATTTTACAGAATATGATATTTACATACAATTTTGTGTCAATAACTCAATATCAAAATATTATTATCATATTATAAAACATAAACATCTTTTCAATATAACTCTTCATTTATACTATTTACATCAAGACTTGACTTAAATCTTTTAAATATATTTATTATAAGTCTTCATCAATTTCTATTGTGACAATGTAACTATCAAAAGTAAAAGCAATAAATTATTAATGCATTCTCAATGCATTAGTAATCATTTCATTTCTGTAACTGTTCAAATCACTGAAAGTTTTCACAGATTTTATAAATCTGTCAGCACTCTGTAAAATGTTAATAATACATTTAAGATATATAACAAAAAGTTTAAGCTTACTCTTCTTTGCTTTCTTGCAGTCATCATATGTCTCATGATTGACAGCAAGTCTTAAAGTTTTCTTTATGATGATAATTGAAGATTAATATATTAGTAATATATTCAGAATAAATAAATAATCTATTCATTTTTTCTCTCTTTGTCAGACACAGTGACAGCTTTGAGTTCATAACAGAAGCAGAGTGATAAGAAGATGACTGAGATATCTGATGTATAAGATGTATTAATAATATGTCTAGAATAGATGAGTATTAAATTATCATTTCATTCTGTATCTTTTCTTTTGCAGACTCAGTACTGAAAATCTAAGATGTATAAAATGTATTAGTAATATGTTTAGAATAGATAAGTATTAAATTATCATTTCATTCTGCATCTCTTCTTCTGCAGACTCAGTACTGAAAGCTTAAGATGTAATAAATGTATTAGTAACATATCTGTAATATATTAAAGTGACTTATCATTTCATTCTGTGTCTCTTCTTCATTATCAAAGCTCAAAAGAATAGAAGTTATCTAAATCATTACATAAGCATTAGTAATACATTTAACATACATTAAAGATATATTACTTTTATTTCTCTCAGTTCTTGCTCTATCACTGTATAAGACTCAACAGATAAATTCTTTATGTTTTACATTATCTGCTTAAACAGTTCTGTAGATTTATTAATGTATTTATAATACATTAATATTAATGTAAAATTGTCAACTTACTTTTAACTTAAATTCTTTTCACATCTATAGCAGATTCAGTTCTGATTGATTTTGCTCTGAATTCATAACTGATTAAGTGCTTTCTAAGATTTTCAGTATTGAAAAATTGTCTTTAACATGTTGTTAATATGCATTTAATATATTTCAGATATATTAAATATTAAATATATTATCTTGTTCAAGCACATCTCTGCAGCTATGCTTGCATTGTCACTGTTGACATTGAATTGACAGAAAATCTTTTCTGAAAGAATAATGATTTGATCATTAAGCTAATATATCTTTAATACATTAGAGAATATTCACATTAAAATGTTAAATACATTAAAAATGTATTAGTCTTCTTCTCTACTTACATCAAGATCATAATAGGGCAGGTTATTAGAACATAAGTTATAGTTAAGATATTTCTAGAAATTTATTAATAATTTATTAATAAAACATCTCTTATGCAATGTAGTTATGGTCTTTATCTTCATTGAATGTGATGTGAAAGAAACATAAAGATGAATTGATTGAGAAAATCATTTATGATGATTAAGTAAAAAATTAATAATTTTAAAATCTAAAGTCAGGTGATCTGATTTCATTAAGTAAGATATATTCACAATGCATTTCAAATATATTAGTTAATTATTTTCTTTGCTTACTGTCAAATGTCAATCAAAGCACTATTCACAGCTCAGTAAAAAGACTAGTCTATCTTTAATACATTAATAATGTATTAAATCTTGTTCTCATCTCTATCTTTGTCTTTCTCATTCTTCAGATCAACAAACTTCTGAAAGTTATTACAAACAGTATAAATCTGTTAGCATTCTGTAATGTATTAGAAATACATCTTAAATACATACTGAATGAATTCAATCTACTGTGTTTAGTCATCTTACATTTAACATAACTGTCATGCTTAAGAGTCAATTCAAGAATCTTCTTCATTGTCATCATTGATGACTAATACATTAGCAATGTATCTTAAATGCATTTAATATATATTCATATCTTCTCTCTCTTTATTGTAAAGAATACTAACTTCTTTTTTTTCATCTCTGTCATCATCAACATTCATTTTGCTCAAGTAGATATCACTTAATACATTAGCAATGTATTCTGATGATTAGAAGAGTTTGTGATTAATATGTTTAGAATGCATTAAAGATATATTATTAACACAATATCTTTGTTTTTCTTCACTGCTACTAAATCTAAGTCATATTCTGTTGAGTCTTCATTTACATGTGTCATCATCTTTTTAAACAGTTCTAATACATTATGAATACATTCAGAATATATCTTATTTCTGTAAAAGAAATTTATTCATTTTTGATGTTTCTTTTCTTCAATAGTGATGCAGAGTCAGTCTTTGTTGAAATGACTTTCATTTTATGACTATTTAGATGCTTATGCAGATTGCTAATGTTGAAGAATCTTTTTTAATATATTGTTAATATATTATCATTATATAAATAATGCATCTATAATTCTCATCATAATTAAGCACATTTCTGAAGCCTTTAATTTCTTATAGTTTACATTAAATCAACAAAATACTTCTTTTAATATTATAATAATTCTGTCTTTCTAATGTATTCAGAATACATTAACAGTTGTTAAAGATTGATTATAATGCATCTGTAATGCATTCAGAATACATTATTTATGCTAATGTTTTACTTATCTCTTGATTGAAAAATAGCAAGTTAGATGAACACATAATGTGAATAAGATAGTGCTGAGAATATATTAGCAATATATTCATTATATATTGCAAGAAAGGTCTTACATCTGACATTGAATCAGATATGAAGAAAAGATAAAGAATTTGACTGTTAAAAAAGCTGTTAAGCTTCTCAATTTAGTGAATTAATTATTTTAGTCAAAAAATCTTATAGATTGCTTGTTAGCTTCACAAAAAATCTTAAAGTTCAGAATTAGTGTAGGATCATCTGAGGTTTTAGTGAGACCATTCAACCTGTGTTCTGTTTAGAGCCTCTGCCTATGCCTAAACCTAAAATCCTTGGTTTAACTCAGGTGCAGTTCCCTCTAAATTGTGGCATTCAGTCATGATTATACTTGTACTCATGCATAATCCAAGGGTGGCTTGAGGTAGACATGGGCTTAAAGGTGAGTCTGGACATCACTTTAGTGATGGACTCAGGCGCCAACTTTAGTGGAATAATAACTGCAGAACAAGGCCCAATGTAAGGCATCATGGTATAACCGGCTGTATCAGCATTGCAGGCGCTGCCTCTCCTGTTCTCGGGGAAGCGACAGAGTATACACACAGGATCTTAATGTAAAACTTCATTGACAGTCAATGTTGGTTGAGCAGTTATTATTATGTCAATTGATTTTGAGCACTGAGAGGTCAGGGCACACTTGCCTAAGGTACCTGCCGTAGTATCCCCTTCCAAGGCATCGGGCGCCAAGAGTCGCTTATACCGTATGCCTGTGTAAAATGGAGCACGAGCAAGCCTAAATAGGCTGTGGGCCACCGGGAAAACTCGCTAATGCTCAGCTGACCTTCCACACCTATCCTTTCCCTCTTTCCCTCCTTCCCCCCCCGAAACTCAGGCTTCCCTCCGCTTTCATCTTCAGTAAAGAAGAGCCCATATTATAATAGTCAACATATCATCCACTCTCGCGTCAACATCAAAACTACAGCAATGGGTCGTACCAAGAAGGGCGAAGAGAAGCCCAAGGAGGCAGCAAGCCTGATGGTCAGCGTCGAGGACTTCATCCGCACTAGAGACTCGGTACGTTTGCTTCGGCTCTTCCTTTATTTCTCGTCGCGCTTTGTACTTACTCACGACGCGATGATAAACACTGCACATCAACGCTTGAGGATATACCCTCCTACACTGACATTCGTCTCCATTCCTTATCATCCTTACACATACTGCAATGTCTCGCTCCTCTACGTCGTTCAATTCACCGCAACTGCAGCAGCTCACTACTGTTGGTTACTTGCTGGCACTGCAATTGCGACGGGTCACAGAACTCACCATCAAGCTTACCAACAACCTCGTCTTTGTCGCATGTAATCCATCCAAACATCAACTGACAGAGATTGAGGTCATTACGGGGTTCGCGACTCTACAAGCCGCGCTTGATCATCTTTCGCGCGCCTACGTCACCCACACCGATACTGTCCTCGGCCGTGCTCCAGGCTCAGCGCTCGAGTTGAAGACCCTGGGTGATTCGATTCTTGATAATGGGCTGCTCCTTCAACGCGGCGCTACCCCGGGCGCCTTGACCGATGCCGGCGACGGCAAGAAGAAGAGGAAGAGAGCGCCCCACGACAAGAATGCGCCGAAGCGTCCTTTGACTCCATATTTCCTGTATATGCAGGATGCACGTCCCACGATAGCCAAGGACATGCCGAGCACTGCTGCTCCAAAGGACATTGCTGAGGAAGGAACCAAACGGTGGGCTAACATGGATAAGTTCAACAGGACTGTACGTAACATCCAGCATGCCGTGCCGCGTCTGACAAAGCTAACTGATTTGGTCAGATCTGGGATGAGCAGTATATCAGAAACCTCGCCAAATATTACAAACAGGTGGAGGAGTACAAGGCTGGCAGGCCGATTCCGGATCTCAATCACATCAGTAGAGCCGAAACTGATGCGCTCGTGGAGAAATTCATTCCCAAGTCAAGGTTCGATCCAAATATCGCACCGGATGCGCTCGAGGGACATAGTGACGAGGAAGCCGAGGAGGAGGAACAGGGAGATGAAGAAGAGGAAAGCAGAGAACCTTCACCACCGCCGAAAGCTCCATCACCAAAAGCTACCAAGCGTCGCAAGACTGCCAAGGATGCTGCGGAAGCCAAAAAGGCTTCCCAAAGTAAGGAAACTCCGGCCTTGCTGCCCACTCCTTCTGGCAAAAAGGCTGCTACGGCTGGCCACTCGGACGAGACCAGCGGAGACGAAATCGAAGTAGAGCAGGCTCAAAAGCCAAAGACACCGGAGAAGAAGAAGCGGGTGACCAAGAAGTCCAAAGACAGTCTTGCTCCGCCGGTTGACGACAAGTCGAAGAAAACGGCTACCGAAGAACCCAGGAGTTCCCCCAAGGGCGATAGTCAAGGTAGCCAAAAGAAGGAGAAGAAGACCAGGAAGAAGAGGCAGAGCGAAGTCACCGTAAGCTAGGTAGCTGGTCGTGGGCGGGCTCGGAAATCCCGTTACACACAGTACTGAGTTGCTATGATCCTCTCCAAGCCAACTGCTGCCGAGACTGGAGACGGCAACAGAGAACACACAGTGGTGAATAGCGGTGGTTTGAAGCCTGTGATAACTCTCTTTCTTTCCCTACATATCCCGTTTTATCACTAGTAACTTTCGGCCTTGTTGTAATAACCATGTCTCGTTCACGTTCGTCTTCAGTAATGCAAGTCAATTGATTTTGTGCCATGGGATCGAATCAATGTTCATTGCAGGACAGTTACAGAAACGTAAGTGGCGGAGGTCATAATCAACTGACATGCAAGTGCGGCGATAAGCTGTGACGACGTCCTGCAGCTGTAGTTGCTGGCTTTCGTAGCGCTATAACGACGTAAGACCCCACATATATTATATAGGTTATCTGTAAAGCTTCGATTTGGGATTATCAGGTTGAAGAGCCAATCTTCAAATTCGTGTACCGCGTGGAGCAATCGTCTCATCATGCAGCTCGGGCCCAAAGAGGTCTTGCCTCTCCATGTTGAGGACATCGTATAGCTTATGCTAAGGGACTGTCATAGCTTGATAAACTCGTCACTTCACAGTTGGGACTGCTAGCCCAGCGTCGACTTGCTCGAGGGGTCAAGCTCAACCATGCCGAAGCCACCGTATGACCGCCGCCAGTGTCAATCCAGAAAGTCAACGCTCTAACTCGCCCTGTACGACAGGCACTGATAGCGAACAACCTACAAGAAGTCTGACCCCCCCCAATTGAACCCGGTGCGCCCCATTCCGTCCAGATCTGATGCTAATCCCCGAAAGTAGCTCATCCGCGATGGCAACCATACCGTCGCCGACCTCATGTCCATCGGCAAGACCATGCTCGGCAGACGTCACGTCCTCCCCTCCGTGGTCGCTACCCTCACCGAGCTCATGGTGGAGGGGACGTTCCCCAGCGGCACCTACCTCGTGACTGTCCATCATCCCGTCAGTACTGATGATGGCGATCTCGAGAAGGCGCTGTACGGTAGCTTCTTGCCGGTGCCGTCGCGGGATCTGTTCCCGCTTCCAGACCCGGCGGAGTATGAGCCGACGAAGATGCCCGGCGCGGTGGTGGCGGTTAAGGGTGGGAAGATTGTGTTGAATGCGGGGAGGAAGAGGATTCGGTTGAGGGTTACGAGTAAGGGGGATAGGCCTATACAGGTGCGCTTGCGGAGAGTTTGATTACGTTACTTGGCTTTGCTGATGTTCGGAGTCTATGCATCTAGGTTGGATCACATTATCACTTCATCGAGACGAATCCGCAGCTCGACTTCGACCGGATTAAGGCTTACGGCTATCGACTGGATATCGCCGCTGGCACCTCGATCCGATTCGAACCCGGAGACAAAAAGACAGTCACGCTTGTCGAGATAGGCGGCCATAAAGTGATAAGAGGTGGCAATAACATTGCACCTGGCCATGTGGACTTGTCCCGCACCGATCAGATACTGAAGAGACTGCGGGAAGGAGGATTTGCGCATACACCGGAGCCCGCAGGTGACGGAGCTCATATTGAACCGTTTACCATGACAAGGGAAAGCTACAATAGCATGTTTGGAGTCACAACAGGAGACACTGTACGTCTCGGATCCACGGACCTGTGGATCAAGGTGGAGAAGGATCTCACGCACTACGGAGACGAGTGCTCTTTTGGCGGCGGGAAGACATTACGGGAGGGCATGGGGCAAGCTAGCGGTCGACCGGATGCTGAGTCTTTAGACACGGTCATTACAAATGCTCTCATTGTTGACTGGACTGGTATCTACAAGGCCGACATTGGTATCAAGCACGGGAACATTGTGGGCATCGGAAAGGCAGGTAACCCGGATGTGATGGAAGGGGTGGACCCTACTATGATAGTAGGCTCATGTACGGACGTCATTGCCGGCGAACACAGTATCGTCACTGCCGGTGGTTTCGACACTCACATCCACTGTATCTGCCCCCAGCAAGCATATGAATCCATCTGCTCCGGCATCACGTCCATGCTCGGCGGCGGTACGGGTCCAAGCACCGGCACAAACGCTACAACCTGTACCCCCGGCAAGACACATCTCCGGCAAATGATCCAGGCCTGTGACGAGCTGCCAGTCAACTTCGGCATCACGGGAAAAGGCAACGACAGCAACAAAACGGCCTTGCGCGAGCAGTGCCTCGCCGGCGCCGCCGGGCTGAAGCTCCACGAAGACTGGGGCAGCACGCCCGCCGCCATCGACGCCTGCCTCGGCGTATGCGACGAACACGACGTGCAATGCCTCATCCACACCGACACGCTGAACGAATCCGGCTTCGTCGAGCAGACCATCGCGGCCTTCAAGCAGCGCGCCATCCACACCTACCACACCGAAGGCGCCGGCGGCGGGCACGCGCCCGACATCATCTCCGTCGTCGCGCACGCCAACGTCCTCCCCAGCAGCACGAACCCGACCCGGCCCTACACGCGCAACACGCTTGACGAGCACCTCGACATGCTCATGGTCTGCCACCACCTCTCGCGCAACATCCCCGAGGACGTGGCCTTTGCCGAGTCGCGCATCCGCGCCGAGACCATCGCCGCCGAGGACGTCCTGCACGACCTTGGTGCTATCAGCATGATGTCGTCCGACTCGCAGGCCATGGGCCGCTGTGGTGAAGTTATCGCCCGCACGTGGAACACCGCGCATAAGAATAAGACGCAGCGCGGTAGCTTGAAGGAGGACGAGGGGTCTGGGGCGGATAACTTCCGCGTCAAGCGGTATGTTAGTAAGTATACCATCAACCCGGCCATCGCGCAGGGCGTCAGCCATATTATTGGCAGCGTCGAGGTGGGCAAGTTGGCGGATCTGGTGCTTTGGAAGCCGAGTAATTTCGGGGCGAAGCCGAGTATGGTCATTAAGAGCGGGATGATTTCTTATGCGATGATGGTGAGTTCTACTTCCTTATCCCCAGCTAGCAGACAAACAACCAAGCGACTAACCACACACCGCCCCCCGCCAGGGCGACCCCAACGCCTCCATCCCCCCCGTCGAACCCATCCTCATGCGCCCCATGTTCGCCGTACGTCTCATCCCTCCCTCTCCCTCCCCTCCTCCCTCTCCCACCTCCGCCCCCAACCCGTTACCCCGCGCTAACCCACACGAACAAAACCAGCCCCTCGTCCCCTCCACCTCCCTAACCTTCGTCTCCGCCGCCTCCATCAGCTCAGGCACCATCGCAACCTACAACCTCCGCCACCGGGTCGAAGCCGTGAGAAACTGCCGCCGCATCGGGAAGAAGGACATGAAGTTCAACGACACGATGCCGCGCATGCGCGTCGATCCCGAGACGTACGTCGTCGAGGCCGACGGGAAAGTGTGCGCTGCGGAGCCGGCGGGGGGGGTGGCGATTGCGCAGGGGTATTTTGTTTTTTGAGGGGGGGGGGGTGAGGATGAGGGTGAGGGGGGGCGGTTGGGGTGGTTTGGGTGGTTGTTTTGTTGGGGGTGGGGGGGGGTAGGGCTGGGTGAGGGCTGGGACTGGGGCTGGGGCTGGGGTGGGTGGTGATGACAGCGGGGGAACGAGACGACGTCCGGAATCAGGATTTTCTATTCGCGTTGACCAGCACCGTCCGGTCCGTTCGGCGGCCCTTGAGCTGGCCCCGGCCATCACTCCGTGCCTGACCCTGCTTTTGTGCGCCCAGACACACTATCCCATCCCTAAACCTCCCATCCTCCTCCGGCCCTGTCGAGAGGGGAGTGCTGCATTTTTTTGTGGGAGGAAGGGTGTCCACGTGATTGATCGTCGTTACTTGAGCATGAGGCAGGCAGGCTTGCTTCGGAGCGGGTACGGAGGGAGGGTTTGGAAGGTTTGTTGTGTGCCTCGTTGCTAGGGCGGTGTTCAGAAGATGGTACTTCTCCTCATCTTCGTGTACGGGGAGCCAGGAAGCCCTCTTTTTAGTCAGATAAGCAGGCTAGGGCAAGCTCAGGTCTGCAATCCGCGTATAAAGTCCCCGTTTTACTGCCCGAAACCCGACCCTCTAGGTATTTGTACCTGCTCGCTCGTATAAGACGCCGACTTGCCCATTACATACATACAGCGAAACACCTAGAGTTCATGTCCGTATCTATGCTTACAATTCCACCTCCAACACCGAGTGATTGTTCCCCGCCGAAACGGGACTGTACACGGCCCATTCGCGGCCGCCTATGCCACGCGCGGCTTCGTAGGCTTCTTTCCGATGTCTGAGCCGTGAGGGGGAAGTCGGGGTTCGGGTGCTTGTTTGGGGTGAGCGTGCCGGTGAAGATGAACGTGAGGTTGGCGTTGAGATTGGGGTGTGGAAAGCGGACGTGGAGGAGAGGGCGGAGGTTGTTTCGTTGCTGGCGTCGGTATTCTCGTCGGTAGGGTCGTGATTGATGTCGTCGTTGGGGAGAGCGATGTCATTATCGATGTCGCTACTTCCGTGACGGGACAGTTGATGGCCGCCGTGGCTTTGGATCCTTATGTCATTGGAGGATCGTACAGAAGCTAATCTCATCTCCTCGTACTGGGCCACCAGCTCTCTTGCTCTTTGGAAATCACCTTTGTGTAGCCAGAGCAGTTCTGAGCAGACCTGTTTGCTCGCAGTGGGGACGACCTTTCGAAGCCGGTTGATCTTGTCGGCGTACTGTGGGTGGTAGCTATAGTCGTTGTTTCTGATGTTGGATCGGTTGACTTGGGTTACTGCGTCGACTTGGGGGTTGGAGAGTCGTCGAGGAGGCCAGTGGGTGTTGGCTTGGGCTGTTGTGGAGATTTCCTTGCTTAGACTTGGGTCATGGATGTCCTTCAGGGTGATATCGTCGGAGGATCCTGAGTCTGTTTGGTAAGGAGGCTCGTTGGGCTGGTTCGATGGCTTGATGGGAATAGCTTGTACGTCTTCAATGGGGTCTGCCGGTTCTAGTGCTAGATTCGTGCCGTGAGCGTCTGGGTCTTCTGGGGGAGAGGGTAGAGACCTCTGAGACCCGGCACTGGGGTCTTGCTGTTCGTTATCTTTGCCCTGCTCCAGAACCCTTTGCATTTCCGCATGATAATGCATCTCGTCCATGTGCGCTTCCCACGTTTCTTCAGAGGCGAAGTATGAGATATTAGGCTCCGCGCACGAGTGCCATAGGCACCCATAATTAACGGGCTTGTTCACCGCCACTTTGACGAGGTGCTTGCTGGGGACATGTCGACGTAACATCCCAATTGTGCGGAATCCTTCATGACAGCCCAGCCATGCACAACGAAACACGCGCGAGTTCACAGTCTTCAAAGTCGTTTGCAACCGTGACTCGGTCACCTCCTTCTGGTTCGACGGATGTTCGGAGGCTTTTTGAGTTGCAGTGCTCGGTGTCTTGAGTAATCGCATCGCTGGCCCGGCGTGATTAGGCTCCTCGGTCCGAACATGGGTCTCTGGGGGACAATGTCTCTTTGTCCTACCAGGAGTCTTTTCGGGTCGAGCAGACTGTGATACTTCTTTAGCCATTCCGGTGTCAGGACCACTGTCGCCACCATCGGTTGTCGGAATCGAATCTTGGCTGCAGTGTTGCTGGCTTAGCTCATCCCGTTTCCTTTTCAAGTTGCGCAAAGCATCTCTTTCGCATTCTAGCCTCCTCATCTCTCGATCGTGGGTGAAGTGGGAGCCAGAACAAAGGTGACCAAAGAGAGACTGGATGCTGATCCCCTCATGCCAGCTTTCAACATCCGTCGTACATGGGTAGACATCTTTGGGTTTGAAGGCGTCTACCAGATGGCAGAGTTCATCGTAAGATGAGTGTCGAGAGTAAGGAAAACGCTGGTACAAACAGTAAGTGGTCAATGTCCAATAGTGGGTGGAATACACGTACAATATGTCTTGGAAGACACGCCCGTGTTGACACGGCGGTCTTTTGCGTGGTGCTTGCCTGGCTTCTTAGAGGGGTTGACAGCTTCTGAACGGTCTTTGAATTCTTTGCGACTAGGCTCAAGATTTCCGTCAAAGCCAGTAAGGAGATGTTGCCTTCGGCATCCTGTGTAGTGAATCTGCCATCGAAGGACAGTGTCTTCGTTTCCGAGGCCATGGCTGCGGACACCACGCTGATGACTTTCGCTAGTAGTTGAGGGTCTTGAATTTTAGTGGAACACAAGGTTATAAGTCTTCCCACAGCGGCAGTATCGTTCAGCTCAAGCTCATGAATTTGGTCCAGATCACCGCCACCGCCACCGGCGCCAAGCTCGGCGACATCTTCACCTGTATTTGTCCGAGTAATGATGGGTGTGATCCAGACAACATCTTCGGCCCCGATGCCAGCACATTCGGTGCCTCGCTCGCAGCTGTGAAGACGTGCATGTTGATCGCTAGTCAAGCATCCGGGTTGCAAGCGGTTGCCACATTTGTAGCCACATAATGCTGGCCCTTCGTGAGAGCCCACACCATCACCAGAGATAGTCGCCAGGGATTTGTAGAGCCCCATTTTATACCTGTCAACGTGGACCTTACAAGAATCAGTAGTCGAAAACATCAGGGCAAATATACCCTCGCCCTCACCTGGGATCCTAGGGCAGCCGAGAGAGCAATCCAAACTTGTTCATAACCGAAAGTCCAGGAGTTCAGATGGAACGTGGTACCGGCAGAATACCTTGCAACTTGAGCAAGAAGTTCCTTTAGCCCTTCCGCCTTCGAAGGGAAGACCCGATAAGGATCACTTTTCCCAGCAAACGTGGTGTCGAGGTAGATCTTGTCGAGACGGCGATCTCCCAGTGTGTACGGGATGAGGAGGGGATTTCTGACAATCGAGTTGACCCACCATGCCTCAGCTATGGAAGAGCCTTTAGCCTCGGAACTATGTTGCACATTTGGTAGTTCTTACATCGGATATCCCCAGTGTAAAGTACTGCCTTACCATCGCTTTCAATTAGGAACATAACAGCGCCAGCACAATGATTGGCCTTGGTATGTTAGAGGTAAGCAAGAACAGATTGAGAAGACATGGTACCAACATCGAACAAAGTCACCCGGAGCTGAGCCTGTGGGCCAAGCTCGATCTCTGTGGGAGTCTCCAATGGAATGGTTTTCTACGCCGAGGACGTCAACAAATTTCGCCTCCTTCTCATCAGTCCTCATTCTGAAATCGCTTACCAGCAGACTCTTGAGGTGCCTATAGTGCTGTTTGCGTGTCTCCAAGATGCCCTTTGCGAAGTTCATTCGATGGGGGTACTTTTCGATCCGTAGGAGCAGCTATGACTCCCCTCAGTAGTCTCCTCTAGAGTCCGCACGGTCGAGATGGTCATACTTCTCTGGTAGTCGGGGAACAGTAGATAAAAGGTGCCTTGAGGGACTCCAGTCCCTGTAGATGATCGCTGTGAACATGACTCAAGAAACAGGCCAAGGGCGGCGGTGTATCAGGGCTCTTTCGAAAGTAATCGACTTGCAGTGATATGAGTCTTCCGTATTATGCGCCAAGAGGCTACCTACTGCGTATGTGGGGGAACTCTGCAGAACGAGAATCAGCGACGCGAAGAGAGAGAGCGTGTGAGTGTTCGGGTTGGGGCTAACCCTCTACATAGCCCTTGAACGTGGACATGACGAGTTTAATTGATACTTTGATTAATATCCCGATTATAGCTGGCTTTCCTCCACCGAAATGCTGGCGTATGGCAGCATGGATATGGACTCGTTGATCTCAGTTGTTGGAAGTCAAATAGAAATACTTCGTACAAACACGAAGACAAAGAAGCACCGAAACCACCAGAGGTTTACCAGGTTGAGTAACTTAAGTCGATGGTGACACAACGATAGGCGAGTGGTAGTGGTACGGTCCGATTGTCGGTCTCCTTGTTCTCCTACCTCGTTGACCGACCGTGTTACTGATGGTCCTATCACAGTACGTGCACAGTACGTGCACAGTAAGAAATACATGCGAGCTGTCGTCCGGAAGCTAAGGTAAGCTGGCCTACGATTCGACTAATTATTATGGCCACAACTCAATCACTTTATTCCATTGCATCCTGGCAGCGGTAAACTTTTCCATCTTCATTGGAGTTCTCATGCCGGAAAGCTGCAGAAGCAGGAAGCACCGGCACTACTACCAGGGAGAAGGACAGAAGGATCTATGCATACCTCTCAGTTGAACCATCGTCGACACCGCCATTCCCTTTCCCTGTGTCGAGGAACTCCAACAGATGCCCCTTAACGAAGCGTGATAGGTCATGCGACTTTCTCACTTATGCAAGCCCACATGGAAACTTGATCATCACAACAACACTCCTGTCGCTTTCTACTCCCCACCCGCAGCTATGTACCTTGTGTCAGACCAAACAGATTGACACTGAGAAATCGAGGCATCACACCAGGCTAAGTCTAGTTCTGCCCAAATAGGCTCGCTGCGTTCGCCGTCCAAGACGCAGCGGTAAGCATGGCAGTGCTCCCTGGAAGCGGGTATGAATGAGTTGGCCTATCTGACTGGGTGGGTAGTAAGTAAGGTATTTGTACTTGTATGATGGGATTATTGTTGTTTGCAACAATGATGTGTCTCATGACTTGCTTTTACCCGTTTGAAGCTTTGTATACAGTATATGTGACCTACATATCATAAAATTCCGATGACCTGAATAACAACGTTTCGAACTGACCTTGGCCGGATCGCGAGCGGCTGCATCTTTATCAATCTCCTGCCTTCAAAAGTATTTATTATTGATCCTGCTCGTCTCAGTCTCCGTACTGGACCCCTTCTCGAACGGCTTCTTCCAAGGGAGGGATCTCGCGTACCTGAGCTAGCACGCCTACGACTCCCTCAGTACCCTCAACTTGATACTCTGGCAAGAACACCAACATCAACAAACGGGAAACGACAACGACAAAGACCTTCTCCACACTGAGCACGGCGTTGCACGTCGAGTCTTCCCTACCGGTTCACTTCTCTACTCATATACGCTTTGGATCCGTGGATGACGACTATTTCAACGACCTACAGCAATATAAATGCTCTGGGCTTCAGTTGTTCATTGCTCTGCCGAACACAAGACAAATCTTCTTTCTCCTACTCCCGCAACTCGCCGAAAAAAAATCCCTACTACATCACCCGACCAAACCATATTCACCACCTTCACCGAACTTAGACCTATAACACTGAGTAACAACGCCATAGCGAACCGGCCCGGAGGCCGATGTTCGCTTGCTAGGCTATACATCACGGAACACTGACCACATCCTTCTTCTACCACCCTCACTTTCCGTCCTCACGACCAACTTACGTACCCTCTACGATAGCATAGCTCTCCAACATGCACAAACAAGCCGTCGCGCCCCTCGTCTACCGCCACCTCTTCCCCGCCCCCAAACCGAACGACCCCACCTCCTTCGCGGCCCACATCTCACGGAACCTCGTCCCCGAAGTCAGGGTGGAAACCGCCACGTTCTACGGCGCCCTGGACTGCATCGAAGCGCAGTACCCGGGGCTCGACTACTCCAAGCCCGCCCACCGCATGCGTCTGGGTCGCTTTCAATGGCACCGGCTGCTGTTCAAGGCCTTCGATAGCTTGCGGCTGACGGAGAGCGAGATTGCGAGTCTGTGTCGGTGGGAGGGGACGCTGTGGGCGCGGCAGAGGTATGAGAGGGACGAGGGGATTAAAGTGCTGGATACCACCGGCGATGACATTCAGCCTTGGGTGCCGCCTTGTCGACGGCCGCTCGAGGCGGAGGTGAGGGTTGGGGAGCGAGCGCTTGTGTGCGATGGGAAAGTTATGCCGGACGGGGAGGAGGAGGACGACGAAGAGGAGGAAGGGGAGGAGGAGGAAGAGGACGAGGCGATGAACGACTCCGACGACGCCGGCGCCGAGAGCGAGGAGGAAGAGGAAGGGCTCCAGAGCGTCGGCGTGGAGCTCAACCAGCGGCTCCTGGCCGCCACCGCCGCGCGAGCGAGAGGCGAGGAGGTCGTGCTGGACGCCGACTGGGAACAGTGGTTGAAGGAAGCCGCCGAGAGGGGCAGTCTGGCCGACGTCTCCAGCGCCCTGATGGCCGGTCTGCCGCCCCTGTACAGGTCCGAACTCTCTTTCCCGCCTGATCTCTCGGGACGCATCGCTACACCGCCGTCGGCATCGGTGCCGGCGCCGGCGTCTCGCGCCTCGTACGCACGGCTCCGGCCTCGCACCGCTACGGCGGCCGCGCCGAGGGATCTAGGCCCCGGGACTCCTAACGGCTCGGTGAGGTCGCCGGCTTCCGCGTTCTCACCTGCTGGTACGGCCATGTGAACTCCTTACCGACTGATGACGACGCCGGTTGCTTCTGTAATGGAGCTTTCGTCCTCATCTTCCATCTGAACCATGCTCTCTCCTTCGAGCTTTTCTCACTTTCCCCAAGTCGCATGGCGTCCTGGCCCTCGATACGAGTCATTTGTTTCTTTTCCTTTACTGGCTAGGCGTATTGCATGGCGTCCGAGGACGAAATTGGCAGGCATGGGCATAGGCATGAGCACGAGCACGGCATGGCATGATAGAATACGTAACGACGACCAGAAACCCCCTACAAATGATAAATGAGCTCAATCGAGAGTCATGATTATATATTACTATCCATCTACAGTAATCGTGGCCATATGTGAGCAGGCACTACTATCATCATCCACTCTGTAAAATAGCTCTTTCATCGGTGAATAATCTGCACCTCCCCCCACCTCTTCAGTTCGCCCACCAATTCCCGCTCGCTGATGCCCAGCTCCGTACAAATCTCGTCGAAGCAGTGCGTCCCGTCCAGATACCGGCCCAACGCCCGTTTCCTCCTCTCCCTCTCTCGCGCTTCTCTCGCGTCGCCATCGTCGTGAACATCATCGTAATCACCATCGTCCGCCCTAGCGAGCGACGCCGTCGTCGTTGCAGAAGAACGTCGGCTGGTCTTACTCCCGCCGCCGCCCGCAGTCGAACGAGGCGGCGCAGTGGCGACCGCGTACTTGTGCACCCTGTACACGAACCCCTTAATAACGCCAAACGTCACAAGCCGGCGCACATCGATGCCCGCGAGCGCGCGCCCGTGCTCGACACACCACGCCTTGACGCTCTGGCCCTGCCTCAGCGACGTATACAGCATGACGAGCGTCTCGGCACTAACCAGCTCCTCGCAGCCACGGCCGTCACGACGGTGTGCGTTGAGCGCCGGGTCTCTTGTCGACACGTACCTGGCGCACTCGTCCTGCATGGCGGCATCCGCGACGAAGGCGGCGATCTCGGGCGTGCAGGCGTAGATGGCGGCGAAGCTGAAGACGTCGAGGAGCAGCAGGCAGGCGTAGTAGAGGAGGTGGCGGAGGGCGGAGCGGGCGAGGTGGGGGTCTGCGTCGGCGCGGGTGGCGATGGCGCGGACGCTGTTGATGCCGTCAATGTGCGGGAGGAGGGCGAGCAGGGTCAGGTCCCAGTTGGGGTCGGTGAGGGCGGGCAGGTTGACCGTGGAGAGGGGGACGTGGTGGTAGTGGAGGGGAGGAGGGGGTGGGAGGGTGGGGAAGAGTTTGATGTTCAGCGTGTTGGAGGAATCTGGTCCTTGTCGTTAGTGAGGGTTTTTGGGATAAAGCACTGGTGGTGGTAATATGGAGTTGTACCGATTGGGATCATGCATTCGCAGTAGTTGTTCAGATCCTCCAGGATCATCTCGCATAGCGCGTAGACTTTGCCCGTGCCCGGGGCCGCGACGTCTTTGGAGAGAAACTCATCTTGCTCTTCCAGGCCGCGCATCAGCCGGGCTAGCTTTCTCACCACGCTCAGGTAGCTGTTCACGTCGACGGGGTCGTCGTGCTCGTTGCCGCTGCGGCCGCTGCTCCCGCTGTCCTCTAGCACGATGCAGAAGTTGAAGATGAATTCGTTGCGGTCGTATTTGTGATGCGTGATGCAGACTGGGTAGCCTAGGACGCGGTACCGCGAGATGCAGATTGTGAGGAGCCGGTCGCAGAATTCTTGACGAGGGATTATGTAGGATGAGATGCTGGGGAAGGAGAATAAAGGGGCGGTGGTGGAATTGGGTGAAGGGACGATCGAGTCGGAGGGGACTTGGTGGAGGACTTTAGGGCCTGCGGAGCGAAGGAGGATTAGCCTGGAGTTCGAGGGAACAGTAGTACAGAGGACATGCCTTCGTGAGGATCGAATTTGCTGAAGAAGATGGCTTTGATCATGGTGGTGGAGAGCGCGGAGCCCTATGAAGGGTCCTGCAGTCGTCACCAAGCTACATGTTGGTTGTTGACAGAACTATCGAGATGCGCTTGGCTTGGGTAGATGATTTAAAAACCTACAGCAATTCCTAGAATGTTGGCTCCTCAATTCACTCAGAACTTTTTGCAACTTTTTTTTGAAAATCACACTCAAATTCAGTGTTTTGATGTTAAAATCACAATAAACAAATAGTTTGCATAAAACTGAATAGACAGTATAACTATATATATATAGA
>JAABUJ010002715.1_pt1 | contig 21131 bp, 20 predicted proteins | sample 5559131 | NCBI WGS metagenome assembly JAABUJ01 (sample SAMN10711875, study PRJNA513366) | rock metagenome | isolation source: Antarctica rocks | place: Antarctica: Victoria Land, Mt New Zealand nord | collected 2016-01-07 | reverse complement strand
TGAACGATAAAGTCAAAAGCCTGATCTTTGCTGTAGCTCAAGGACAACAGAATTTTGGGGTAATCTGTGACTTGATAAATGCTCAGGGGTCGTCGACCAAGCAGCATATCAGCAATGAGTTCGAGAAACAGCAACGACAATTGGTGGCTGAGGATTTCCGGAAGCGCATTCTGGATAGTCTTTATTTCCCAGAAATCAACGTTCGGCAGGAAGACATAAAGGAGGCCCACAAAGAGACCTTCGAATGGATATACGACAAAACAGGTGCTGATCTTCGCCCATGGAGTATTTTTACGCAATGGCTCGAACAAGAACGGGCCACGTATTGGATCTGTGGTAAGGCAGGATCGGGGAAATCAACTTTGATGAATACAATCTATCAGGATGAGCGAACAATGAACGCTCTAAAGGTCTGGGCAGGAGCTGCAGAGCTTCTCACGCCTGCATTTTTCTTCTGGAATGCTGGTACCGAGTTGCAGAGGGGATCTATGGGATTGCTCAGATCTCTCTTATACCAGCTTATCTCAGCTATCCCGGTTATGACCGCAGGCTTCCTCATGGCTATGGATAGTATTGGGCAGCACGCCACTCAGCAACTACCGGTATGGACGGAGCAAAGACTGTGCAATTGGTTGGTTCGCCTTATCGAAAACGAACTGTCTGGTTTTAGGCTCTGCATCTTTATCGATGGTCTGGATGAATTCACTGGCGATCAAGATGCGCTGATTCGGCTGATAATGAAGCTCACTCAATTTTCCAACACCAAAGTCTGTCTCTCAGGCCGCATATCAGGTACGATGACCATTTCAGATCCTCAGCAATGTTAAGGCTTCAAGACCTGACTCGGTCGGATATCGAACATTATGTCTCTGACAGACTTGCTGGTCCTGCATCCGGATATTCCAAGGCGTCGAATATTGTGGACTGGCTAAAAAATACTATGGATGAGATCCTAAACCGAGCCGAGGGCGTTTTTCTGTGGGTCGCATTGGTGGTCAACGACCAGCTAGAAGGTATCTACAATGAGGATAGTCCGCGGCTACTGCAAGAAAGGCTTGAATCATTTCCCACCGAATTGGAAGGCGTCTACACACTCATGATTGACCGTATCGATCGAGTCCATAGAAAGGAGTGCGCGCTATACCTACAAATGGTCATAGATTTCCATTCTATTCAGCTTCAAATCCTGGCGCTAGCTGTGTATGAGGGCATCGACAGCTTTCTTGAGCTTTTCCCAAATCATGCAGCAATTGATCATGAGAAACTTTGTCAGTCAACAAGTCGAAGAGTGAAAGCAATTTGTAAGGGATTTCTTGAAATTCGGCAGGATGACAAGAATGGTATTTTCGACTTTCGGCAGGATGATGGATATATGTTGGCAGTTCCCCGCGTTGTATTTGTACATCGGACAGCTGCGAACTTCCTTCAGCAGAACATGGTCGGAAAAGAACTACTTGGCTTACAGTCTCCATTAGATGTTAACACTCGAGAACTAGCCGCCAAGGCGAAGCTTGCAATATTCATCTTGCACCATACGAATCGTGAACATGAGTATCCTGACACAATTTTCAGACGGGCTGCGGCAGGTATACTGAGAGATTTGTCCCGATGCCAGGAAGCTACTGGGAAGACGTACTCTGCTTTAGCAGAGGTGGTAGATCAGATTATGTCATCACCAAACAGCTGGGATGAGTCTCTACCTGCAGGTCAACATTGGTCACAAATGCGGGGTGCTGGCCCTCGGTATGACGAAGTCTTCGGCTCTTTTGACAGTGAGATGCTTTCGAGCTATCCGGAAGACTTCCTGGGTGAGGCTGCCCGCCACGGTCTGGGTCTGTACGTGCTGCAGAAACTGGATACGTCTGCTGCTTTGCAAAATCAGCAGTATAAGAATTATTTGCTTGGCTGCATCATCATTGCCAACGTGTTTCTTGGGTTGGAGGTTCAACACTTGAAATTGATGTCCGCACTTCTTAGACAAGGCGCATCGCCGAACCAGAGGATTCGCGAAACAACCCTCTGGGTCGGGTTACTAAAGAAGATACATCTGGCACACGTATCCGATGAGTCGGTGTTCTGCTGGCCTTATAGAAGCACAATGACCGGTGACTTTTGCGACCTACTTCTCGCTTTTCTCGAAAGCGGAGCTGACATACAAAATGACATTCCGATCCCCACCCAGTTGTGGATCCAACCTGACTTTACGAACGTCAAGCTTCAGCTTCTTGTATCGCCATTAACTATTGTGAGGCGGTGCTTCGGGTCGAAAGGTGATTTCTTTTCAGTCGAGCACGCCTTCACCGCGCGCCAAGCATCTGAACATTCGGTCTGCACTACTATGTCAATCTCTTCGCCGAGAGAGATAGGGGCCGACAAGTTTTTTTACGGACTATCAGCAAGGCAATCTGATCGCCTGCTCGATGTTTGGATGCAATGTCCTATTACACCAGCCGAGAATGACGCTATAATAGAATTCCTGCGTCACGAGATAGAGGAGATCTACATGGAATTACGCGATGAGGAAGGCAATCAAGCTCGACAGCAACAGCAAGAGTTCCAAAAAGAATATGACGGGTCTGAATCCGATAGCTCGGAGTCTGAATCGTCCGACGAGGGATCTTTCCATTCTGCAAACTCCTGATACCGAAAGCTTCTCTCTCTAGCACGGGATGATAAAAGGCTTTTCGATGCTCAACACAGTCAAGAGGGGAAAACGTTACATTTGCGAGCTCTCAGCTTGAACTGATACCACATCTCCCACGCTTTCGGCCAGTCTAGATGAGCACTCCGCCTAGTGCTTGGTGATCGAAAATTCATACCACAAGTCAATACCTTTATCCTAGTTCAAATTCAGCAATTCCTAGTCTAGTGGCATAGCTCACGAAATGGGGTCGGGCGAGCTTAGTCAACTCGCCATCCAAAGCATGGTTGCAAACAATGCAGGAACCAAATGATGCCCCCTCTAATTCTTACGCAGCAAAGCGTCCCACGAACACGTCCCCCCGATGTAGCGCACAATTATCCCATGCACTAGCACTGGTGCCTACTATCTATTTAGCAGAGCTTAAAAATGTTTCTCTTGTTCTCTTGGGGTTTATCAAGACCATCACTGATTTGCTTTTACACCTTTCCGCTTTCCAACGTTGGGGTTTCCGTCCATCGCCCTTGCATCAGTCTATATCATCGAGGGCAAAACTGCCGCTTGTTGGTTCAGCAGAGGCTTCCGGACAAGGACTTTGCCAGCGCATGGAAAACAATCGAGTAGCCTGAGAAAAGTATGGAATTTTTTACCAATCCTGACACAGCCTTCCGATTGTTTGCTGGTTCAAGAGCGATACACCCTGTGACGAGCCGCTCACGACTTTAGTGTATGCACTTATTTCTCATTCGATTGAAATGAGTGCGTGCTGTGCAGATCTAGCACATATTGAGCGCCAGGAGATCGGTGTAACAACATTCTGCTTACGGAGATGCTATACCAGGAATGGCAGATTTTGATTCGCCTCATAATGAAGTAACATACTTTGACTGTGCCATATACTAGACATGTCTCATAGACTGAGACATTCTTGAATGCATCTGGCCGGGTTCCAGCGGTTCCTATTTTTGGCCGATCTAGGTACAGTGATACAATTGGACACAGGACGGTCATCAACGAAAGTATCCAAGCTGAAGCCGCGACCCCAAAAGCTCACCTTCTTTGGCTGCGGCGAGCTCACCATCTCTGGCCACCATGACTCCGCCAGCAGACCGACCGATGGGTCAAAAATACAGGAAGTCTCAAGGCTACCTGGGCCGGATATCTCGGTCCCCGACAACCCCATAACAGCAATTTCGCGCAATTGAGAACCCTGGAAGTTGGGTCTGCGTGTTGTGATCTGTGCTGCTCTGTCTTGTAAGCCTAGCCCGCATTGCGTGGGCTACGGCGACAGGGCCGCGTCATTTCGATCATCGTATTGGGAAATGACAGGAAGTGCCATGGCTGCTCATCCTGGTCAGTGCCATTAGATCCTCTGCATCGGCAGTAGCAAGTGCTAATCTGTCTGATCTCTAGCAGCTCTCTTATGTTACCTTGTGGACCCTCACGCTCCTTTTTCTCGCCTTCCTTAGCTGTGTTGGGAGTCTTGATCCATACCTTTTTCTTGCGGCCAAATTGAAGTGCATGCTAACCCGGAAATATCTGCGATCTGCCGGCCTGAGTTTCTCTGGCTGTTGTTGGTGTGTTCTCTACGTTCGGCGCGGCGCAAACGCTTTAGTGGGAGGCATCCAGTAACACGATGATGCTACATCAGGTCAAGGGGGATACCACGACTGTGATAAGGACAAGGCCCGTTAGGGCAGCCCAGGCTCAGTGAAGTGCTGCCGCAGAAGATCAAGATTTCTTTGGGCTTTGGGCGTAATCGTGCCGCGCAAAAGAAAAACACGAAAAGGACATATCAGAGAGCGGAGGTGGAGATTGCTGGCTGTACGCTTGTATGGGCTGTGGTGTAAGTACGGTATCGTGATTCTGTGACCGGGCGATTGGCTGATATGTGTGTTCAAGAGTGTTTTGCGTTGTGCTATTTATATACACATGCATCACGGTTCATAGAGACAAAGAGGCGACGGCCGGCCTGAACAGGACCCGCATGAGCACCGTCGGCCGAGAAGGCGCAATATCGTTACTCGTCGGAAATCTGTACTGTTCTGAGAGCATCGACAGCAGTATCTTCTACTCCGAAAGGTTCTAAAGGCAAGAGATTCTTGCAGCTCAAGCTATCAGCGCTCCCGCAAGGTTCTGAGCCGGACCAAGGATGCCAGCATTATCTGAAGAGAGGATGATCTTGACTGGGTCGGCCCGCTTCTGGCTCTTCGGTACCATGGACGAATGGGAAAATTTGACGACGCTTTTTGAATTTTTGATCTTGCTAATTCGCTGGACATCATCTACAAAGATTTATCACTAGCGAACGGTGCGGACCCTAAATAAGAACATTGCTGCCAGGGCCAGTATGAAATAACTTCGCCCAGCTTTTGCGGTCGCAATTCGAAAATCTCTGGGGCGACAATGTCCAGTGATGGTCTGATTTATTTCATGACTCCGCAGGAAGTTTGACTAGCGTGCCCCAATCGGGTTAGCCTGTGATGGTTGCCTTGGGAAGTGAAGGCGCCACAGAAGCCTGACTCGAACCTGTTTTGAAGGCAGACAGCCCTGCATCTGGGCCTGACGTATGTGAGTCGCTCGAATCAAAGATCCCATCCTGTTGGAAGTGGGGCCGGTAGTGAGTCAAGCTGCACTGGCATCCTTCGGGTTGTGGTCCAGCCAGGCAACTACCCGCATTGCAGCCTGGTACAACCAGAGAACACCATAAGCTTTTCGTTCATAAAGAGCGGTCTTATCTCTTTCTCTCACTTGAAGATAGGTTGTACCAAGCATCACTCAATCACTTCTATAAATCCATTCTACCACGTATTACTCAAACACTTTTATAATTCGATAAGTATCTCCTAAGGGACTTATATTCAACTTATTTCCGTCCCAATGGCTGTCGCACAGATTGTCGAGTTCAATGGCGTTGCCGTCGCATCTACTAGCAACGGCACTGTCAATGGCGAAACCCCAGTCCCAAAAGTAAAGACTGGGATGATTCCCGGGGTGAAGAACCTTTACCAAGGAAAGCCTGACAGTCGCGGCAAATCCATCTGGGTTGATAAATACCCCGATGACTTGGAGGAAGCTGCGGAGAATGCCGAATCAGCTCATTATGCTTTGCTCATTCGAAACAAGAAGTGCTATGATGGCCGCAAGAAGCTAGAGATGGACTCCATCGTCGTTCAGAGCCCATTATTAAAGAAGGCTCTTGGTACTATTCTAAACGACTACCCTGGTGTCACCACCACGCTAGATCGATTGACATTCAAACCCCCATTCAAGCCTTTCGTGCACCGGTGGGCAAACCTCGTTGCCGCACTCAAGAATGAGGCAAACTCAGAGGCCAGATCTCACCTCGATCTCTTCCATCGTATCATGGGAGAAGAACTCCAGGATGACCTGAAGGCCAGAGATGACTACATTCTGAACAAGGTCATCATCTGGGACACGTGCTGGATGATCTTTGAGCCCGGCACTATTGTTTTCTCTAACGAGGACAAAGAGAAGTGCGCTCTTCGGTTGAAGAATGGAAGCTATGTTGAAACCCCATGCGGTCCAGCATTCGCTCTTGACTGCGAAAAGGTTGACTGGAATGGTGAGAACTTCGGTCTTGGTCAAATTCGCCGTCTCATCTATAGCTTTCATGGAACGAAGTCCATCACGAGATTGACCGCTTTCCCACTGGAGTACCATGAGGAGATGGTCGAGGTTAAAAAGGAATTGATCGAGAGAGGCAAAACGTTCGAGCGGCTTGCCGGTTTTCACTACAAGCATTACAAAGGAGTCGCTATCGGTTACTCAATGTATGGTCCGGTCAAGTACAATGTATGCCACTATATCTGCGGTGACCGGCTGATTGACTGACATTTACCAGGTCGATGGTCGTATCATAGTTGATACCTATGCATGGAATCGATTCAATCCCAACCGACAAGTATCTCTAAGTAATCTAAGCCAACCCCGTCCTCAACAATCTGATGTGCAATCGGCTGCAGATGGCGACGATGGTAGTGAAGATGACTGTACGGACTACGGAGATGAAGATCTGGACGAGGAAATTATCGATGAGGCCAGCCAACCGGGTAAAGCCAGGCCACAAGCACTGACGAAGGATCAACTACTTCTGTGCAGCGCCTCGTTGAAAGGCTACTCTCTTAAGAACAAAAAGTGGCGTAAGTAAAGACGATCGTGTTGTGCTACTTACAGAATGAGCTGATGTTTAGTGCAGTAACGTTCTATATCGGCTCCGTTGGTGATATCATGTGGAATGATGCAGCTTTTGAAAGTCTCGTTCTACCGAGCGACCACAAGGAGCTTATCCTTGCTCTCACCGAAAGTCAGGTCGCCAACAAGGAGACTTTTGATGATGTGATCCAAGGCAAAGGTATGTCAATGTTCCAGCTGCTACCATCGGTTCGTATTCAACTCTGACGACTGCTGTTAGGAAAGGGCATGATAATGCTACTGAGTGGACCACCTGGCGTGGGGAAGACATTGACGGCCGAGTCTGGTAAGTCAAGCTCTTCATACCCACTTACCCTGCTTGGCTGACTCCCTCAAGTCGCCGAGAATATGCACGCACCACTGTACATGATGAGTGCAGGAGACCTTGGCCTTGAGTCTTCAGAGGTGGAGTCGTCGCTTTCCAATGTTCTTGAGATGACCAGCAAGTGGAATGCCGTCCTGCTGCTAGACGAAGCCGATGTGTTCCTGGAGCAGCGAAGCGCTCACGACTTGGAACGAAACAAGCTGGTGTCCAGTGAGTGTCTGGTCATAAAAGTCTCACGAAGCATACTAATGAATTCTGCAGTCTTCCTGCGTATGCTTGAGTACTACGAAGGGATATTGTTCCTCACCACGAATCGCGTAGACAATATCGATGCGGCATTTCAATCTCTCAATGGAGTACGAGGAGCTCTCCACTTCTTCCCGCCGTCACGTCTGGTCGAATTTCCTATCTACAGGGGGCACAAAGGCTCACGGCTTTTCGGACACCGATCTTGATAAATTGGCAGATTATCAGATGAACGGACGGGAGATCAAGAATGTCTTGAAGACTGCGCAGCTTTTGGCCGGCAAGAAGAAACAGAGCCTGGGTGTCTCCCACGTTGAGAGTGTGCTGGCTATTGAGAAGCGTCATATCAACAATAAGCGGGAGACCAATGTGAAGATGGAGTAGGATCGGAGATGCGAGCACTAAATCATAAGTTATCACATCATTTTGCCTTGGCACCCCTTTGATTGCAGCATTTTTCCTGAAACTCAACCGCATCTGGCTTCTCACATTTACATGAATTTACTCTGGTCCGACTTTAGAACACTTGGATTTCTACAGTAATTGCAGCATAACCAAAGTATTGAGCCTCCTCAAGATTCATCTTCTTCAATTACTGTCTCCTTATACTATATCATTTCTTAGCTCTCAGCCACTGACAAGGCCTTACGCTGAGGTTGCTCCTGGGCATCTAAGACTTGAGCCCAGCCATCATCACTTCATATAACCGCGCACAGCGAGCTCCGATCGTGCTCACTCTCATGTCCAAAATACCAGCAACTTTTTTTCCTTAGGTATAACAGCCATGAACAACCACTTGTCGAGCTTTACGATTATAATTCTATTCAGACCAGATACTTGAGGGAAATCGGTCCACTTCAAGTGAGTCTGTGAAGATCTTCCTTGGAGCAGGTAAGGAATACTACGGTTATGCTAAAGGAGACTCAGCAATACTCCATGGCCGTTGGCAGGATTCAGACATCCAACGTTCACGTTTTCTGTTGACTATGGCAGTAGGAGCACAGCATGGGCTCAAGTGTACATCATGGGCTCTGACACAATTAGATCTCAGCACAAGGAGCTCGCGAAGTATTCTCCAGAACGACATTTACGGAACGATCAGAGCGCCAACACTACAGTCATAGGTACACTGAGCACTTTATCTTTTGCACACCCTCAATTCCTTACAAATATATACAAATACTATAGAAGCTCGCTGTCTATACCGAACTCCCTACCAATACCTCATGGTACAATTGATACGTCGGTCATGCACATTATGAACTACTCGTGGTTACTACCGTTAGCGAGTTTCGAGACAGACAAGTGCAGACTCATTAGGCTATCGTGATACATCTACCGCCTACCGAATCATTCAGCCGCAGCTCAGCCGAAGATTAATAAAACATCTTAGCAACATCGCCGTCAACTTGACTATCCTCGTCGAATCAAGTCAGCAACAGTTAACTCGACATCCAAGCTTCCAAACGGATTTCTTTCGATTTTGCACGTACACCCTCGCCATAGCGTCTGCAATTGTCGGTAAAGGCCATCGCTGTGAGAAGAAGACCAGACTTATTACATAAAATTCTGCCAGACTACTTTGTAATGGATTAACATAAGTGGGGAGAATTCTGCCGAAAACTGAAGCCCTGATAAGACTTATACTATCTATACTGGATTACTATATGATCCTTTCCCTTGACTTGACTTACAACCGCAGCCTGCAAGCACTCAGTCACCATGACATCCGCTGTCAACTATCACTGGAAACAGTTACCGAAGGAGCTCACGACGGTCTCAATCGTTGACTTACCACCAGCAGCTCTCGAGTCGAATTCAGTCTCGCTTGAAGAGCAATCCAAGGAAGAGGATCAAGCGTCACGTCAGACCCAATAAGCTTATTTCTGTTGGAAGAATGCTTGAATCATTCGTTATTTGCCATCTTATACAAACACTACTGGCTAGGAAACAACATCACTTTACTATGCTCGAGGTCCTGTTCGGTACTTGACCAGAAGTCGAACTTTCGACCAACGGCATGAAACAAAAGGGCTAGCGGTTGTGAACTTCTCTTTGGAAAATACAGGTTTGCGTTGCACAAGCTTGCTCCTGTGTGATGGTTTGCGACTGAGGTGATGATTTGAGAAGTACAGTTGCTCGTCTGGGGAACCGTTTCCGCGGCTCGAGACCGTATGTCAGCCTGTTCTTTTGCAGACTCAAGTTCACCTTTTCCTAGCGAAAGCGAAAGCCTACTTCAGCTAGCTCATTGGCCGATTCCGGTGGTAATTCGATGGTGTTGGGCGTTATGCGACGTCTAACGCGCAGAACATCAGCGAATTCAGCGCCATGACAACTGGGTCGATCTTCCCTCTTTCAGATGCGCGGGATAATACCTCGATCATAGCGCGCAAAGGACTTCGCCCAACCAAGAGACGCCCTGTCCCGACGGTCCAAGAGGAGACAATGAAGTTACGGATTGCTCGCCGAGGATACAAAACGATTATCAGGATGTTCAAGGAAGTCTTCTGCATAAAAATCTGGACAGCTAAACCCATCGATATCAAACAAGAAGACAAAATCTGGGCTCTACTCCTTACAACGCAGACACAAGATGATCGACTCAGAGCAGTCGAAGCAGTCTAGGAGTGCATGCGAACATCTTTTTTCAAGATAAGTCGCATCGAAGCGGTCGGAGCCTAATCATACACCATCAAAGTACCAGACAGAGACGACCGGAACTTTATGAGTGCGCTCGTCGATTCCCTCCTAGTACACCGCATAGAGATGATAATCAGCAAGATTGACGGAGACGACAATCCGGAGACGGAGGCCTTGGGGCGATCAGGCTGTGCAAACTTTGTGCGCCGACGTTGCCAATCCTTGCTGAATCAAACCATCATAACAAGGGAGAAACTCCTCCGCCCAATTTTCTATGCGATGATTCAGAGGCAGCGGCGACTATCTCAATCAATCAGCGACTTTTCTTACTCGCAAGTCCCTGCCTTGCCGCGAAGTCAGCCGTGGGGAAGTCTACGACATCACAGGGAGTTATAAGCACACGCCTCGCACCTATATTGAACGCTACTTCAGTTCACTACAAGCTGAAGGAATGTGCTACGATGCGCTCGAAAGCTTGGAACTCAAAGAAGTATGCCCATCTCCTTCGCCCACCACGGTGCAGCGGCTTTTCCCTCCCACGACTTCTGCAAAATTGAAGGACTCTAGAAGAACATATGTCCAGGAGGAAGAATTGGATTCTTGGAGGATAATATGCCTCCTAGTATCTCTTTCTTTATTTTCAACTATCGCTGCGTAATCATCACCCACCTCGATATACGAGTCAAAGGGAGAACATCCGAAGGGAGAGACACCAAGCGGGAAGCGTCTTGTGTGACTGTAGAGAACGAGGGCTGAACTCTTGTTGAAAAAGTGGTGGATTCGAGTGCGTTAACGGAAGTGTCTAAAGCAGGCTTTGATCGAACGTTGGCAGCAGGAGCGGAGATGTGTGTTATTGGCTTTGAACAAAGTCATATATATACTGATGGCTTGACGAAGGAATTCGAGAATCCAGGCCGATTCTTAGTTTACTATATGCCTGACACCAGCTCAATCAGTTGAAATTTAATTCACGGAAGTTGTGTCTTGCTGCTAGTGGGCATGTTGGAACTACTGATTGGCAGAATAGGGTCTGAGTCACTTTCTTCTCAGATGGCACAAACAAGGAGATAACTATTCCGTGCATATACGTCGGCTGGGCGTTACTTTACGACTATCCTCTCACCCCTTCCTGTGCTCCTTCTTGCAGCGAAGGCGGTACGCCGACATTCCATTCGGTACGGCTCACAGACTCCTCGATGCTATCATGCACCTACTACAGTGGGGAACCCGCGACTTCTGGAGGTGGCGCGGACCGGATTACCTATAAATTAGGGGTGCATATAGAGAGTCTGCGACCGAGGTCGGAATGGAACATCTGGTTCAAGAGATCATGGAGAGCAAATTGGAACATTCGTTTTGCATCAACAATTTCTATGAAATGAGACTTTCCACCATTTACAGCTGGGTCGTTTATACTAGTCGAATCCTCTTGGCTGTGAAATTTCATGTATTTGGCTTGACTATTCGGAAGCTCTTGTTGCTATGCAATTTGGGTCTGCAACTACTCTCGAAGAAGTTCCCTCTTGCGACTTGGTTCATTGCGAGTCCTAAATAGGAATATTCCCGAGAGACTTATTCGACCATCCGAGGTAGTCTAGAAGATTTTCTGCGAGTCATACCGAAGCGACCACAGATGATGCTTTGATACTTCCATTGATCTACCAGGGCGTGCCTTGAAGATTGAGTCAAATATTCGAGCACTCCATCATACAATTCCGCTTGCACGCACCTCTAGGAGGCTTAGAGCCAGAGCGTCAAATTAGACTTATGCAATCACGAAGGCGATGCCATTGTAGTGGTGCATTCCTATCGTGGACCACTGAGCCAAGAGAAGACTATTACCAGGAAGTCATCACAGATCCCCAGCCAATGCGCAGAGAAACGAAGAGCTTGACAGATGCGAAGCTGTTCAGAGATGGTCGAGGTAGATCTGTATTAACGCGGACCGCCGCCACGGAATGGTCAAGTCACTCTTATTGGCTTGATCGCCAACGGATGCTGGGTGTTGACTGGCTTGTATACTGCTTCGAACTCTATCTCTTCTGCTCAGTCTGTGGTTATTGCGCTCTTGAATACGATGTGCACGATTACGTTCTTGTTCGCCGGTAGTAAGTCGTGGTCATGGAGACAGAGACTTTTATACCATTGAGCTTCTTCAGTCGAGTGGAGAGGCAGTAAATTCGCTACTTCTGAGAATCATTTTTTATTCTTCTCAGGCTATGTTACACGTGTCGGCTTCGAGCCTGAAGAAGGCACTCACGAGCAAGATACGAAAGGCACTCATGAAGTCTTTGAGGTACCACAGATGATGATACATCCATCATTCCGCGGTGTCTAATTACACGACAAGAGGAACAGTTCTTTACAGATGTTTAGAATAATCGGTCAAGGCTGGGAACAACATTATATATCCGGTCTCAAGATCCGCTCTGAAAGGAGATCTTATTATTGTACCATGCGTCAAGAAAGGAATTTAAATCTATATTGCCTCTACTATTTGATGTAGCAAATGTCTCCTTGAATCATACACGAGATCACAGCTGCAGTTTCTGCAGCACTCCGATACTCCCAAATCCGCGTCGGCGTGGAGAGCAAAAAGGGGAGAACGAAGCCAGAGAGATGGCACTGAGCGCTTCTCTGAAGGCTTGATTGCAACATCCAACAACGCAGCTCATCGGACTATAGTGACGCACTATTCCACGTCAACGATAGTCGACCAAAGCACCCTGTAATTTCAGCGATACCGATTCTTGTATATACGGCTCGCAGCCCCCGGCATCAATCGATACATCAGCATGAGGAGAAGATAGCAAGCGCCTGGCTTGGGAGGCGACTCTGGGAGTGAATTTGGGGGCCATCGTGAGGAAGAAAATGCTGGGAGTGAAAGTCGACTCCAGCGGCTTTTGGGAACTCCAGAACCAGAGAAGCATGGTTTCAGCAACAGACTCCAAGTTTGAAACCGCCTGTTTCCGAACAGTTCAGCTGGCTGTGTGGGTACGGGTGGAGACAAGGCAGATTTTCTTAAATTACATTTATCTCCCAGTCGCAATTGCGATTCTTCCCCCTTTAGCAGACACCTTGGGCCCGGCCCGTGACTAGAATTTGTTGAAGCGCTCCAAGTATTCGTAACATTCCAGAAGAGTCATAACACCAACCATTTGCCGGTGGGCTCAGTCCACATTCCAACCAACAATATCACGATGGAGTGCAACGTCTATGGTGCATTGCGTCGCAAAGGCGTCATGCCAAGTTTCTTCTACATCTGTTGACTCGGCAGAGTCTGGGTCTGTACCCCAATAGGCCCTGGCTTCTTCGTATTTGGTAGTGGGGTCGGTGAGTTCCTTCTTACTCAAGGGAATTAAGGTCTTGGACTGTTATCACATAGCTACAGGCATGAAGCAAGTCTCCTGGTTGGCCACGCATTGGTTCGTGGATGTTATCACTCGATAAGTCTTTTCACTCCCAGCCGAGGCAAGTTTGATGATCTGGATCGGTTTTTGACGCTGTTTGCAACTGGTTCACTAATCAGCGTCTCTATCCTTGTGTACGATGGCTACTTCCTAATCTCGGACGCGAAATTTCTCCAAGAAGTCGAAGATTACGACAAAGGAATGGGTCCAGCACAAGTTAAATAGCAGCGGTACAGCTATCCGATCAAACCTTGACCGCCCCTCAAATCTATGAGGCCGGAGACATCCGTGTTCCATAAGCATCTCAGAGCATTCAAACGACATAGCATTATTCTCGGATTGACCCTCACGTTACTCCGATGAACCAGATCAGATTCCAATTGAAAAACACAGAGAGAGAAAGTAACGGCCATTGCTAAGCTTATCACGAAACACTCAGAGTGTTGAAAGCTATCAAAACACGAGCAGATAAACATACATGAATTGTCAGTCTCATTAAGGCTTTTCAAAGTCTATACTCGCTAAAAATCTTCCAGCTGCTAAGACAGACCACCAAGATATTCGTTACATGGAAGATTGTACTAGATAATGGGCGTCCGAAGTCTTCAGTCTCGTAGCTTTGCTCAAATTGGTATGTGTTCGAAGATCAATACTATATATAGATCAACAATCGCGAGACCTACCAAGTGGTAAAAGAACATGCCCTTTGAGCGCTCTCTTGAGTACTTTAATGAGAATGGCACAAGGCGGAAAGTAGATGGCTCCTGATTCGAAATTGTTTTAGTGCTTCAGACCCCAGTCCTTTTTGGAAAAGCGAGTATCTTCTTATGCAGAAAGACTTTCTCTCGTAAGGAAATCAAGTCACGCCTACCCCTGCCTTCGCCTCGCATGCTTGGATCCGAAGCTTTGTCTTCATGGTAACAAGCCGGTCTTGCGCAAGCGACAGGAATGTTTTCGTGGCTGACTAATTCGTCGATCTGGGCGAAAATCGTCACTGAAAGACCAATGTATGAATATCGCGACCCACCACCACCACCTCCTCCTCCGCCTCCCCCAACCACCAAAAGTCTCTCACAACCGGCGTCATGGTGGGTATATGCGCAGACGCGTATTACCGGCAAAATTCGCAATGCGGACAAAGACTCGTACATTATGTTGGCTATCGGAGTGGTAGGTTTTGTCCTCGTCGCACTTTTCGGTCATGTCGAAGATCTGAGACTGAGACTGAAGGACCAGCTGCTTTTCGAGGATAATAGGGATCGACACCATAAGATCTCGGATCAACCTCTCGTAAGGGACGTCGAAGACACTGATATGTGCGCCCCAGTCTAAGTGTTGCCGGTCTGTTACTTCAGGGGATACGAAGCCATCATGCCTGTATCGATGTCGCAATTCAGACTTGACAATATGGGAAGCCGCGTGGACCAAGCGGCTGCAGGGTAGTCTGAGAAGCCCAATCGGCTGATCCGGGAGTTGGCCTTCAATACAGCAGGACACGCGATGGAGGTGACCGCCACGTTCAACAATCAGGTTATCCTTGCGTATGAGCTCAATTCCATGCCATATACCAAAGCAGCGGAGAAGGCTGTGAATAACAGCGTGGAGCCTTATCGAGGTTCCCTAAGCCGGTGAGTCCTCTCCGATATGTTACATGCCAGGAATGCCATGGAGTCCAAGCAATTCAAGCCTTTCCTCGGTAGACACAAGGACGATATTCTTATCCCAGACCAAAAACATTCGCGAGCCAAAGACTTCAGCCTTAGCAGTCCCATACCCCGAACGATAACGAAGAGGATGATCAACGGCAAGCGATCTGGTCTGGCTCGACCCGCTACAAAGACTGCCGTCAAATTAGTCCGGACGTGCATGGAACCTGTTATGAATAGGAATACCTTTGCACTTCGCTTCATCACCAGGTTTTATGAGCGAGAGATCCAGAAACTCACAAGTACTCGTTGGGTATGGTTTACAACAATTGTGAACTGGAGAATCGGACCGATGAACCCACAATGTGTACTACTCCATCCTCGATGCAGAATACAGAAGCTCGACACAGGAGTTATCTGGGGCTTCCAGTGAGGTCGGTGCATACTCCCGCGAAAATCAACGAGACTTTTGGGTCCAAATAACGACTGATGTTTCTACATGAAGCTGCAACGTGCACGGTATTAATGTGATTAAGCTTCCTTGGGAAATACAGTCAGATTTATCGAGATCAACGACTTTCACGACAAAGCTCAACTCCACTCATCGCAGGAAAATCGAACGTTACTCTTTCAGCGTTGTTTTCCTGAGCTCAAACAACACAGAGTTTGCCTTACCGAAACCAGCACAATGTCTGGGTAAATTAGAAAGCTCAAGTACGAAGGAAGCGAGCCTACCATGGACAAGTCATGCAAAGCAGCCGATATACTCGAGTAAGCTAAGACTGATATCTCATATCGTTTCAAGTTGGACTCTGTTCCGAGATATCTCTCTAGCGTTTCAGGATCTTTCGTCCTATGCTCGCTAGTAGGTTGGTCTGTTCTTGTCCAGATCTTACTCACAAGCTACTTTGTCTCATTCTCTTATCTTATTCTCTACTATACATGCAGGCTATTATGCGTCCAGAAAGCGAGCTTCGTACAAACATTTCGAAACACCTAGGATAATCCCGGACACGGCGCATCATAGGTACAGCCACAAATAAGCAGTGGCTCTGCTCCTGATTCACAAGGAAGAGGGTGGCTCTGACAGACGCCTTCCCGGAGGTACGAAGTCCGGAGAAACGGAGAACTCATCGGTTGAATCCCCTCTCGCGCGCCGGTAGCAACCTGAATCTTGGCTGAAGACTGGAACCTCGAATGTTGTAACTGACTGTACTTCATGGAGTCGGAGTCGGATTGTTAACCAGATCGTGAGTTGCAGACAGAAAGAAGAGAATGGCGGTTCTTCACAAAGCTTCCTTGTCTCAATGCGAAGTTCGCCAATCCCAGGCTGCCAGAGAAGAAGACAATAATGGAGCAAGTGGAAGTTGGGTCGAGCATCACTGCCCACGCCATGCGGGCTCGCAATCGCTCAAGCTCTGATAGGTACGCCAAATGAGGAGCAGACTTATAACGCTCGCTTCAAAGCATACAAGGATGAAAGCCTCCTATTGCTGTTTTTGAAGGAGGGGCTTTGAGATAACGTATTGGTCTTTATTACTCGAATGATTGAGATGACCAAATCTTTGGATTCTAAAGACAAGCTCGAGACAAATTCGAGACAAACTCGAGACAGTGACTCACTGAATGCTTACTCACCATGTCTCTCCGGACCAATATGTCCGAAAAAGCTGGGACCTATTCACGACCGGCTCTCTACGTCTTCTGGCAGTGTCAGTATTAGAAGCAGACCAAGCATCGTACTTTAACGGTTTTTCACTCAAAGTCTGCACATGGTGCTATGGCTTCGTGAATGCGCTACAGCTCCGCGCTAAGCACTGTGTCTCGCTCCCGTGAGGTGCGCTTTGAAACGAGGTCACTATGCTGCAATGTAGCACCATTGTTGCCGTGCACATCACCAGTGGCTATTGAACTTTGATTGCTGGCTGTAGTAGCAGCAAAGCTGGCCACGTGTTCGCAGGCGAATGACATTTGTTAACGGCGAAGTTCAATGCGTGGCTGTGTGGGCGTCTTGTACCCTAGCAAAGTCTGTGTGAGTGTCACGGACTTGCAAAGCTGCGGTAACTGTCACTCGGGGGCCTACTACCTGTTGCTTTTCGGCTTTCAGAAGTCAGACCTTGATTGGCTTGGCCTTTGCTGTTGATGCTCTCAGAACTTACATCTCTGACGCATGGACGATTCTATATAGATAATCGTCATTGGAGTGAATACACTAGCGACCATCAGCTTTTGTACTCTTTCATATCGAAGATCGCACCAAAACGGCCTGGAGGCGACGCGTGCAAAAAGAATGGAGAGATGTGTCCGCATAGGACGGACTGAAAGTTTCCATGGAGTATCGTAGGCTTCGGTAGAGGCTGACAGGTTTTTCCAACCTAAACCTTCAGACTGGGCTTCCACGGAGGCAGTGGAGATTATTTCTAAGGCGTTCAGCGAAGCTTTGGGATATCACACCGATCTGAATTTTTTTTTGAGAGAGCAACAATATAAGAGACGAAGAACAATACAAGCACCTCCAAATCCTCTTCCCAACCCTTCTTCGCTTCGTTTCTCGATGGATCGGAGCATCCACGGAGCGGTCCCGGTTAGTCTACCTACGAAGAAGAAGTTCTGGACCAAGTTGGGTTTCCAGCTATCAGGCATAGCTTCCTAGCTTCCTAGCTTCATGCTTCATGCTTCGGATTTCAGGAGCTATAAGGGCATAGCTCCTTTTTCAGAAAGGGGGAGGTTGTTAGGTGGTTCATTGCAACTGCTTCATTGAAGCTAAGCTACTCTTCCACTACCTGAATTTACCTTAGTGAAGCAGTAGAACTTTCAATCAGGAGAACCAGTAAATCTCTCGCACTTAAGCTTTGGAGAATGCCGAAGTTGCAGCAAAGACCCAAGTCGGAAACGATGAAGAGAAGGCACGTCGAACCGCAATTGAGAAGGAGCTTCGAAACCAGGTTACAGCTACAGTTCGACAGAACGAAGGTCTCGTGGGGTGGGAGGCCGCATACCGGAAGCAATTTGCTAGCATGGGTCTGCCTGCTTCGACCCCCTTACTGCCCTTGCCGGACGAGTTGAAGATAGCTCAGACTGAGGCCAACGTTCAGGCTGAGGCTAATAGAGGAGGCACTTCGTTCACACCTATCAACCCGACTGGCGGGAGGGCTAGGCCGGATTGGGTATAGTCAACAATGTGATTGTGCCCGCGTGGGAAAACTCTGATCAGCCGTTACCACAATTGCTCGATATTAGTCCTCTTGCCTCCCCTACACTGTCCTTGGTTTGGTTTCCTTGTGCCCTTTGCCTCGTATATTCGATATCAATGTGATTACCAACTATCAGCTGTCTCCCCTCCGATTGTTTTCTGAGGTCGATCACAAATTTTCGGAATTCTTGGAGCCATGGGCGGAACTCAACACAGACACTTGACCGCTTGGTGGGCGAATCTGCAGACATTCTTTTCGCAGCTGGCGGTCTGCTAGTGAACACAAATCCTGATGTGGCGAGACTACCAGTCGCGAAGATGGAGGTTCATTATGGGTTTACAGTTTTCCGACGGAACCTGGCAAAAATTCCAGAAAAGGCGCTAAAGACGGCGCCCAAGCTCACAAGTACATGCTCTATGTCTGGTGGGCATGCTCAACAAAGTCGTGTCTCAGGATTACATCGATATTAGACGGCAGAGTTCGTTGTTTCCTGCCAGTGATTCTGAGCACATGCGTCTCATATTCTATAACGTTCGAGTATCAGGCTCAACGTCACTTGATACATTCCAAGGGTACACGAAGAGACTCAAGTATCATCGAAACCCTCTTGATGGGATTACCGAACATGTGCAACAAAGTCCAGGCTATGCATCCTCAGGGCCCCAAACGGCAAGGAAGAACGCTGTTTTCTGGGCGGTACGTCACTAACAGTGTCAAGAGCGCATAACCAGTATTTTTCTTCCTTATCTCAATCAATTCGCTAGACCTTTCTGATTCCGGGTCCAAGGAACGAAACCGCGATACCACAACACAGACCTCTTCTTCAAACTTCGTCCTGACTCGTTATCCACACTTGGACGCACATCGACCAGGTCTGAGCCCTAAACATGTGGCTTTTCTCGCGACTATTGTGCGTCACCGTTCTGGCCACGATACAAATTATAAAATCGGAAGTCTTATGCGGAAAGTTCAGTTTAACGGGGTAGGACATTTATCACAACCATTCGAATTACTAGGTACTGATTCCTCCGGAAATCTTTGCGCCAGAAACAACCTTGGACTGGAAAAGAGCTCTCGTCAACGTAGCAACTTCTAAAGAAATCGCATGTCAGACGTTTCGGAATGGCCAACATACGAGAAGCAATAAGGAGGATGCTCTTTCCGGGCCACTATCGAGATCAATTCGCTCATCTCAGTCGCGCTATACTTTCTTTTGCCCTACAACTAAATACGCCAATTGGTTCAACCTTATCAGCAATGACTTCTATAGAAGCCCGGCACTAAATTTTGCAAACTCCCTAAGCTTATGTATGCACATCGAATCCGCAGGTCAATGTTTCTGCATGTACTAGCCGCTTAAGGTTTCTCTGACTATCTCGGGAACCTTGTTTGAGAGCAGCTTTGACGAAATGTTAGGTGTTTCTTCTGCTAGTGTCACAAGCTCCGACTCAACTACTATATACTTCTTCTCTACTGTCCTCGCTGTATCTGAATTTGTCCGCTCCATATGCTGTTTCGAATCTGATCTCAAGATCACCTGCTTAAAACCGTTTCGAGGATTCTAGTGAATCTCTGGGGAGTTTATTATTGTTAAAGACTCAAGATTTCGACGATGGACGCCTCACAGGGATGTAAATTCGACTGTGTCTCTTCGATCTGAGCAATTCCGCCTTCCGAACGTCTCTCGTCGGATTCATCAAAGCTGTCTCTCGAAACTCCGTTACGAAACGCAATTCGACCATCTATTTAGTCGATTGAGTTTTGTTTTTGACGACAAGAATGATCCAGGCATTAGTGCACCGGTAAAGAATCTGTATATGGTGCTATGCGATCTATCAACGTTGACGGACAATGCAAAACTTCTTAATTGGTTCGAGCAGCAAGATCCTGGCACGCAAGCTGAAGCTATAGCCTTAGAGCAAAGCCAGAACCAATACTTGCAGGCTCCGTTTGACCACTACTACCTGGAATTCACTCGATTGATAGAGAGTCATCTACGTACCATGAAGCGAGTTTCCCAGAAAAGAGGCCGCTCAGCGAGACTTCGTTACCTAAAGGTTGCTGATAGTAGATTTATAGCACTTGCCTCGCCTGTGTTGGGCCTGCGAGTTCCTCTGGTGGCTCGAATAGCTCAGGGAGTTACCGGGACAGCTCCGTCGTTGAGCGGAGGGTGTTGCTATGTTCATCACGGCACGACTAGATTGGACCTACTGGTAGATCAACCACTTCCTCTAGCTCTGAGAATTTCGTCTCCCAAGTGGCGTACAATCACGTCTCTCGACCAGGTCTGTTTGCTTGACCGCGCATTCCTCGTCCTCGGTCTCGTCTCCCGCTTCTCGAGCACCATCTTTAGACAACCAATAAGTGTCTCTATCTTCGATCTCCTCCTCTTGGGATCCTCGTTCGCGGTCCTTACCTGCTGCATTGCCCTATCTTCGTTCTCCGATCAACCGAGCATCTCCCGTTCCTATTCAGCCCGAAGTCGACCTCGCATCTCGTCAACCCAACTGACCTCGTCAGCACATGTCGCTTCCCCAGGATCCCTCGGCTATGACACATACCGGTCGAAGATTGGATCAACAAAACTGTTTCCTTTTCCTAAACTAATAACACATTAGAACATCCTATGCTTCGCGACTACCTTCAAAGAACAGCTCAAGACGAAGTCTACATCTCCTTTTCCTCGAAGTGCGCTGGCATTGCACGAACAAGTCGGGATATACTTGCTCTGGGCTCTGTTCAGTGTCACAGTATATGCCTAGAATGACTTATAATATAGCGCTAAGCTCTCGAGAGCAAACGCTAAGATCATCA
>JAABUJ010002714.1_pt1 | contig 21132 bp, 28 predicted proteins | sample 5559131 | NCBI WGS metagenome assembly JAABUJ01 (sample SAMN10711875, study PRJNA513366) | rock metagenome | isolation source: Antarctica rocks | place: Antarctica: Victoria Land, Mt New Zealand nord | collected 2016-01-07 | reverse complement strand
CCCCCGCCTGCATGAGCGTTTCATGCATCCTGCCTACCTCAACATCTCATCTTGCAGTTGCGTGCCTCCCTGAGTGTGTGCGGCGCGCTGGGTAGAGGCAAAACGGCCTGGCGCCCCGCCCGCCCACTCCATACACTCAAGGAGGCAGGCAGGGGCAAGATGATAAGGCAGGCAGGCAGGATACATGGTCAACTCATGCAAGCAGGGGCGGGACAACAAGTGCAGGCAGCCCGAATGATCTGTGTAAGCAGGCTGGTAACCTAGCCACCCGGGACTTGAATAGAATGCACCGCAGACAGGTGTACCGAGAGGCGAGCATGCCAATCGGCCCGGTGCGCCGCCCGCCCGCCCCACGGGATGCCAGGCGCCCGAGACGGTGCGGCATTCAGCGCCGTGCCCGGTCTCCCCCCGCGGCACCCCAGGCCAGACCGAGCGGCCGTGGAAGCGCCGCCCAGGCTCATATTCCAAAAAGAATCAGCCAAAATGGTTATCTTGCTGCAGCTTTGTTGCACGACAGGTCGAAACAGACAAGTTCTGCATGACTGGGAGCGTCATCTAAATATACTTTCGCATGAGCCTCTGCCATGGTACATCGGGCAGCAGCTGAGCCGCACGCGCGTGTGTCCTCTGTTGAGCGCCCCGCCGGCGGCAGACGTCTACTCGCTGCACTGCAGCGCCGACTCCGTTATCCGCTACCTGGAGCGCGTCGACCCCGAGCACGCCGACGCGGCGCGCGAGCGCTACGCGTGCTTCGATAAGTGCGCCCGCTGTGACAGGATACGCATGCGCGCACGCATGCCACTTAGAGGCTCTTTGAGCGCACACTTGGCCAGCACGTTGCTGGCAAAATGGGTGGCTCAGGGCGCAACGTGCCAGATCTCCTGCAACCTGAAAATTCATTCAACGTGCTTGACAAGGCGATGGGGTCCAGTCTGGAAAGGCACAACCAGTGCTTGCTCTTCGGGACCAGTACCTCGAGTGGCTGTGAGGCCTGTGTCCGACGCGGCCAACTAACAGGGCTGGCGGGGTGGCAACGCGGGGCTGGCCGTGCGCGCAGGTTTGGCAGCGACGCGCTCAACTACGCCGTCGGCCTGGCCCAGGGCTACAAGTCGTGCGAGCGGGAGGCGCTCGCGCAGATGATGGACCTCCTGGCCAAGTGCGCGGCTGCGCGCATGCGCATAGCCAGCGTCACCTGCAGCAGCAAACCTGACAGGATCCTTTCGACACCACTCTTAACGACTGCTTGACGGTCTTGCCAGGACGTGCGCGTACGCTCCAATCATGGGCTGATGCTTTCTGCTTCGCGCTAAATGAAAACAGTGCAGCCTGATCGGGCGCAGAAGCGCTTCTGTGCCAATATTGCTCTGTCAGCTGTGCCTGCATAGCGCATAACATGTCACTGCACATGTCCTGGCCCTGGACATGGATGAGGCCCCGCGCGCGCGCAGGGCGCCCGCGTACAAGGACAAGGGCGGCGGCCCGCGCGAGGCGGAGGAGGCGTTCGCGGCGGGCTGCAACGCGTGCGTGGTCACGGGCGCGGAGACGTACTACCGCAACATGTTCTTCCGGTGCCCCCCGCCCCGCCGCACGCTGGCCGCCCTGCATTTGCAATAAGGGTTAGGGATGGGGTAGGCGCCTTGCCTAAGCACAGCCTCTGTGCTTAGAAAGGGTTTGGATAGAGTTGAAGCTGGCAGTGGCAGGGACGAGATCACCTGGAACATCCGCGACGAGCACTTCATGGCCATCGTGCGCGACCTGGTCGCCCACATCGGCCGGCACTACTCGCAGCGGCCGCGCGTGGTCGTCTGGGCGCACAATAGCCACCTGGGCGACGCGTCAGCCACTGACATGGCGCGCCCTGTCCCAGCTCCCGGGGCTTCCAGGCGGGGCAGAAGGTATGTTGTTGTGTGAAGCAGCGATGCAGGCATGGCAGTGACGGGCGGCGCCCCACACCTTGCGTGTACAGCCGCAGGGTACATGCATGATGTCACGAGGGACACAACCAGGTATTTTGTGCGGTGGGAAGCAGGGCCGCCGGCGCCGCGAGATCAACCTGGGGCAGCTAATGCGGAAGGAGTACGGCAAGCGGGTGCGTGCGCTGCACCTCATGCCACGGGCAGCACACATTGTGGGCAGGCGTAAGACTGCTCACCGCAGCGCTGGGGCACGCTTCAGATGTACGCTCCTGGTTTTGTGGCCGGCTGAGACGTGCGTGCTTACGTGCAGCCACTTCCTTAGCAAGCTGCCCCAAGCAGCCGGCCATTTGCCTGGCTACCTGCAAACCTGGTCCCCTGAAAATCAGACTATCTGCACCATACTGGGATCCATGCACAGTGAGCTTGGTCCATCTGCATGCTCACCATGGGGCCTGGGCTGAGCATGCACAAGAGCGAGCGCGCGCGCCAGCGCCACCCAATCAACCACACACCCGGCACTGCTTTGGCCGCCGCCTTGCTGACGGGCCGGCCTCGCCTGCGCAGGTGCGCAACGTGGGCTTCACCACGCACACCGGCACGGTGGCCGCCGCCAAGGAGTGGGGCGAGCCGGTCCAGCGCATGGCCGTCAAGCCCAGCATCCCAGGCTTGCGCCCCCTGGCAGCATGTGGTGTGGGCGGCTCGCGCGGCCTCCCTTATATATAACGAGCTGGGTGCATCCGCGCATGCGATGCTTTGTGTCGTTTCGGCGAACGTGCGCTTGAACCGTTCAGGTTAACAGTGTGCTCTATATAGGCTGCTGGCGGGGTGGGGTGGTCCGTCCCTGCTGCCTGCCAGCGGTTTTGCAGCGGTTATGAGAATGGCTGGCAGGCTCAGGCCTCAACTCTGGGCGCAGGCTCATACGAGAACCTGCTGCACGCGGCGAGCGCCGGCCGCGGCGGCGGCTTTGCGCTCGATTTCCGCGGCGAGCGAGGCGAGCTGACGCGCGCGCTGGCGGGGTCGCTGCTGGAGCGCGCAATCGGCGTCATCTACAAGCCGCGCACCGAGCGCCTCAGCCACTACTTCGACGCGTGCGCGCCCGCCACTCACATCGCACTCACGTTTGCGTGTATGGGGTGTTGCAGCACGCATGCGCAATATTCATCAGGCTAGCAGTGTCCTGACGCTCGGGAGTTGGATGTGCAAGCTGTGCATGATGCGCCTGAGCCACTTCATACTGCATTCATACTGCACGATGCGCGGTGGATGCGGCGCAGCGTGGGCGTGGCCGGCGGGCGCCGCGCGCACGGCGTCGTCGGGCGGCAGCCCGCGTCTGAGCTCCGCGACCTGCGCCCCTGCGGGGGCGGCCCTAGGCGACGGGGCGGTGGCGGCGCTCAAGCTGGCTGCGATGAAGCTGTCGGCGGGCAGCGCGGAGCGCGCGGGCTCCACCACGCCGCCGCTGTCGCCGATCAAGGCGGCGTGGGCGCAGCCCGCGCTCAGCGACGCGGTGCGGCCCTGGCTGTGCAGGGCACATAAATGCTGAGTGAGCTTCAACGGGCGAGGTGTTTACGGACGTTGAGCGTAGCCGCGCTATGGTTGCCGGCCCTGAGGATGCCATGGTACCGTGTTCGGTGGCATGGGGCGCGTTGCAATGCTTAAAAAGACAGAGCTTATGGCGCTGCACAGGCTGCCTCCAGCTCTACCACTGCGACGCCAAGAGGGCTGTCGCCGCGCGCGCTCGACCCCGCGGGCAGCCGGGGCCACCGCCGGACGACGTCGTGGAGCAGCGCCAGCACTGCGGTTCCTGCAGGCACGCCCAGTTGAGAAGCACGGTGGTGCTCTCATGACCAACCCCTTGAAGCCACGCCAGCGCATTGTCATCTGGCTCTTGCTCCTGGCAGTTTGCATGCGAGCCTGTTCTGCCGGTTACACGGGTTTTTATGCAGCCCAGGTACGCTGCAGAACGCTTCGGCACATGCCCTGTACATGTGGGTGAGGCTTCCGGCGCCGCGCAGGCGTGGGACGGCCGCCCGCGGGCCACCGTCGCTCGCGCTCCATCGAGTCGGGCGGCAGCGGGGCGCTGGCAGAGCCCGGGGACGCCTTCCGGGCCGAGCTCGAGCGCATCGGCTCGGCGGCCGCGCTGCAGCGGCGCAGCAGCGCCTCTGGCGAGCCCGCGGGCGCACCAGCGGCTGCCGCGTCCGCCGCGCGGGGCACCGAGTCAGCAAAAGAAGAGAAGGTTGCGCCGCAGCTGGGAGCGAAAGATGTCGGCGGGCGCCAGGAGGAGGCGGCGCTGATCTCCTGGGACGAGCTGGACGCGCAGCGCGACGTGTACCGCGCGGTGGCCACGGCGGATGGGCGCCACGCGCTCGTCCGCAGCCCCTCGGGTGCGCGCCCTGTGCACGGACGGCTGCTGAGTGTGGGCTTCTTCAAGGATCCCAGCAGGCATGTTAGCCGTCTGACCTGCTTTACTGAGCTTTACGGAGGTAGCGAGGCAGCTGAAGCCCCTTGCTCCATTGTGCCACCCGGGCCCTTTGCGCTTGCTCGCCTCGCGCGAGTGCCCGGACACCTGCCAGAAGGGTCGGCAGAGAGCGGCGCGTGAAACCTGCCATGCGGCTGGCTCATGCTGTGGCTGGCGGAATCCGGCGGTGCGCAGTCGGTCAAGGTTGCAGTGCAACTCGCAGGCAAGGGCGCGGTGGAGGTGCTGCTGGTGCATGACGGCGCGCCTGCCGCGCCGGCGTGGGCGGCGCCACCGCCAGCGCAGGGGCCGGTGCCGCCCGGCTGCTCCCACGCTGCGCCGGCCGGTATGGTACCCGTGTACGCTGCGGCCGCGCCCGGCGCGCCGGGCGGCGCCGCGCTGCTCGCGCCCGCCAGCCCGCCGCCGCAGGCGCCGCTGCGGGTGGTGGGGTATGCGCCGCTGCCGGCGGGCGACTTCGCCGCCTACCTGTCCCCGCGCGCCGCGCCCGCGCCGCCCGCCCGCCGCGATTGGCGCCATGCGCCGGTGCGCCTCGCTGGACCAGCGTGAAGGCTCGCGTGTGTTACGACCGCTGGCTGCGGCCTGTATGCGCGCCAACAGCTTGTGGGCGTTCTATGCTCGGCGCGCCGCTCTCAGGAGGCTGACAGTTGAGCGCGCATGCGGCGTCGGCAGACGCGCAGACACCAGATGGCCTGCCCCTGCAAGCGTCCACGCACTGCACCAGTGTGGGTAGCAGTCCGCTGCTGACCCTGCTGCGCCCGGTGCGCAGGCACCGTATGCCGGCCACTCGTCCTGCGGCGCCGACCGTGTGTCGAGCCCCGCCGCTGCGCGCAACCATGCTGACCCGTTCGGCGAGTCTGCTGTGTGGTGAGCGCGTGGCCTGCTGCTCCGCCAGGCCTGCTGCGGCATGCGCTGGGCGCGCGGGGGCGCGACAAGACCGCCAGGCCTGCAGCGGCACGCAACGCGCGCTACGAGTTTGTACATGACTGGCGTATTGGCCTTGAACAGGTCGTTGCAGAGGGCCTGGGGCGTGCGCTGCGGCCGTCAGTGCATGGCGTGTGCAGGGCCGTGCAGCGCAGAGTCCGGCGCATGAATTCAAGAGGGTTTCGTTGCCCTGCTGGGCCATGTGTGTGGGCGCTTGCGGCGCGTTGCCGCTGCAGCCTATTGTCGATATATGTCTGGCTGCATCACCAGCGCGCTCGCATCGCATGCAATACATGGCCCGCCTGCTTTCAGACGCGACTCGCCTTCAATGCCCCAATAGCCCCGTCTGCATGCCGGGTCCTCTATTACGCTGCTCAGCGTAGCGCGCGCGTGCGAGCGGCGCGCTGCGCACAGCCTTTCGCGGCACGCGCCCCGCCTCCCACGCCCTTGCTCGCTTCACCTGCGTGTCAAGCTCTGCTCAAGCTCTGTGTCTTCTCCTGCCGCCGCATGGGCGGCAGGACCGGGTGCCACGTGACGTTGGTACCTGGCAGCCCTTGCAGTTGCAGCGTGTCCATGACGTCCAGCAGGTGGATGCATTTGTTTGTGCATGCTTGTAAAACAGCATCTGTTCTATGACTCTGACGGCGTTCTTTGTGGAGGCTGAGCATGACAGAGACAAATGGTGGGCATGCACATGCACAGGGAGGGCACCCATCACACCACAAACTCATGATGTCAGTTGTCTGTCACTCTCCCCCGTGACTTTCCCTGGAGGCACCAAAGGACAGTGGCTCTGCTCTGGCTGCACTCATATCTTTGCCAGGGCATTGTTGTGGACGGGTGTCATGGAGGAGGACATGCCGCAGTGCATGGACCGCAATTCAGTCCGGAAGCATTTGGGAAAATGCCAAAACAGGCATTAAAAACAAACTAAACCCTACGCAGCCCCTTCAAGATGCAAGGGGGTTGGTCTTGGGCGCACAAGGAGGATCCGATGGCACGCTCAGGGCTTTGCCCAGCTGCAGTGTGCTACTGAACGCGTAGCGCAGAGCGCATATGCGCCGCGCACAGGTTCAAACTTGACCTGTCCGCGCAGTGCATGGCACTCGAGCATGTTTGGGAACCTCGGGCAGTCGTTCACGGCGGGGTTCACGCAGCTGACGGACATCCAGGAGAAGCTGCAAAAGCTCAAGACCGACTTTGAGGCCGGGATTGAGACCAGCCTCGGGATCAACCACGAGGCGCTTGGGGCGACCAGCGAGGATGTTGTCCAGCACAGCAGGTCCAATGCAGGTCTGTGCCCTGTGCCCCTTTGCGTACTTGTGCAGATCTAAAGCATGCGCTCCCTATATACATATAGCTCCTGCCCCTGTGTGCTCGCAAGTGCACTGGCAGCAGCGCTGGTGTAGGCTGAGGTGCACAGCTTGCCTGCGACCTTCCAGCCTGCGGTGACGGGCTCATTGCAAAGCGCTTGAGCTGGTGTGTGCACGGCCCCCCGGAGGGCCTTCCTGGCGCCCTGTGCCTGGTGTTGGCCGTCATCGGACGCAGGCCAGCCGGCAGCAGGCACGGCAGCTCAGACCCCGGCGGCGCTGGCAGGGATGGGCCGTGCGGCGGGGCCGAAGGAGCTGCTTTGCAGCGGCCCTGAGCTTGCCTGAACTGGCTGCCAGGAGAGGCGCCCAGCTCAGGCCGCGCTGCGCGGGCAGCGCCGACGGCCCGCCCGACGGCGCACAGACTGGGTGCAGTGACGCACCTTGCGAACTGACGCTCCCGCTCCTCTGGGCTGACGCGCACTCTGCCTGCCCTGCTCGGTGCAGGGACGCCGGTTAGCGCCCGGCGAGGCGGCGTGAGTGGGCCCAGCGGCAGCGCCGGCGCGGGCGGCAGCGGCGCCGGGCCGCGCGCCGCCGCTGCGGCCGCGGACCGAGGCCCCGCCGGCTCCCCCGCCGTGGGGGCGCCGGGCCTGGATCCGCACGCCGACCCGGGTCTAAGCGCCGCGCGGGAGAGCGGCGCGGCGGGCCGCGAGCCCGTGCCTGCGCCCACTCACGCCTTAGCAGACGGCGGCGGCGCTGGGCCCGCAGAGGCGGCGCCCCAGCCCGGCGCGAGCGCGAGCGCGGAGGCTGGTCCCGCCCGGCCTGCCACGGGTGCGGCCAAAGGGTCCGGCGCGGCGGCTTGCGGCGCGCCTGCCGACCAGGCGCCGGGCTCGGGCGGCGAGGCAAGCGCTGCAGGGCGCCAACCGCCTGAGGAGGCGGCTGGGGTGGCGGTGGGTGAGGCGGAGGGTGGCTGGGACGCCGGGGATGACCTGGACCTGGGCGAGGCCGCGGGGAGCACGCCCGAGTCCACGGACGACGCCGCGGGCCACGCGGGTGCAGGCGTGAGGCCGGCGCCCGGCGCCGAGCGCGCGGCTGCGGAACCCGCTCTGGACGCCCCCGCGCTCGCGCAGGCCGCTCCAGACGGGGATCACGCTGCAGGGCCCGGCGCGGGTGCCAGCTTTGCGGCAGCGCCGGACGGCGCGCCTGCGCAGGCGGACGCGCGCGGCGCTGGCGGCGCGGCGCGCCCCGCGCCGGCGGATGGCGCGGCCGGCGATGCGGACGCGGCGCGGGGCGGCGCGGGCGACGGCGGCGCGCGCGTGGGCGCGGGCGCGGGCGCGACGAGCAACGGCACCCTGCACGACGCGCCTGGGGCAGGATCCGAAACAGGGACTGATGCAGAGCCCAGGTCCGCCGAGGCCGCGTCGCGCAGCCTCGCACGGTCCGAGCAGCCTGCGGCCGCGCCTGATCGCCCCGGCGAGCGCGCCGGCCCAGAGCCGGCCGCTGGCCCCGCCTCGGAGGCTGCACCAGACCCCGCCGCAGCGCCGCGACGAGACGCCGGCGGCGGCCGCGGCGGGCCAGCGCGCGACGCGCACAGGGACGGCGCGAGCAGCGCGGCGCCAGCGGCTGTAGCCGACGGGCCCGAGGCGGCCGCGCCGGGCGGCGCCCATGCGCGGAACGGACGCGGGGGCATGCCGGGCGCCGGGGCAGGGCCTGCGCCGGAGCCGGCCCGCCCGTACGCTGCCGCGGGCAGCGAAGGCGGGGAGCCCGGTCCCGGCGCAGGGCCTGCGGCCAGGGACCCCGGCGAGGCGAGCGGCGGGCGCGCGGACTCGGCCGGCGCGGAGAGCACCGCGTCGACCAACCACCGCGAGGCGGCCGCTCCGCTGGAGGCTGACGGCGACAGCGCCCCGCGCACGGGTGCGCCCGGCGCTGGGTGCTGCGGGAGTGCGAGCTGGTGGTGTGTGCGCTCGTGGCCCCTGCCGGCGTTCGAGAAGCGACTGCTGCATCAACCGAGCGCGGGCGTGCCTGGCCGTGAGCCAGCGCTGATGTGTGCTCATAAATCGATCAGCACTTGGAAGACCACCGGCGCATGTGGCAAGGCTGCGGGCTGGAGAGCTGGAGTCGTCATGGTGTAGACAATCCTGCCGGCCTGCGCTGCTGGTTGGAGCCCTGCGGCGGGTCCGCACGCAGCCTGCGACCCGTGCCGCGCGCGCGGGCAGGCGCGCCGGACGCGCGCGCGCTGGGCGCGGACGAGGCGCGCGCGCTGGCGGGCGAGCTGGCGGCCGCACTGGCGGCGCGCGAGCTGCAGCTGGAGCGCAAGCAGCAGGAGGTGGCGGCCATGCACGACGTGCAGCAGCGGCTCATGGCGCGCAACGAGGAACTGGTGCGCAAGGCGGCCGCGGTGAGCGAGGAGGACATGGACGCCGTGCGCGCGGAGTGCGAGGCGCGCCTGGGCGCGGCGGAGCGCAAGGCGCGGCGCCCAACCCCTAGATAAGACCCAACCTGTCCCTATCCATATCCGCTGTGCGCGTCGTCGCGGAGCGGCGGTGCCGATCGGGCCGAAGCGGCGGCCAGGCCCTGGCATGTGACGGCTCACTCGGGGCGCTCCCTGACAGCGCCTCTGCCGGGGCCGCCGACGAAGCGGCGCGCGCGAACCGCGCTCGGGCCCGCCAACGCGGGCCGAGCACGCGCGGCTGCGCGCCCCGCCCGCGCGCCACGGCGAGGGGCCCGTGCGGCCACGGCCGGCGCTAAGCGGCGCGCGGCGCGGCGGCCGTCATGTACACTAGGTGCCCTCACAAAGCACCTGGTGCCTTGTGGTATGATAGGATTAGGGGTCGGGTTGCATATGTGCCACTAAATGTGCACTTCTCGGCCCACGCGCAGGTATACGCGCTGACCAAGGAGCGGGACGCGCTGCGGCGGGGCGCCGAGCGGCTGACGGGCGTTGGCGACCTGGTCCGCGAGAAGGACGAGATCATCAAGCAGGCGCGGCCCGCGCCGGCGCGCACCGCACCGGCGGCGCGTCGCCCCGGCTCGGCGCGCTCGCGCGTGTACGCGCGCATGCGCAGCTGCGTCCGTCGCTGCGACGGGGCTGGCTGGCATGTGAGCGCGTGCGGCGGACTGGAGGGTTCGTGACTGAGAATCACGGCATGAGTGCGAAGCCGGCAGCCTGCTGCTCAAGAAAGCGCTTGGTTGACGGAGGGTTCCTGACCGAGAGCCGCGGCGCGAGCGCACCAGCGCGTGGGCCGCCCGCCGCCGCGGCCCCCCCCTCACGCGCGCGCGGCGCGGCGCGCGCAGGTGATGGAGGAGGGCGAGCGGCTGAGCAAGAAGCAACTGGCGCAGGAGAACCGCATCCGCGAGCTGCGCGCCGCGGCCGAGGAGGCGCGCGGCGCGGCCGCGCGCGCGGAGGCCGCGGCCGCCGCCGAGCGCCAGAAGGCGCGCGCCCCTGCTCCTAGTCAGGCCGGCGCCCGTGGGCCCGCTCGCCGGCCGCGCGCGCTTGGGACCGCCATGAGGGCCCCTGCTCCTGGCGCGGTCGGATGCGGGCCCTCACGGCGCGGGGGAGGGGTGACGCGCGGCGGCGCCGGGCGCAGGCGGAGGTGGCCGCGGCGGCGCGCGCCAAAGCGGAGGCCGACTGCGCAGGCCTGCGCCAGGGCCACCGCGCGGAGCTGGACGCCGAGCGCGCGGCCGCGGAGGCCGCGCTGCAGCGCGCGCGCGCGGCGCAGGCGCGGCGCACCCTGTGCTCCCCCCACAGGGCTGCAGGCCGCCTTTTCTGGGGAAAAGAGCTGGGCAGTCGGACGCCAGGCGGAGCTGGAGGCCGGGGGCGAACATGCAGGGGATGCGTTCAGCGTGCGCCTCAAGCCCTATAAGTTCCCGTGCAGCGTGCGCTGCAAGCCTTATAAAAGTGCAAGGCCGCCGCCTGGCCTGCGGGACAGGCGCGCGCCCGCCCGGCTCGGCTCCGGGGCTGGCGCGTGCGCGCAGCGCCCTGCGGCGCCTGTCATGCAGCAGGTCTGCCGCAGCCACTCGGCCGCCTGGGCTGACAAGGTCAGGGTAAGGTTAAAGTCACCGCCGTGCAAGCTCGGCCGCCGCGGCGGCGCGCAGGTGGAGGCGGAGGAGGGCGCGCGCGCGGCCGCGCGCGAGGGCCTGGGCCGGCGGCTGCGCGAGGCGGAGGCGCGCGGCGACGCGCTGGCGGAGACCGTCGAGGAGCTGCGCGCCGGCCTGGAGCGCCAGCGCGTGGCGGCGGACCTGCGGTGCGCGCTGCGGCCCCCGATGCCAGGAGCTCAATGTTCGGGGGGGTTGGAGTGTTGCTTGTTGAGGTTGCGGGTAGCGCATGGCCGCGACCTTGCGCGTGCCACAACTCCTGCGGCCAGTCTGTAGGTACTTTTGCGGACGTGCCTTCCCTTTTGGAATGTGCGGTGGGCGCATGGCTGCGGACGTGCGGCGTGCGCGCCGGGCGCCCGCGCATCAGGCTTGTGTGTGGGGCTGCCCATGCTGGGCGGGCAAAAGGCCGTGCTACACTCCTAACGCGAGTTCATGCCTGCCTCACGGGCCGTCGCCCGCAGTGCGGGCGCTGGCGAGGCGCGCCGGGCCGCCCACACAGCGCGCGTGCGCGCAGGGAGGACCTGCTGAAGCGCGAGATGGCCGACCTGGTGCGCCGCGGCCAGGCCGCGGAGGCGCGGCACGAGGACCTGGCGGGGGCGCTGCCGGAGGCGACGCGCCCGCTGCTGCGCCAGATCGCCGCGCTGCAGGCGCGCGCGCCTCTAGGGGCGTGCCTGCGCCGTGCAGATGCGGCGTGCCGCGGGCGCTCGCCGTCTGGCAGCGGGCTGCCGTGCTTGCCTGTGTGCGAGCACATTGCGGTGTCACCGCTGCCTGCTCTAGGCAGGAGGGCGCATGGCGGGGCGGCCCCGTCGGGGCGGCGAGAGCGCGCCCAAACTCTGTCACGCTTTCGAGCCGCAAGCTCACGGCGCGATGGGGCCCGCAGGCGTCCGCGGCGGCGCAGGCAGCGGCGTGGGCGGCCGCGGAGGCCGCGCTGTGCGAGCGCGCGGAGGCCGCGGAGGCGCGCGCCGCAGCCGCGGGTGCGCTGCCACCCGCACGGTCGGCAGGCTGAGTCGCCGCTTTACCAGCCATGCAGCCGCCGCTTGGGCAGCCATCCCGTGTCTGTCAAAGTGCACATACCCTGCCCTGTTGGTGATCAGGCCTTATTCAAAGCCCTCATACCCGCCAGGCCCGGTCCGAGGCCCCGTGCGCGCGCAGGCGAGCGCGAGCGCGCGGCGCTGGACCGCGCGCAGGGCGTGGGCGCGCGCCTGGCGGCCGCCGCGGCCGCGCTGGAGGCCGCGCGCGACGAGGCGCGCGCCGCGCGGCGCGAGCGCGACGCCGCGGCGGCGGCCGCGGCGGCGGCGGAGGCCGCCGCGCGCGGCGCCCAGGAGCGGCTGCAGCAGGCGTGGCCCGCGCTCAAAAACCCTGGAAAACCCCCAACCTCGCTGGTGTCCATCATGCGCGCGCGCGGTCAGCACGGGCCAGGACGCAGCATGCCCCGAGGGCTGCAGGCGATGTGGGCCCCCGCCGCGCCGTGACCCCGCCCCGCGCGCGCCCGCGCGCAGGTGGAGGCGCAGGCGGCGGCTGCGGCGCGCGAGGCCGCCGACGCACGGCGCGCGGCGGCCGCCACGGCCGCCGACCAAGTTGCCGCGCTGCGTGCGGCACTTGCGGACGCGGACACGCGCGCGGCCGCGGCCGAGGGTGCGGCACCGCCGCTGCAGGCGCCGCTGCCGGCATCGGCCGGCTGGGGCGGGGCGGCGCCGCCGGCGATGGCCGGACCTGGTGCGCGGGCTCGGGCGCGCTTGCCGCGGCTGTCTTTTCCTGTGTATGCGAGCCAGGCCATGTGAGGGGCCGCTGCTTGGCCTGGAGCGCAGAGCGTGCGGCCAGTCCAGCCGAGACCTAAGGGCCCCGTCCCAGACACGCGAAAAGATTGTGTGAGCCTGTGCGTCTGTACAGACGTGCGGCAAAGACGTGCGACAAACACGAATCTGAAGGACGCTTGCGGCATGCAGGCTACCGCTGGGTGCTAGTCAAGGACGGCGCGGAGCCGCCTCCCTCGGCCGCGCAGCCGCCGCCGCAGCCGCCCGACGACGCGGCGGGCGGCAGCGGCAGCGGCGGCGGCGGCGGCGGCGGCGGCGGCGGCGGCGGCCCCGAGGCGGAGCGGCTGCGCGAGGCGTTGCGCGCGCGCGGCGCGCAGCTGGCCGCGCTGCAGGCGCAGCTCGAGGGCCTGGAGCGCACGCGCGACAAGTGCGCGCGCAGCCCGGCAGCCAGGGCGTTTTCACAGCGCTGGTCAGGGGAAGTCCTGACCGTGTCCAGCAAATAGGTATGACTTGAGACATGGAGACAATAGGTTGCATGGGTGCATTCTGCAGCTGGCACCTGCAAGCGCAGCCTGCGGGAGCAGATCTTGTCCGTAGCGCCCGCCTGGTGCCTGCCCGAGCGCCGGTGCTCTGCTGCGCTCAACGGGCCACGGCGCGCGCTCGCCTGGGTGGGCATGGGGCATGCCTGGCGGCGCGCGAGCGCCCACCTTGCAGGCGGCCGCGGGCTTGCGCGCGCGGCGCTGCAGCCGCATGCCCGGCCGCTGACGCACTGTCACAACTCTAGGAGACGGCATTGCCCTGTAGAGAGCGAGGGAGAGCCTGAGGTAAACAAAAGAGAGGGAGACCGAGCGGATTGGAGCAAGATTAGCGAAGAGGGGCGAGCACGAGCGTGCTGCTGAGTCGCAGCGCTGGCGGATGCGCGCAGCCTCGCAGAGGAGCTGGTCGCGGCGTCGCAGCAGGCGGAGGGCGCGCGCGCCGCCGATGCTGCGGCCGCGCGCCTGCGCGCGCAGCTCGATACGGCGCGCCCCCGACGGCGCAGCCCCGCGCGCCTGTAAAATACAGCGTGCGTGGATCTGGCAGGCCAGGCGGCACATGCGTGCATGCGCTCCCTGGCGCTTCCTTGGCGCAAGTGGCATGTGGCCCGGAACCCGTGCTCGCGCACACAGTCCACTCTGCCTCACTTCGGTGTGAGGATCTTTTGGGAACTAAGGTATACCAGACCCTACCCTTACCCTAATCACCGCAGGCGGCCCGGCGGCTGGCGGCGGCCGCGGAGCTGCTGGGCGAGCGCGAGGAGCGCGTGGCCGAGCTGGAGGCCGATGTGGCCGACCTCAAGGAGCTCTCGCGCGCGCAGCTGGAGCAGCTGCTGGGTCAGCTGGCGGCCGCGGCGCCGCGCGCGTCGCCCGCGCCGGCGCCCGCCGTCGGCGGCGAGCAGTGAGCAGGCTGCCGCGGGCGCGCTGTCGGGCGGTCTTCACCGTGCGTGCCGCAGCTGCCGCTCGCACTCGGCTGTGTGTTGCTGCTGGAGCTAAACACGATGGGTGGTGCCTTGCACGCCGTGTGTGCGGCCGCGCGGAAGAGCTAAGCCATGGTGTAGGGCAGCGCTGTGCTTGAGCTACCCAAGGCATGCGAGCAAGCAGCCCTGTTAGCCAGAAAGAAGCTTTCATGGTGCGGCTTCTGGGTCTGTGCCGCTGGTACCAAAGGAAGCACACTGGTCTGAAGCGCCTTGAGGACACGAGACTATTTTGCCACAGAAGGCAGCACACAGAACTTGAGGCAGTCTGTGCAACACCAGGTGAAGGCTCTGATTCTGTCTTTTGTGAGTACTAGCGCAGGTGCGGTACGCCAAGCACTGAACGTGTGCGTCCCTAGTCCCGCTGCGTCCCTAGTCCCTAGTGCGGCTTTGTTGGTGCTGCAAGATGTCTTTATGCCGCCCAGATTTTAATTGCCCGATGCCACCTGAGACTCGTTCATGTGTCTGGCAGTGCCCGGGCAGTGCAGACACCGGATACAGTCTGCCAAGATAATGCAAAGCTGGACGCAAACCAAAACTGCCAGTTTTGGGGCAGCAGGCGTCTTGGCTGTATTCATGTGCTGGGCTATTGACATGGCACTTTGGTCGTGAAGATTTGTAAAAGAATCGACAAGATCTGGCACAGGCCACATGAAAAGCTTGGTGCGCTAAAATAGCTCAGACAGGTGCAATCACAAGGCAGCATGGGTCTGCAAAGCCGCCAACGGCATTCACCGACTCCGACACACTGACAGTGACGCCAGCGCACAAGCAGTGCAGGCGTGTGACTCGGTGTACAAGAAATGCTGCCAAACGTGGCAGGGGTCACATCAAACGCAATTCGTCATGCGGCAGGGTTCGTAGAGTCACATGCTGGAGGCCACTACATGAAAGAGGTTATGGCTCCCCCCCATCGCACACCGCTGCTCTGCTGCACCCTGGCAGGGCCTGCTGCAACTTGTGCCAATCCAGCCAAAACGCATATCCTCGTCCAGGCAGATACTCAGTTTTGTAGGGCACACAGTTCCCTGAACGAAGTCCTAAAAATCCACAGCCAGCACATGCCAATCACTCAAATATGTGCGCATCAGGCGCAGTGGCCCATCGCCGGCTCACAGGCCTGGCGTGGACCACTCCGCCGGCAAGGAGAGTGGCCAACACTTGCGAGCTGCCTGCATGAGTAAAAGTTCGCATGGTGCTCAATCAAATGCCAGGTCTGCGTATGGAGGACACCAGAAAGCTCCTGGGCTGCAGTGCAGGCCATGCTTGCATGCATGTCGCGTCAGCAAGTGCAAGCGCCGGCCCCGGCCGCCGCGCCGCATATCGCACCCCAGTCGATGCTCGTGCAGCAGACTTCAATGCACACGCAGCAGCCTTGGAGGCATTGCGCGAGCGCCTCAGCGAAAACCACTGCGGTCATCACGTTGCCGCAGCCAGACGCCGCCTCCATGCCGGCCCCGGAGCGCGTCCCAGGTGCGACGCCGTCGAGCTCGCGCCGGGTTGGCCTGGCGGCAGCGTGCGCCTCAGCCAGCAGCTTCAGCGCGACGGGACGTGTCTGCTAACGGGCTCTTTCAGCAGCCAGCAGCTTCAGCGCAGCGGGCGTCTGTGCTAAGGGCTTGACCAGCAGCCAGCCTCCGCTGCGTCTACTCAGAGGGCGCCGGCACCGGGCAGGCCAGCACTCAACAGTGGCCAACCGCGAGACTCACCTCTGAGGGTCGCTTGCAGCACCGTCGCCACGCTTGGACGGGTTCCAGCCTTCCGAGCAGACCCGGACGTCCTCAGACCCGTCCTCGGAGTCGCTGTATGAGGAGTCGCTGCGGGAGGAAGCGCCCACGCAGCATCCCTTGGAGGGAGCGTGGGCGCTCCCGTCCGCAGTGCAGGCCTGCACTGGCACAGGCACGCCCGCAGCGCCCTTGCCTGTTTGCACAGACACAGCAGCGTCGCTCGGGTCACCTGCGCTGACAGGATCAAAGAGAGAGTGAGAAGGGACACAGGCAGCAGCCAGCTGGCTACTGCGGCGGCGCAGGTCAGGCAACGTGACCAGCAGGTGCAGGGCCGATACTGCACCTATTGCAGGAATTTTGAAGTCGGTCTCTGCAGCCTCTGCTGTGTCTTTTGGCCCTGGCGCAAGCTCTGCCAGATCCCCGAGTGGCTTCTCATCGGCAATGGGCTTCTCTTCGCCTACAGATCCACCCATGACCGCCTTGCCAGCCGCAGCCTCGCTGCGCCAGTGGCTGACCTCTCAAACCAGACGCCTGCGGCAGCCTGCACAGGCGAGCAGAGCCGCGCTTGACACCCCGCAAAGCGCCGCAGTCTGATCAAGCTCAAGAGCTCTGGTGTGACTTTGCGCACGGTGGGTGCGTCGTTCGACGCCACTCCGGCGACGGATAGAAGTCAGGCCCTGCGTAGGTAGGCCCAAGGTGCTCGAGCACAAGCAAAAACCTCTCAGGAAAGGGCAAGCCCGCGGTCCTCCTAGACCAACGGGCTTGAGGACCAGTTTCGCGGGGGGCCAGAGAGAGGAAGAGCCAGACGCCTGTCAGTGCCGTGTGCGCTGCCCCAATACGCGGTCTGTCAGCAGCGCGCATATCTGACGGTCGACTGGCAAGCTTGGCATAACGTGAGCGCGCTGCAGCCGTGTGACACTCCGTCCCTGTCGCCCGCGCCAGTTCCGGCAGCCCGGGGCGGCCGTCACTTCAAGCGCGCAAACAGCCCAAAAGCGCGCGGATGAGTGAGCGCCGGCGCACGCGTGTGAGCAAGCGCACGCCCGGCGAGGATGCGGAGCCGATGGAGCCGGAGCCGGAGCCGGTGCACATCCGCAGGTCCACGCGGCGCACATCCGTGACCACCATTTCGCGGTCGCACGCGAACGGCGGCCAGCCGCAGGCCTCGGTGCTCGCGCAGAGCTTCCAGGTGGACGGGCAGCCGGTGGAGGTGCGGCCAATGCAGCTGCTAGACGCCAGCAGCGGCCCGGCTGCGCGCGCGCGGCGCGCGTTGTGATGCCAACAGCTTGCTGCTGCCCACCTTGTAGAAGCTGTCTGTGGTAACTCCTTCTCAACCTGGTGCAGCAGGCGCGCAGCTCTGGTGATGTTGGCAAGCAGTGCCTGACATCCAGACGTGTCTGTTTGTCGCCTGTCCCGCGTGCGAGCGCTGGCGGCACGCTGGCAAGGCGCGCTCGTGAGCGCCTGCGCGTGGCGCGTGGCCAGGAGCACTATGTGGTCGCTGCGAGAGGCCCGGCGGCGGAGCCGGAGGGCGCGGGCGAGTACGGCCACCTGCACGACGAGGAGGCCAAGCCCGCGCTGTCGGACCGCCTGCGGGACGCCGCGGCCACGGTCGGCGACAAGGTGCGCGCGCTGACCGCGGCTTCGCGCGCGTGCAAGGGAGTGTCCCTAGTGCAGTGGGTGCGGCAGACGGCGCGTCGGCGTCCCTGTCGCCTGGGGCCGGGCTCCGCTTCCTTCGGGCAGCAGTGTTCAGCAGTTCATGTGGCCCTGGACTGCTAAATTTATGAGCTGCGTGGGGCGCCACGTGCGGTGGAGATGCCGCCACGTTCCTCGATCAGGAACGTCCTGGATCGCGCGTGGCGCGGGCGGACGCGCTGCGCGCCCGCGCCCTGCCGAAGCATGGGTGCGGGAACGGACAGAGCGCCGCCTGCGGCCGACCGCGGCGCGCGCACCCGCGGCCGCGCAGGTGCAGGACACGCTGACGACCGCGTGGCACGCGGCGCCCTCGCTCGCCGACCTGGACTGGCCCACGCTCGGCAGCGTGCTCGCGCTGGTGCTGGCTACGTCGCTGCTGACCGCCAGGCTCAGCCACCTGCTCAACCCGGTGCAGCGGCAGATGGGCACGGCGCGCGCCGCCCGGCCCCGCGCCCCGCGCTGTTGCGCGTTGGCCGCCCGCGCAGCACTGCACGCACACGCGACGCGCGATGCTGGCCAGTGTGTTTCGTTCGTGCTCGGTTTTGTGCCCGGAAGCGCCGGCCGCAGTGGATCTGTAGGCATATGGAGAGCTGCGGCGGAGAAGAGCTGCGGCGGAGAAGAGCCGCGGCGGCGCTGGCGCCTGTGCAGCGCGGCGGGAGGGCGCGGAGCGACGGCCGCGCCGCCGCGCAGGTGCTGACGTCGATGGAGACGGTGGCGGGGAACTACAAGGTCATGGACGGCAAGATCGGGCAGAAGGAGGCCAAGATGCAGATCATGGAGCACAAGTGCGGCGCGGGCCCCGTTTTGCGGCTGCGCTTTGAAGGGCAGTCGGCGTGTCCTCATGTGCTCATGTGCTTTAAGGGTTCTGATAAGAAAAGACAACCAAGTGGGCGCATGCCTCGAGCGCTGTGAGCACTCGAGCGTGCCAGTATGATCGCCTCGTGCGGGCCGTTGCCTGGGTCGAGGCGGGTGGGCGAGCGGGCGGCTCTGCCGGCCGCGGCGGCTCGCCAGCAGGCCGCGCGCCGTGCCCCGGTCCAGCGTGCTCTGCCAGGCCTCCTGCGGGCCGCCGCGTGCCCTCGATCATAAGCCTGCTGCGCGCCGCCACGCAGCCTGGACGAGATGTGGACGAAGATCGCGAAGATGGAGCGCGAATGGGAGACGGTCGGCAAGGTGGTCGGCAAGAAGCCCGGCGAGGCGCGCCCGCGCCCGCGCGCCCGCTGACATGCCTGCTGCGGCCCAGCCTGCGCGCCGCGCCCGTCGCGTGCGATGTGGCGCCTGCGAAATGCCGCGCGGATAGCCCACTAAGCCTGGAGCAGCTGCAGCGCGGCGGCCGGCGCATACCCGGCCGCGCATGCTGCGCGCATCGCGTGCACGCCGCAAGCCCAGGATGCAGCAAGGCCGCGGTCGCCGAAGCGGCGTGACCAGTGTGTGGCGAGGGCGGGCGCGGCGCCGCTCACCCGCGCGGCCTCTGGGCGCGCAGGTGCGGCCGGTGGACGTGGCGACGCTGGCGGAGGAGCGTGCGCGCGCCGCGCTGCAGACCGAGCTGTCGCTCTTCGAGGCGGACCGCACGGTGAGCGCCGGGCCGGGCGAGCGCGCTGGGGCCGGCGGCGCCCGTGCGGGGGCGCACACGGGCTGCGTGCATCCGCCTGCAGCCAACCCTGAACAGCAGACTGCGCGCAGCATGGTGTACAGCTGTGTGACCCTTCAGATAGGCCGCGCGCGGCAAGAGAGGTGTAGGGTTTATGTTGGGATTAGGGGGCCGCACTGGCGCACGCCGCAGACGGGCGACCCAGCGCCGCGCCCTGTGCGCAGGGGATGGCGGACTATGCGCTGGCGCCGGCGGGCGGCCGGGTCACGGAGCACTCGGCGCTTGCGCACGGCGCGCATGCGCCCGTGGGCTACCACCTCACCCGCCTGGCCGCAGATGCCGCCCGCGCGGTGCCGCTGCTGCGCCGGCTGGTGCCGCGCACGCCCGTGCACCCGCGCGCTGACGACGTGCGCGGCCCTGGCGCTGCGCTCGGCTGCGCATGTGTTTGTTTGTGCATCGCCGGCGTGGCGTGCCAGCGCAACGTAATATCTCACCGCATGTTCTCCTGGACCATTGCATTGTGCGGTGACACAAACCTTTCATTGGCAGTGATTGAGGATGTCAGGATGCGTCACTAAACAGCATCCTCGCTGTATTAGAGGTGCAGCCGTTCTGCACCTGTCGATGCGCAATGCAGCGCAATAAGCTGGGATCCTTCTCTGCTGTCTGTGCACCTCAAAAGTGCGCTGGCGCTTACGGCACCCTCCTGTCTCTGAGCAGCGGCACAGGGCATGACAGGCATGGCAGGCAGCCGTGTTCAGCCGCGGCTGACCGCGCCGCGCGGGGCGCAGTTCCTGCTGACGCCCGGCGTCGTGGCCGCGCGCTGCCTCGCGCTCAAGACGGACCGGTACGGCGGCGGCGCGTATGTGGAGTTTGACCTGCGCATGCCGATCGAGCCGCTGTCCTTCACGTACGAGCATGCGCCGGTGCGCCCGCGGGCAGTGGAGCGTTTCGCGTGCTGTGTTCTCGGCGTTTCTGGCGTTCTGAACGATGATGGCGAGGTTGCAGGCGCCCATGAAAGGCTGGTTTCATGATGCGCAGACCACGACCCTGAGTTGCCTGGCCTCTTGGGCTCTCGGACCTGGCCTGGAGAACCCATGTTCGGCCCATGCTTTGGCTGGAAAGGGGACCAGTCGTGCGCGGCTTCGTACAGCCAGCAAGCATCTGCAAGGCGCTCAGGCCGCCTTGCAGCACTGCGTTGTGACCTGCCGGACAGCGCCACAGCTGGCCAGGCTGCACTGTGCAGGATGGCGGCAACGCGTGCAGGTGCTTGGGGTATAGGGTAGGGAACCCTACCCTAACGCTGACACCCCGCCGGCGCGCGCAGCTCACCTTCGAGCCGAACAGCACGCCGCAGCAGCTGGTCATCAAGGGCCGCCTGCGCCCGGCCGTCCGCTTCGAGTCGCCCGGCAACCCCAAGGTCGCCAACCTGCAGCGGCGCAACGCCACGGCGCTGCGCACGCTGGGCGAGCTGGACTACCTGCGCAGCTCGGGCCATGAGGCGCGCAGCGCCGTGCAGACGTGCGCGCTGGCCGGCGGGACCGCCGTGGACCACATCCGCGTGGAGGTCCGCCCCCGCCGCCTTGCGTGGAGGGAAAGGGGCACATCAGGGTATTAGGCCCTCACTGGGAGCAAGGCGTGCCCAGGTGCGGGTGCAGAGAGCTTGATCAGGGCTGGCAGGCGGTGGCCTGCATCAGCCCGCAGCCCTGCTGCCCTGATCAGAGGTTACGGGAAGGCCAGCGCTGCTGCCCAGCCAGCTGCATCGTCAGCGCTCGCGCCGCGCCGCACCAGTCCGCCCTGGCGCGCAGCGCAGCCGCTCACGTGCAGCAGCATGGGAAGAGCGGTGCGTCGCGGCGCGCTGCGCGACACCTGCACGCGCTGAGTGCGCGGGGGCCGCAGGTGCACTCCAACTATGGCAACCCGGCCTACACCTGCCTGTACCGCCTGCGCGTGCACGGCATCCCCGTGCGCGAGCTGGGCGCCGAGTCCCAGGCCTCGCCGCGGCCCGAGCTGCTGTAGGTGGGCGCGCGTCTCTGCTGGGCGGGATGCCCGACGATGCTGCTGCGACCGGCGTTGGCGCTGCTCAGCGCGGGGCTGGGCAGCTGTGGTACACCCAACTCTGGGGGGGGGGGGGGGGGGGGCGGGGATGGTAACA
>JAABUJ010002710.1_pt1 | contig 21156 bp, 17 predicted proteins | sample 5559131 | NCBI WGS metagenome assembly JAABUJ01 (sample SAMN10711875, study PRJNA513366) | rock metagenome | isolation source: Antarctica rocks | place: Antarctica: Victoria Land, Mt New Zealand nord | collected 2016-01-07 | reverse complement strand
TCACCCGCTCCAACGCCTGGACCTCGTCCGCCGTGAGTGGGCGCAGCGGTTCCTTCTGTGCTCGCGCCATACGTGTCTCTGCTTGCCTCCTCCCCATAGTCTCCCCGATTGACTCCTTTAATTCCACGTAAATGTGGCGTGACCCACTAGTACCACCATAGCGCCACGATCCGAGGCCCTTGGATGGGCTCTTCCTACCATGTCAGAGCGCCACGTCGGAGGACTGCGGTGGCGCTCCCACACGGGCTAGTGGCGCCCCTGCATGAGCTAACGGTGGCCGTCCAGACGGGGCCGCACGACGCGCAGGACGGCGACGAGGAGCAGGACGGCGAGGGCCACATACGCGCCGACGAGGGCGGCGACGAGGAGCGCGGCCACGATGTTGAGGGCGGGCGCGGAGGCATGGGCCAGCGGGGTGAGGAGGCCGGCGACGGGGCCGGTGAGGGCGCAGAGCACGAGGGCGGCGAGGCAGAGTGTCCAGACACGGGCGCGGGCCTGAGCGTCGGTCATGTGTCCCTCCCCTGGCTCGTCTATCTCGTTCGCGGCGCCGCGCAGCACACGCGTCCCCCGGCGGCGCGGGGCCTCGCGGGCCTCGCCCACCGTATCGCAGGTCGAGGCGTCAGGAGGCGCACCGTGGCGCCGTTTCGCGGCCGGTTCTCCAGCCTGGCGAGGACAACGCCGCGATTCCCAACGATCGTGACCATGCGTCTAACCGGCGGCGCTCTCAGTTCACCCTCGCTGGGGCCGCGAACGCGTCGTAGGCCGCGCGGGCGATGCGCCCCATGGCGCCGTCGACGCGGTCGATGTAGGGGACGGACGACAGCGGGTCGGCCTCGAGGAGATCGCGCCGCGGGATGGCGAACAGCGCCAGCACGAGGTGCGTCCCATCCGGCAGATAGATGATGCCGGCGTCGTTGCGCGACTGGATGAACGTGCCCGTCTTGTGCGCGACCGCGACGGTCGGCGGCAGGAAGCGCGGGATGCGCCCGTTGATCTGCTGGCGCAACAGGATATCGAGCGCGACGGCGGTGCCGGCCGGGGAGAGGATCGCGCCGGCAAGCAGGCGCTCCAGCAGCAGGGCCATATCCCGCGGGCTGCAGACGTTGTTCTCCGGGGCGCGCCGGTTCGTCGGCGCGTCCCAGAGCGGACCCTGCCGCTCGACGGCGCGCGCCTCCTCGGCCGGCGGCAGCGACGGGTCCACCGACTCGAAGGTCGCGGCGAACAGGCCGCGCACGCTCATCTTGACGCTGATAGTCGGCAGACCCAGCGCGCGCATACGGCACTCGACGGTCTCCAGGCCGATCAGTCCCAGCACCACGTCCGTGGCCATATTGTCGCTCTGGACGATCATCAGCATGAGCAGGTCTTTGAGCGTCGGGCGCAGGCCCGGGTCCAGCGTGACCAGTACCCCCGAGGGCGGTACTCGATCCTCCGCGCGCAGCTCCACGCGCGCGTCGAGCGCCTGCCGGCCCTCGCCGACCTGCGCCAGCGCCTCGACCAGGATGGGGATCTTGAAGACACTGGCCATCGGGTAGAGCGCCTCGGCGTCGATCAGCACCTCCATCCCTGACTCCATATGGCGCAGCGCGACCCCGATCTCGGCCTCCGACTCCTCGATATGCCGGACGATGGCTCCTCGCAGGGCGGCCAGATCGACCGCGGATGCGTCATTCATCATCACTCTTCCCTCCACAAAGATGCCACCTTCCGTCATGCCTGGCCCGGACCCGCGACGATGCGGCCGGGTGTGGCCCCCGTGTGGGTGCCGCCGGACAGGACGCGCACGCCATTGATCCACACGTCGCGGATGCCCACGGAGAGCCTATGCGTGTCCGCGAACGTGGCCCGATCACCCACGGTCACGGGGTCGAAGACGACCACGTCGGCGTGGTACCCCGGCACCAGCAGCCCACGGTCGCACAGTCCCAGGCGGGCGGCCACGGCCCCGCTCATCTTGCGCACGGCGTCCTCCAGCGCGATGGTCCCTTCGTCGCGTACGTAGTGACCCAGCACGCGCGGATACGTCCCGTAGGAGCGCGGATGGGTGGGACCGAGGGCCGTGGCCCAGGCCGGGTCGAGCCCGCCCGCGTCGGTCGAAATCTTCATCCAGGGCTGGCGCAGCTCCAGCCGCACGTTATCCTCGTCGATCATGAAATAGGTCGTGAAGATGCCTTGCCTCTCGGCCAGTAGAAGGTCGCACGCCGCGTCGATCCACTCCTGGCCGCGCGCCGCCGCGATCTCGGAGAGCGGCCTGTTCACGTAGGCGGCGTGTTCGGGGCGGCGCAGGTCAAGCGGCACGACGCCCTCTGGCCCGGCCAGCGTGCCCATTGGCTCCCAATCGCCGGATGGGTCCAGCGCCTCGGCGCGGATGCGCGCCCGCGTCGCCGGATCGCGCAGGTTGTCGAAGAGCTTGCCGTCGGCCGAGGCCCACGGCGGCAGCACGGCGGTCAGCGCGGTCCCGCCCGCCACGTAGGGGTACATGTCGGCCGTCACGTCCTGCCCGGCGGCGCGCGCCGCATCGATGCGCGCGATCACACCCGGCATCTTGGGCCAGTTGCGGCGACCGGATGCCTTGAGGTGGTAGATCTCGACCGGCGTCCCCGCGCGGCGCCCGATGTCCAGCGCCTCCGCGACTCCCTATTCCAGTTCGTCGGCCTCCGAGCGCATGTGGGTGATGTAGAGGCCGCCGTAGCGGCCAGCCACGGTGAGGGCCTCGACAATCTCATCGGTCCCAGCATAGTGATCGGGCGGATAGATCAGGGCGTAGGACACGCCGAAGGCGCCATCGTCCATGGCCTCGGCCACGACCCGGCGCAATGTAGCCAACTCGCCCGCGTCGCACCCGCCCATCGCCATGCCTTTGACGTACTGGCGCAGCGTACCGCCGCCCAAGAACGAGCCAATATTGGGCGACACGCCGTGGTCGATCATGGCGTCGAGCCAGTCGCCGAAGTGGCGCCACCCCCGCGCTCGCGCGTGCCACTCGCCGAGGTCCATGCTCACGAAGGCGTCGCCGAAGGGGTCATCGATGCGCCCGCCGAATGGCGCGGGCGTCCAGCTCTCGCCCATGATCTCGGTGGTGACGCCCTGCGTGATCTTGGACAGACTGCGGCCGTCGCGCATGAGAGGGAGGATGGAGTGGCTCTGGATGTCGATGAAGCCGGGGCAGACCACCATCCCCGCGGCGTCGACCTCCTCGCGCGCCTTCCCCGTGGGGAAAAGGCCCGACGGCGTGATGTCCACGATGCGGTCGCCATGGACCGCGATGTCGCCGTGGTACCACGGGTTGCCCGTTCCGTCGACGACGCGCGCGCCGCGGATCAGGACGTCGACGTCCGTGTCCGGCGCACTCATCAAGACACCCCCTTGAGCGTGAATACCTCGCGTCGTGTCGTCGCCGCCTCCAGCGCCGCAGGATCGGGCTCGACGCCAATACCGGGGCCGGTCGGGACGCTCAGGGTGCTGTCGCTGTTGAGCGTGAAGTCGGGGCCGGCCACGTCGTGGGCGTAGTAGCGCGCGCTCGCCGAGATGTCTCCCGGCAGCGTGAAGCCGGGCAGCGACGCCAGCGCGACGTTGTGGGCGCGCCCGATGTTGGTCTCCAGCATCCCGCCGCACCACACGGGGATGTCACGCGCGCGGCACAGGTCGTGGATCGCGCGGCTGCGGCGGTGGCCGCCCACGCGCCCTGGCTTGATGTTGATCACGCCGCAACTGCCCAGATCGAGCGCGTGGCGCGTGTCGTCGGGTGAGTGGATGCTCTCGTCGAGGCAGAGCGGTGTGCGCAGTTCACGCTGCAACGTGGCGTGGTCCACGATGTCGTCGTCGGCCAGCGGCTGCTCGATCAGCAGCAGGTTGAGCCCATCCATACGTTGGAAGAGCGGCGCATCGGCGAGCGTGTAGGCCGAGTTGGCGTCAACCTGCACCAGGGTAGCAGGGAACGCAGCGCACACCGCCTTGACGTACGCCTCGTCGTGACCGGGTGCGATCTTGAGCTTGATGCGCGCGTAGCCATCGTCGACGTAGCGCCGCACGGTGTCAACCAAAGCCGCCGGAGACGCCTGGATGCCGACGCTCACGCCCACGGCCACGCGGTCCCGCTTGCCGCCCAACAGATCACGCAGCGACACGCCGCGCGCCTTCGCGGCGAGGTCCCAGCAAGCCATTTCCAGGGACGCCTTGGCCATGTTGTGTCCCCGGATGGAGGCGAGCAGGTCCCAGACGCCCATAGGGTCGTCGAGGTCATAGCCGCGCAGGCGCGGTATCAGATAGTCCTGGAGCACATGCCAGGCGGTTCCGACGGTCTCATAGGAGTACCAGGGACCCTCCATAGCCACGCACTCGCCGTAGCCGGTGACGCCCTCCGCGTGGACAGAGACGATGATGCAGGGCCGCTCGCTCTGCGTGCCGAAGCTGGTGGTGAACGGGCTGACCAGCGGCAGCGTGATCTGCCGCAATTCGATGGATTCGATCTTCATGGTACATCCTTAGTCGATGGCGATGGCGATGGCGATGGCGATGGTCGATGGTCGATGGTCGATGGTCGAAAGTCGTCAGTGGGCGGTCATAGGAACAATTGGCGCCAGGCGGCCCACCACTCGTTGGCGCGCGAGGCCACCCGCCGATCGCCCACGACCGTCAGCCCCGGCTTGCGCCGGTACTCGTCGAACGCGTCGGTGCGCGTGAACTCGACCACGATCTCGCTGGGCTCGCCCGGCTTGTAGGGGTGGACGGCCGTGAGGTCGCGTAGGGCGTCACGGGCGCCCGCTTCGATCATTTCCCGTGCGCGTCGCGGCGCGACCTGGCGCGCGCCCTGTCGGCCGAGCCCCTTCTTCACGGCCGCCGTGGTCAGCCCCTCGCCAAGCAACGCCCGCGCCTCGTCACAGACGGCCTGATCGCCGGTGACGAGCAGGACGGGGCAGCCCCAGGTCCCGCATAGCGCGGCGTTGATCCCCGTCTCGCCGACGAGCGTCCCGTTGAACCACAAGTTCTGCCAGGCCTGGCCCGAAACGGTATGGTTCAAGACGCCGTCGGCGATCCCCGCGCGGGCATGCATGCCGACGAAGAGGGCCGCGTCACAGCCCTCTTCCAGGAACGCCGTGTACTCGGTCCAGTGCTCCTGGACCACGAACTCGCAGCCGGGGTCGAGCAAGTCGGGGATGAGCGAGTTGAAGCTCCAGCCCCCGCCCGCGCCGTGGCAATCCATGACCACGATCTCGGTCGCGCCGGCTATGCGGGCTCCGCGCACGGTGGCATTAATCTCCTCGGTATAGAGGCGGCGCCCCTCCTCGTACATCGCGTGGCCGCCGGTCGTCTGCTCCCATCTGACGATGCCGCTGACGCCTTCCATGTCACTGATGATGTGGACTCGCATATTATTTCCTCTCCCTCACTTTGTGTTGCTCTACTGAGCGTACCGTGGTTTGTCGTGACGCACGCCGTATCATTCCGGCGTTTCCTCAGGCAAGAGAACATAGGCGCCGGCGTTGAAGTCGCGCGCGACGTAGCCGTGCGCGAAGGCCCACGAGAGCGCGCGGCGCAGCGCCAACCGCCAGTCCAGCGCCGCCGCGGGATCGCGCTCTTTGATGGCGGTGCTATCCTTCGGTACCCAGACGGAGAGTGGCGCGCCCACGGGCACCCGCTCAAGACGGAGGGCTGGCTTGCCCCCTTCCGCGATCAGAATGGGTATGGGCGGCGCGGGGACGGACACCGGCACAGGGGGCACGGGGTCGTTCAAACGCCACTCCACCAGTAAGCGGTCCGTCGGGAGCCCGCCATTGAAGCGGTCGTCCATGGGGCCGTAATAATCCTCGTAGTAGGCGCGGCTGATCGCGCCGAGCTTGTGCAGGTTCAGATGGGCGTTGCGCGCGATCAGCGGATCGAAGGTCCAGGTCATCAGATCGAGCCCTTGCGCCAGGGCAACCTCACGCTGGCGGCGCTTGAGCGCCGCCCCGATGCCGCGCCCCTGGTAGGTCGGGTCGGTGGCGAGCATGTGCGAGGCGTGATACAGGCACCCGTCACGCCGCGCCAACAAGCCGAGCACGAAGCCGACCGGCTGGTCGCCGTGGTCACGGTCGTACGCCGCGAGCAGGATGCCGCCCCCCGACGCGATGATGCCCATGAGGGCGCCGGGGACGATGCCGCGCGGCTCCATCTCCCAGGCGCGCGCCTGTAGCTCCTCGAGCGCGATGAGGCGCGCGGGCCCCCGCGGCTCCTCGATCGTCACCGTGGCGTCCAGCCCCCCCTCGTCGTGGGACCGCCCTGCCGTGCGGGTTGCGTCTGTCGACGATGCCATGTCCTACGTACTCCTCATCCGGGTTCGTTCGTGAGGCTGGCGCCGCTCAACGCGCCTGGCTTCGGGGGTTGAGGGCGTGACCGAGGCCGTCGCCCAGCAGGTTGATGCCGAACACACTGAGCCCGATGGCCAGGCCGGGAAAGGTGATTTCGCTCCACGACTGGAACATGTGCTCGAAGCCATTGGAGAGCAGGCTGCCCCAGTCCGAGGTGGGCAGCTGCGTGCCCAGCCCCAGGTAGCTCAACGCCGCCGTCGCCAGAATGGCCGTCCCAAGAGCCAGTGTCGCCAGCACGATGATGGGGTCGACGATGTTGGGCAGAATATGACGGAAGATGATATAGAAGGGACCGGCGCCCTGTGCCCGCGCGGCTTCGACGTAGTCTTGCGTCTTGGCCTGCAAGGTTGAGGCGCGCGCGATGCGCGCGAAGCCCGGCGTGCTGGCGACGCCGATAGCGATGACCGCCGAGGTGAGGCCGGGACCCAGGATCGCGATGATGCCGATGGCCAGCAGGATGCCGGGCAGCGCCAGCAGCACGTCGAACAGGCGCATGATCAGGTCGTCGAAGAGCTTGCCGGCGTAGCCCGCGACCATGCCGAGGGGGATGCCGACGCCCAGGGCGATGGCGATCACGCCGAGGCCGGCGGGCAGCGAGATGCGTCCGCCGTAGAGCACGCGCGCCCACATATCGCGTCCGAGGTAGTCGGTCCCGAACCAGTGCGCGGGTGAAGGATTTTGGTTGAGGATCGCCACATTGACGGCGTCGGGGTTGTAGCGGGCGATGAGCGGGGCGAAGATCGCCAGGAGCGCCATCACGCCGATCAGGCCCAGGCCGGCGAGAGCGCGCGGGTCGCCGCGCAGCCGCCGGAGGACCTGCCCGAACACGGATCCCGACCGCGCGCTTACCGGCTCGTCGAGGACGGTTTCGGCGATGGAGGGGGTGGACGATAGGGTCATGAACGGTCCTCGCTGTTTGCTTAGTCGATGGTCGATGGGCCAACATACGGCTTGCCGTTGATGCCGTCAAGCATTTATTCACCAAATGCTCGCCGAGTGGGCCGTCCTACTACTACAACGACGGATTCTTCCAATAGCAACGACGAGGCGCTTTTGTGCTAGATGTTGACACCCTAATGGCAGCAATAATGGGCGCCGAAGGCCAGCGTAGCCGCGACATCGGTCGAGATTTGCCGCTGAAAACGGCGGTTTTACACAAGCGTCGTTGTAGTACTACCATCGACCATCGACCATCGACTCATGAGTAGTGAATGCGCGGGTCGAGCCACGCGTAGGAGATGTCGACCAGCAGATTGGCCGCGATCAGGATGACGGCGATAAAGAATGTGACCCCCTCGACGACGGGGAAGTCGCGCGCCGCGACTGCGCTGACCGCCAGCGAGCCCAGGCCAGGCCATGAGAAGACGTTCTCGATGATCACCACGCCGCCGAGCAGCCCCGCGACGGTGAGGCCAAGGATCGTGACCACCGGGATCAGCGCGTTGCGCAACGCGTGCCGGAACAGCACCGCGCGCCCGCGCACGCCCTTGGAGCGCGCAGTGCGCAGATACTGCATGGTTAGCACGTCGAGCAACGCCCCGCGCACCAGTCGCACCAGGCCGGCGGCCACGCCGAGGGCCAACGTGACGGCGGGCAGCACGACGTTGTGCCAGTCGCCGACGCCGGAGACGGGCAGCCAGCCAAACTTGACGCCGAAGATGAGCGCCAGCATCGTGCCGACCCAAAACTCGGGCAGCGAGATGCCCAGGATGGCCAGGCCGGTCACGCCCAAGCCGAGCGGCCGCTGATCGAACGCGGCGGCGATGATGCCGCCGAGCAGCCCGAACAGGATGGCCAGGACCATGGCGACGGCGACGAGTTCGAGCGTGCTGGGCCAGCGCGACCAGATCTCATCGAAGACCGGCTGGCTACTCACGATGGAGCGCCCAAAGTCGAGCCGCACGGCATGCGTGATGAAGTCCCAGTACTGCACCGGCAGCGGCAGGTCGAGCCCGAGCTCGTGGCGCAGGCGCGCCACGTCCTGGGCCGTGCCGCGCCCGAAGAGCATGATCGCGGCGGGATCGCCGGGGATCAAGTGTACGCCCACGAAGACCAATGTCAGCACGCCCCACAGCAAGGGGATGGCGATCAGGATGCGCCGGATAATATACGTGATCATATGCTCTTCGGACGCCTTTAGCTCTGAACCCCGGTGCGCTTGGCGGAGAACAGACCGCCAAGGAACGTGATGCGCGCCTCCGTGACCACGCCGTTATCGTCCTGCATGAACTCGACGCTCATGTCCGAGAGCTCCTTGCCCACGAACTCCGTCCCCCTGTACGGCTCCAGTTCGATCTCCGGCCGGCCGGGGATAGCAAGCTGTAGCGTGTGCTCGCCCTTCAGGCGCACCGCGACGGTCGCCTCCAGCATCTCGTATTCCCCGACGAATCGCGCGAGGAAGCGCCGGTCGGTCATCTCCTCGGCCGGCAGCCGCGCGAACACGATGTCCTTGACCGACGACTCGAAGGGGATGGAGACGCGGTCGATGTCTCCCTGGACATTGGTGAGGAACGTTGCCTTCACGCGCAGGTCCAGGGCCTCCGAGTGGAGCTCGAAGATATCGTAGTGGTAGTGGGTAAGCTCCAACTCCAGCGTGTTGTAGGTCAGCGTGAGCCCATCCCCGTCCTCGCGTTGGGCGATGTGGAGGCGGCCGTACCCTGGGTGCGCGAAGTCGCCGGTATAGGCCTGTAGCGGGTGCGATGGCCGTGCGTCCGCCACGCGCCGGGTCTCGCTGCGCTCCTTGCCCTGTTCGATCGCCCCTTCGAGCTCATCCCAGAGCTTGTGGTAGCGATCGCTCCACGCGATCTGGTCGAGCCCGAGCAGGCGGTCGTACAGGTTGTTGGCGATGATCTCTCGCACCGGGCTTCCATCCATGTTCATAAGGATCACCGCGCCCGCGCCGCGCTCCGGCATGAAAGTGACGAGTGTGGTGAACCCGTCGATGTTGCCGCCGTGGTGCACGACGTTGGCGCCCCGGTACGGCTCAACGAACCAGCCCAGCGCGTAGCTGTTGTGCGGCGTCTCCGGGAACTGGCCGATCGAGCCGGGGAACACCACCTGCGGCGTGTGCAGCTGGTCGAGTTGGGCGCGCGAGACGATCTGAACGTCGCCGTGCGCGCCGCCGTTGAGGTGCAGGAGCAGCCAGCGGGCCATGTCCTCCGCGGTTGAGCAGATGGAGCCGGCCGGCCCCAGCGGGTCGTCCTTCTCGAGCTCCTGCGACACCACGTAGGCGGGGATAAGCTCGACGAGCTTGGTCTCCCGGTTCTTTTTATAGGGGGCGGCGCGGTCCACGACGGCGGCCACGGCCGGGCCGGTAAACAGGCTCTCCGCCATGCCCAGGGGCGCGAAGATACGGTCCTGGACCACCTCCTCCCAGTCCGTCCCCGCGAGGTGGCCGGCCAGATAGCCGGCCGCCATGTACATGAGGTTGTTGTACTGGATCACCGTGCGGATGTCGGCGTTCGGCTCAAGATAGCGCAAGCGGTCGAAGAGTTCGGCGCGCGTGGCCGTCGCATGGTACCACACGAGGTCGTGGCGCGGCAGGCCGGAGCGGTGCGTCACGAGGTCGCGCGGTGTCATCCGTTCCGTGGCGACAGGGTCGAAGAGGCGGAACGCGGGGAGATACTCCCGCACGGGGATATCCCAGTCCAGCTTGCCTTCATCGGCCAGCAGGGCCAGAGACATCGTCGTAAACGCCTTGGTGGCCGAGGCGATGGGGAACAGGGTGTGCGGCGTAACGTCGAGCTTGCGCTCGGTGTCGCGGTAGCCGTAGCCCTTGCAAAGCACAATCTCGCGGTCGACGACGATGACCAGGGCCAGACCAGGGACTTTCCAGTCCTCTATGATCGCCCGGACGAAGTCGTCGAATCCATCGAGCGCGGCGGGAAGCGCGCTTACCGGCGCTGTCATGACGTGTCCTCCCATACTCAAGCGTTCCTCTCGCTGCGGGGTGTCTCCCCCTTTCCCGCGCGCGGGAGAGGGGGTTGGGGGGTGAGGGCCGTCGTTACGATGCGACGTACAGATCCGAGATAAGTGGACCGCCCAGGTTGTCGGTGTGCCAGCCTTTCAGGCGCGCCCGCGTGCCCGTGATGGCGACCGGGATCGTCAACGGATCGATGATTACGTTGGTGTCTACGAAGCGCTGCAGCTGGGCGTACGCGGCTGCCGCCTGCGCCGAGTCGGTCGCCGTGCGCCCGCGGACGATCAAGTTGTCGAGCGTGGCGCTCTTGTAGTTGGTGAAGTTGAAGCCGCCGGCGGCCTCCTGGTTCGAGTCCAGCAGCAGATACATGACGTCGGGATCGGGATAGGTCCACCCGAGGAGGAGCAGGTCATACTGGCCCTTGGAGGCCAGTGTGACGAAGTCGGCCAGGGGTTTGATAAGCACGTTCACTTTGACCCCGACCTGCCCCAACTCGGACTGGATGAGTTCCGCCGTGGTCGTGGACTGCGGATCTGACGGCGCCAGCAACGTATAGCGGCCGTGGGTGATGTTGGTGCCGGCGAGAGCCTTTTGCGCGGCGGCCACGTCGTACTGGGGCGCGTAGCTCGGGGCCGCCTTGTCGTAGAAGGGCAGCGTGGAAGGAACCGGGCTGTAGGCCGGCACGGCCAGCCCGTTGTACACCCCCGTTACCAGCGCCTTGCGGTCGATGGCCTGGGCGATCGCACGCCGCACCGCGGCCGTGTTGAAGGGTGAATGCGCTGTGTTGAAGCCTAGAAAGGTCTCGCCGTCGTTCAGGATGCGATGCTGTACGATGTTGGCGTTGCCCTGCACCCGGTTGACCTGTGTGCCGCTGACGGTCGCGAGGTCGACGCCGCCACTGAGCAACTCGCTCACCGTTGTGGCGTCGCTGAGGATGGAGCGGTACACAATCTTATCGAGGTAGGGCGCGCCCTGGTTGTAGCCCCAGGCCGGCGCGAAGGTGTGGTACGGGTTGCGCGCCAGCGTGACCGTGCTGTATGACGGCCCGATGCTCTGAATCTTGTACGGCCCCGTGCCGATCACGTTCTGGCAGGTCGTGGTGACTTTGGGATCGAGGATGCCCAGGTAGCTGTTGGAGAGCGCGAGCACCAGCAGCGGCCGGTAGGGCGCCTTGAGCACGAGGCGTACGGTGTACGGGTCGACCACCTGGGTTTCCTTGACTGTGCCGAGGGAGCCCGCGCTGGCGGGCGATTTGGTGGCGGGGTTGACCGCGCGATCGAAGGTATACTTGACCGCGCTGGCGGTGAAGGGGTCTCCATTGGAGAAGCGTACGCCGTGCCGCAGCGCTATGGTTATCCCGGTTCCGCTCGCGTTGTAGGTGTAGCCCGTGGCGAGATAGGGCCGGATTTTCCCACGCTCGTCGACGCTGAACAATGGGTCGACGATGTTGGCGAGGACGATATCGGAAGCGGCCAGGCCCGTCTTCTGCGGGTCGAGGCAATCGGGCGTGCCGGCGTCGGCTATCGCGATGTTGCCTCCGCGCGTCGGCCCGGCGGGCGTTGTGCGGGCGTGCGCTGGCGTCGCCATGGCCGCGCCGAGCGCGGTGAGCCCGGCCAGCGCGACGAGCCCCTGTCGTAGTTTGCGTCGTGGTGTCGTTGCTGCGATCATCGATGATTTCTCCTGAATAATGCCGCATCCGCGATCCGCGCGCATCATAATATGCGCCAACGGTCGTGTTGACATATATACTACCATGAACAGCACGCTCATCCTTCGGATAAAATGCCGAACTGGCACCCTCGCTTTTCAGCAATCTTACCGAAGTATTGCTGCCCGCCAAACCTGATATGATGTCTACAACTTGTCATGATGACAACGCCTGATAGAGCGACGGGAGGAACTATGTCGAGCACGCGCGCGCGCCTGATCCCCGATGGGGGCCTGTCCCGGCGAGATTTCCTGCGGTTGACGGCCGCCGGTGCGGCGGTTGGCGCGGCCGGTCCACTTACCACGCAAGCCGTCGACGCCGCCGGGCGCCTCGCCCGCCCCGCCGGCAGTCCCAAACGCGGCGGGACCCTGCGGCTGGCCGATGTCGGCGACGTCGTGTCCTTTGAGCCGTACGCCGTCACCGACAACTACTCCATCTGGACCTTGCTGCTGGTATACGATCAACTCACACGCCCCACCGCCGATGGCCTCAACATTGAGCCAGGCCTGGCCTCGTCGTGGGACATCTCATCCGACGGCAAGGCGTACACCTTCCACCTACGGCGAGGGGTCGAGTTCCACGACGGCAGCGAGTTGACCGCCGCGGACGTCAAGTTTTGCGTGGATCGCGCCGTCACGGCGAAGAACACGCAGTGGGCCTTTATCTTCGACGCCCTACAAGGTATGCAAGTTGTCGATACCTACACCGTGCGTGCCCACCTGAAGCGCCCGCACGCGCCGTTCCTCTCCGACATGGCCCTGTTCGCCACCTCGGTCTACCCGCGGAAGCTGTTCGAGAGCATGGGCGCCAAGCTCTGGCAGCACCCTATCGGCACAGGGCCGTTTACCTTCTCCTCCTGGAAGCGCGGCAGCGAGATGACGCTCGCGCGCAACCCACACTACTGGCGCAGCAGCGCCGCTCCGTACATCGACGAGTACCGCCGCCTGGTCGTCGTGGACGACAACGCGCGGGTACTACAGGTCCAGAGCGGCGAGTTGGACATTTGCTTGTTCCCGCCGCCGGCGCAGGCCAAGGCGCTACAGGGTAACCCGCAGGTCGCCGTCCATGTCGACAACTTTCTGGCCTCGCGCTTCATCACCATGAACGTAACCAAGAAACCGTTCACCGACCTGCGTGTGCGCCAGGCCCTCAACTACGCCACCGACAAGCAGGCGCTCATCGCCAGACTGCTCTTTGGCTATGGCAAGCCCTCTGGTCAGGCTCTGCCGCTGATGTTCGGCAACGACCCGTCGATCAAGCCCTACCCCTACAACCCCACGATGGCCAAAGCGCTGCTCAAGCAGGCCGGCTATGCCCACGGCGTCTCGTTCACCATGGAAATCACGACGACCCCCACGGATCGCCAGCTCGCCACGCTGCTCCAGCAACAATGGGCGCAGGTCGGCGTGACCGTGTCGATCCAGACCTACGACCCCAATACGCTGCTCAAGTTGATCGAGACCCCCCCATACAACTACCATATCTCTCCGGGGTATATGACCAGCGACATCATCGACCCCGACGAACTGGTCACGTTCGCCATGGCGGGCAACGGCGGCACCGAAGCCATCTGGACGCTCTACAACAACAAGACGGTCAACAGCCTGACGGCGCAGGCCGCGGCCAGCACGGATCGGGAGACGCGCCGCAAGCTCTACGCGCAACTCTCGCGCATCCACCACGACGACGCGCCGATGGTGTTCCTGTACACGACGCCGAGTGTTACCCTAACCAGTCCGGCGGTCCAGGGCTTCAAGGTGCTGCCGACGGGCAACTTCCGCCTGGAGGACGTATGGCTCAATCGGTAGCCCCATGAGGTCTGTGAGGCGCGCGCCTGGATCCATATCATCATGACGGCCTTCCTGCTGCGCCGCCTGCTCCAACTCATCCCCGTGACCCTGGGGTTGGCGGCGCTCATCTTCCTGCTCATCCACGCCGTGCCCGGCGACCCTGCCCTCACCATCCTGGGTCCGCACGCCACACCGGACGCGGTGGCCCGCCTGCACCGCTACTGGCATCTGGACGACCCGCTGCCCACCCAGTTCGCCTACTTCCTGGGGCGTCTGGCGCACGGCGACTTCGGCATGTCGATCTATTACCAGATTCCCGTCGGCGATCTGCTCGCCAGCCGCCTGCCCGAGACCGTCCTGCTGGCTTTCGCCAGCATGGCGCTCAGCGTGGTCGTGGCGCTGCCCCTGGCCGTCGGCGCCGCGCTCGCCCGCGGCCGCGTCGTCGACGCGTGCATCCGTGTGGTCACGCTGTTGGGGTTCTCCACGCCCTCGTACTGGCTGGCGCTGCTGCTGACCCTGCTCTTCGGGGGCACGCTGCGTTGGCTGCCCGTGGCCGGTTACGGCGAGACGCTCGGCGAGCACCTGGACCACCTCATTTTGCCCAGCGTGGTCGTCGCCATCTCTGTGTTCCCCCTGCTGCTGCGCACACTGCGCGTGGGTCTGCTCGACGTGATGCGTCAGGACTACATACGCACGGCCACAGCCAAGGGGCTTTCGGGGCGCGTGGTGATGTACAAGCACGTCCTGCGCAACGCCCTGCTCCCGACGATCACGGTGGTCGGCGTGAACCTGGGCGCCCTACTGGGCGGCGCGGTGATCATCGAGTCCGTCTTCGCGCTGCCAGGCGTGGGCTACCTGCTGGTCAGTTCGGTCGCCACGCGCGACTATCCCGCCGTCGAGGGGGCGGCGCTCGTGCTGGCGCTCATCTTCGTGGTGGTCAATCTGATCACCGATATGACCTATTCCCTCGTCGACCCCCGTATCAGCCATCGTTAAGCGCGGCTCCGACGACTCGTTCGACTCGTTGACGAGGTTCCTGTTCACCTGCTTAAACGGCCAAAAGGAGGGTATCGTTGGACGTAGACGCGGCGCTTCTTGGCCCCGATGGGACCGCGCTCGAGCGCGACCTCGTCGTCGACCCGCGCCGGCGTCGCCGCCTGCCGCGCTCGCTGTTCGTGGCGGGCGCCCTGGCGGTCACGCTGGCGCTCGTAGCCGTGGTTGGCCCGCTGCTGGCCCCTTATAATCCCGTCGACGGGACCGGCGGCGCGACCCTCGCCGCGCCGAGCCTGGGCCATCTCATGGGCACCGACCTGTACGGGCGCGACATCTTCACGCGCGTCCTCTACGGCGCCCGCATCGCCCTCGGCGTCTCTACGGCCTGTGTCGCCGTGGCCCTAATCATCGGCACGCTCTGGGGGCTCCTGGCGGGGTACACCGGCGGCGCCGTGGCGGCGCTGATGATGCGGGCCGTCGACATCGTCATCTCTTTCCCCTATATCGTGCTGGTCATCGCCGTGCTCGCGGTACTGGGGCCGGGCCTGTTCACCATCTTCCTGGCCATCGCCGTGGTCGATTGGACGACCTACGCGCGCCTGGTGTATAGCCAGGTGCTCAGCGTGCGTGAACGCGAGTACGTGGAGGCCTGCCGCGCGCTGGGCATGCCGTCGGGCCGCATCATGCTGCGGCACATCTTGCCCAACGTCGCGACGGCGGCGATCGTGTATGCCACCCTCGACGTCAGCCAGGTCATTCTGACGATCTCGGCCCTCAACTTCCTTGGCCTCGGCGTGCAGCCGCCCATCCCCGACTGGGGCTACATGGTCAACGAAGGACGCACCTTCATCTACACGAGCTGGTGGATCAGCACGTTTCCCGGCGTCGCCATCATGCTCACAGGTCTGATCTTCGGCCTGTTGGGCGACGGGCTAGCCGACGCCCTCGACGTCCCACGCTGAGGCGGCTACGAACTGGCGGGCGCGGGAGTGTCGGGGCGGCTCAAGCCCCAGATTGTGCAGACGCGCTCGAAGCCGCGCTTGAGCAGGATCGGGGCCGACGTGCCCGTCTGCGCCTGCACCACGGCGGCGCGGCAGCCAGCGTCTCGCGCCACCGCGAGGCGATAGCCCACCAGCGAGAGGTAGACGCCGCGGTTGCGATACCGGGGCAGCGTCACGGCGTTGCGCAGATACATGACGCCCGACGGCTCGATATGCGAGACCACGCAGGCCGCCGCCTCCCCATCCAGTCGGCCCAGGTAGATAGCCGTGTCCGGCCCGGCCGCGTCGACGTAGCGGTGGGCGGCGGCCAGGCGCTCGTCCCGCACGCGCGGATCGTCGGGCGGGGAGACCTCCGCGCAGAGGGCCGCGTAGTCCTCGGCGTTCGCCCGCGAGAGCGGCTCGACCACGAGGCCGGGGGTCATCGGGAAGGGAGCGGAGAGGTCGCCCAGGGCCAGTCCGGCCCACTCCACGCCCTTGACAAACCCACGCGCCAGAATGTGGTCGGCGATGCCGGCCGGCTGGGCGCTCGGCCCGACGACCCACCAGCAGCGGCGGCCGCCATCCTCAGATCGCGCGACGATGGCGTCGAGTTGCTCGTCGACGCGGGCGGGATCGCAAGACACATGCACGACCATGCCGTCCAGCCCGAACCAAGGTACGTCCAGCCAGCGCAGCACAGCGCCGTCCAGTTGCTCGACGTGCTCACGCTCACCTTCCCATGCCCACGAGTAGTCCATGATCGTGCGCTCGGCCTCCTGCGCCAGGAACTCATTGTCCGGCGCGCCCGCGCTCGTAAACTGTCTCACCATAGCAATTCTCCCTCCGTCTATTTTAGCTCTCCTTGACGATCGGGACGCCCTCCCAGACGCCGCGCACGGACCCTCCGGCGTCCGTCGTAAGCTCGAAGTCCGCGATCCCGCCCGTCCGGCCGCGCCCGAATAGGGCGAAGCGTGTGTCGGAGAGCGGCAGCATGAAGATGTCGCCGGGGCGCCGCCTACTGTCACCGGGGTAGGTACGCACGCGCAGGCGCCCGTCTTCTCGATCCGGGTCTGGAGCGATCGTCCACACCCCCGTCACCTTGTTCTGCGGGACGAGGGCGCGGTAGGCGCCGGCCAAGCGCGGCCATAGCGAGCGGTCAGGCTGGAACGATGGGTCGACGCGCGGGAAGGAGCGGCGAGGGGCGCGGCCGAGCGCGAGGCTCAACACACCCTCGGCGATGATGGACGTCGCGTCCGTTACGCTGTTGGACACAACGGCGATGGCGAGCCGGTGGTCGGGCGCCAGGATGAACTGCGAGCCCATCGTGATCGTGGCGCCGCCGTGGCCCAGCGTGGGCACGCCATCGAGCGTGGCCACCGTCCAGCCGAGGGCGTACCAGACGTCGGCCCCGTTCAGCCCGCGCCCAGCCGGGGAAATTTTAGCCTGCGGCCGCAGTAGCTCCGCGTAGCCCTCCTCGGAGAGCAGGCGCTCCCCGGAGCCGTCGTCCAGGCGCGTATGATCGAGCACCGCACGCAGCCAGCGCCCCGCGTCGCGCGCGGACATGATGAGCTGCGAGCCGGCCGGCGCCGAGGCGCGGTTGTGCGCCCGGAAAGAGGGATAGGGCTGCCCATCGGCGTCGTAATCATGCGGGGTCGCCACCATGAGCGCGGCCCGCTCGTCGGGCGAAAAAGCGGTGTCGGCCAGGCCCAGCGGCTCGAACACATTGCGGCGCATGTAGTCCTCGTAAGGGAGCCCGGAGAGGACCTCGACGATGCGTCCGGCGATCACAAACCCGTCGTTGGCGTAGGTCCAGCCCGCGCCGGGTGGCCAGAGCAGCGGGGTCACGGCGAGCGAGGCAACGTAGCGCTCCAGCGCGTCGTCGGCGTCGTCATCCGAAAACAAGAAAAACGGATTGTCGGCGGCGCTCGGCGGCAGGCCCGCGGTGTGGGTGATGGCGTGGCGCACCGTCATGCGCTCCGAGGCCCGCGCGTCGGCTACTTGGAATAGGGGCAGATGGCGCCGGATCGGGTCGTCCAGCGTGAGCAGACCCCGCTCCGCCAGCTGCATGACCGCCGTGCAGGTCAACGCCTTGGTGGTCGAGCCGATAACCACCCCGGTCCGTTCCGTCATCGGCTCCCGCGTGCCCACGTCGGCGACGCCGTAGCCGCGCTCCAGCGCCACCTCTCCGGCGCGTACAACGCTCAACGCTACCCCCGGCATGCGCCCCAGCCGCATCTGTTCCCCGATAAACTCGTCAATCTCCCCGATCGGTACGCGCTCGGCCATCTCGCCCACTCCTATCGCTCTATCCACCTACACCGTGTCCGTGTCAGCCGCCGTGGAGGCGTCGCGCGCGCGGCGCAGCCAGTCGCGCCAGCCCGCGTAGTCGGCGTCGCGCTCGTCACGGCTCGTGCGCGGCTCGTGGCGCTCCGCCGCCGGCAGCAGCGCTCGGATGTCTCCATATCCGAGCAGCCCCGCGCCCACGGCGGCGAAGGCAGCGGTCCCCGCCGCCGTGGCCTCGACGTGGGCGCCGCGATCCACTGGCAGGCCGAGCAGATCGGCCTGGCGCTGCATGAGGTAGCCGTTCCGGGCGAGACCGCCGTCGACGCGGAGCGCCGGCGGGCGCGGCACCCCGCTCGCCCACACCGCCTCCAGCACGTCGCGCACCCGGAACGCGACGGAGTCGAGGACGGTCCGCACCAGATGGGCGCGCGTCGTGCCGGCGGTGAGGCCGGTGAACGCGCCCCGTGCGTCGCCGTCCCACCACGGGGCGCCCAGGCCCGTGATGGTGGGCAGGAAGCGCACGCCGCCCGTGTCGGCGACCGACGCGGCCAGGGGTGCCGTCTCCTCGGCGCCGGCAATCAACCCGATGGAGCGGAGCCAGGTGATCGCCGTCCCCGCCGTGAACACGCCGCCGTCGAAGGCGTAGACGCGCTGCCGGCCGTGACTCCAGGCGATTGACGTCAGCAGCCCGTCGGGCGGCGCGGGCGGCTCCGGCCCCGCATTGACCAGGACGAAGCAGCCCGTGCCATACGTCGCCTTGACGTCTCCCCGCTCGAAGCACGCGTGGCCGGCCAGCGCGGCCGGTTGGTCGACCAGGCTGGCGGTCCACGGCAGCGCGCCCCCCCACGATAGGTGCGCGAGCGCGCCCCGCGGTTCCACGGACGGGCGCACCGTGGCGAGCGCCGCCGCGGGCACACCGAAGAGGTCGAGGAGCTCCGGCTCCCACGCGCCGCTCCGCAGTCCCAGCAGTTGCGTACGCGAGGCGGTGGAGTGGTCGGTGAGCGTGCGGCCGCCGTCGAGACGCTCGCCGAGACGCCACGCCAGCCAGGTGTCCAGCGTCCCCAGGCGCAGCGTGCCCGCGGCCGCAGCCTCCCGCACCGCGCGGTCGTGCGCGAGGAGCCACGCCAGTTTGGCCGCCGAGAAATAGGCGTCCAGCCGCAGCCCCGTCTCGCGCCGGACATGCCCGGCCTGCCCGGCGCGCTCCAGCCGCGCCACGGTCTCGGCGCCGCGTCGGTCCGACCACACTAGCACGGGACCGAGCGCGCGGCCCGTCCCGGCGTCCCAGGCCACGACGCTCTCGCCCTGGTTGCTCACCCCGACCGCGTCCACGCGCCCAGGGCCGCCGATGGCCACGACGCTCTCGCCCTGGTTGCTCACCCCGACCGCGTCCACGCGCCCAGGGCCGCCGATGGCCGCGAGCACCGCGCCGACCGTCTCGACGACGGAGCGCACGATATCCTCGGGCTCCTGTTCGACCCAGCCGGGGCGCGGGTAGCGGGTGTCCAGTGCGCGATAGGCCTCGGCGACCGGCCGCAGTTTGTCGTCGTAGGCGATACAGGTCGTACCGGTGGTGCCCTGGTCGATCCCCATCCACATCAGCCAGCATCCCCGCGCGGCGCGTCCACTCCGGGCAGGTCGTGCAGGTCGTGCAGCCGCTGCCACCAGGGGCGGGGCGGGTCATCGAACGTGGGCGGCGCCGCGCCCATCCACCTCGCCGGGCTATCCCAGCGCTCAAGCCCACGGGCGCCCAGCAGGTCGAGCACATGGCGCGATAGCCCCAGGCACGCCGAGAGCCCCGTGGAGCGAATGGCCGCCACCTGCAACAGAGCCGGCACGCGGCGCGACCACTCGACGACGTAGCTGCGCGGGTAGCCGGCGGGACGCAGCCCGGCCCACGCGTCGATGGGCTGCAGCGCCCCGATCTCGGGGACCAGCGCGGCGGCCTGCTCCCGCACCATCATGAGTTCCCGCTCATGGGGCCGCCAATCGTCCTTGGCCTCCTGATCGACGGCGCTCGGCCCAGCGCAGAGGTAGCCGTAGAGGGTCGGAAAGACGAGCACGCCCTTGGTCCGCTCCGTGGGCAGGGGCAACAGGATATGGCGGACCAGGCTAGCGGCGCCCTGCGCGAACACCACGAACTCCCCGCGACGCGGCACGATGCGGAAGCTGTCGTCGCCGGCGAGATCGTCGGCATGCAGCCCCGCGCAATTGACGACGAAGCGGGCGGAGAGGCGCCCGGCCGGCCCGGAGACGACCGCGCCGTCACCTTCAGGCTCGACCCGCGCGACCCGCCAGTTCAGTCGCAACGGCGGCCCGGCGGCCAGCAGGCGACGCACGACCTCGTACGGGTCGGTCATGGCCTCACCGGGGACGAGGAGGGCGGCGTGAGCGGCGGCGTGCGGCTCCCGCGCCCGCGCCACCACGCCATCAAGGAGCTCGACGGTGACGCCGTTCTGGCGCGCCTTCTCCGCGAGGGCCGGCAGGCGCCCCGCCTGCGCGTCGTCGGTCGCGATGACCAGGGCGCCTGAGACGCGGTAAGGGATGCCGAGGGCGTCGAAGGCCGCGCGCCAGCGCCCAGCCTGTGCGCGGATCATGGCCGTCTCTAGCGTCCCCGGTGTCGAGTCGAATCCCGTGTGGACGATGCCGGAGTTGGAGCGGCTCACGCCGGCGGCCGGCTCGCCCGCCGCCTCCAGGACGACCGCGCGGACTCCCGCGGCCTGGAGATCATAGGCGACGGCGGCGCCAATCAGTCCGGCCCCCACGACGGCCACGTCGGCGCGCTCCATATGCCGCCTCCCTTCCGTCACCCCTCTATGCGCATCCACGCGACGCCTGTACCGGACAGCGGGCTCCCAGCGCCCATAAATGATGCGGGGCGCCTGCGCCGCCTGTGCCATCCGCGTCTTTTTCCTGGCGCTCGTGCTGGCGGCGTTTTTCTACATCATACCCTGTCCTGGCGTCCCTGTGCTTCGGACACTTTTCCAAATCATCACAATATGTTTGTGCAGGCGTATTGCCTCATAACTAAATCTGCTTTTAGGTGGGGTCGTTGCCTCATAATAGGATCTACGTTTTGGTGCCATGTGTTACGGCGCGCTGTGGCGCCGGCGGGGTGGGGAGAGGCGGGGTCCCGCCG
>JAABUJ010002708.1_pt1 | contig 21189 bp, 22 predicted proteins | sample 5559131 | NCBI WGS metagenome assembly JAABUJ01 (sample SAMN10711875, study PRJNA513366) | rock metagenome | isolation source: Antarctica rocks | place: Antarctica: Victoria Land, Mt New Zealand nord | collected 2016-01-07 | reverse complement strand
GCGCGCTCGGCGCCATCGGCCGCTACGAGGAGCGCGGCGCCCCCTTCTCGGCGTGGTTGCTGCGCATCGCCGTCAACGCCGCGATCAATCGCGGACGACGCCCCACTGCCGTCCCTTTGCACAGTGGGGCGGCGGGCGACGCCGATGCGGCAGCGGCGGTGGAGGACCTCGGGGCCGACGGCTGGGTCGAGGAGTGGGAGCGTGCGGACTGGATCGAGGAGCATCTGGCGGCGCTCTCCGCCGACGGGCAGCGGGTGGTCCGGTTGCGCTTCTACGACGACCTCAGCTTCGATGATGTGGCCGCGCGGATGGACCGCAGCGAGGGGGCGGTCAAGCAGTTGCTGCGGCGGACGCTCACGGCGTTGCGCGGGCGGATACAGGAAGAGGAGGGCCAGCGCGATGGCTACGGGTAAGCACGATGATCTCCCCAGCGAGGCGACGCTGGAGCGGATGCTGACGGCGGTGGGGCCGCTGTTGCGGCGGCGTGCGCAGGTGAACGCGCCCGACCCCGCCTTCGTCGTGCGCCTGCGCGTGCGCCTGCTGGAGATAGGAACGACGCCGGCGCCCGCGTTCGCGCATGCCCCGCGCGGGCGCATGGGGCTGGCGCGCGGCCGCAGCGCCGTCAGGGAGTGGCGGTGGCGGCACGTTGTCGCGGGGGCCGTGCTCGCCGTTGCCCTCCTGGCGTTGTGCGTCGTCGCCGCCGTCGCCCTGGTATGGATAGATCTCGCGGTGGTCGCGCTCGTCGCGGTGGCGCTCCTCGCTGTGATCGCCGGACGCCGCCTTCGGTGAGCGCGGACAGCGACCAGTCGTATCGCAGTAACATACTAATAACCTAATGTGCAACTCTTTTAGGGCTCAAATGGCCAGTAAGCCATCCAAATCGCGTGAGACACGCCCCTTTGCAGATTGTAGAAGACGCCGATCATGGATACAGATACAGGCGAGCGCAAAACGTTTGGCTAGACGGGCACCATCGCGATTAAAAGTAGCGAGAGATCGCTCATTTACGAAAAACGTTCCTGTGGGTCAAAGCCTAGAGTTGCACATTAGGTACTAATAATAGGGCCCGTTCACGAATAACGTCTTCACTTTTTGCGCCGTATTACGCGTCGTCGAAGGTGAAACTTGACTACTTTATTCTTCGGCAGGCCCTAAGGGCATAGATGAGGAGGAGTCAGGAGCATGCCTGAGTGGACGCCTGACGGGGGCGACTGGACGTACAGCGAGGAGACGCTGGAGCGGGAACTGGCGCGGCTAGGTCCGTTGCTGCGGCGCCGCGCGGCCATGAGCGCGCCCGATCCCGTCTTCGTCGCCCGGACGCGTGCGCGGCTTGCGTCCAGCGAAGCGACGATGCCATATCCCGTCGCGGAGCCGGTCGTGGCGTTGTTCCCCGCGTCGCGTCGCCGCCGTCTGGTCGGTGTCATGGCGGGGTTGGCGGCCGCCGCTCTCGTCGCGGCCCTACTAATCGTGGTCATCGTGGTCGTGCGTCCGCGACAGCCGTCGCGTGGGCCGGTCGTCGCCTGGCGCCCTCCGATACCCAGCCTGGAGGACCTCACGCGCGGCTTCCCCGCGCCGGCTGTCGCCCGCGCGGCGGGGGTGCCGGCTCCAACGATGAGTCTGGCCGCCCCACCGCATGGCGTGGCGTACGCCGGACGCATCAGTCTCACCACGGCCCCGCTGCCGGCGCGCGTCGCGCGGGTACAGGCTTTCCGTCTAGCCGCCCCGGCGACCATCGCATCCCCCGCGCGCGTGGCGCGCCTCGCCCGCTCCCTGGGTATCCACGCGCCGGTCCAGCGTATAGCAGGAGGGCGCGGCGCGGCGTGGCTCGTCGCGACAGAGGGCGGGCGATCATCGCGCCCTCCCCTGCGCAGCATCGCCGTCTCGCGCGTGACGGGTGAACTCGTGTATCATGACGCGTCGTACACGCGTGTGGCGCCGCGTGAGCGCTGGCGGGACAACCCGTTCGCCGTCGCCGCCGCGCGGACCTGGCTGACGCGGCTGGGCTGGCCGGGCGCGCGGGCGCCGCTCGCGGCGGTCGAGCACAGCGGCATTCCGGCCGGCCTGCGCGAGGTCGAGTTCTCCTGGGCCGGCGCCGGCATGGCGGCGACCGACGCGGCGACGCTCTGGGTCACGCCGGGGGGGCGCGTCGTCGAGGCGGACGTGTGGCCGCCGGTGGAGAGCGTCCGCTCGATCCTCGCGGGGAGCATCGTCGCGGCGTGGACCGCGGTGCGTGGCCGTCAGGTCCCCCTGGCCGTCGAGGGCGTCCCGCCGCACACAACGGCTCCGGGCGCCGGCGTGATGCGCGGTGTCACGATCACGCACGTTTTGAGCACGGGGGCCGATGGGCGGTCCTACCTCGTCCCGGCCTACCATTTCGCGGGGACGGCGCGGCTGCGCGGAATACACGGGGAGCGCGTCTGCTACGCCCTGGCGCCGGCCGGTGGGGAGAGTCCGGCCGTGTGACCGTTCTGTCCATAGCATGCGCGGCCGGCGCCGCGCACGCGACGGTGGCGCGTTGGGGGCCATACGCCGCCACCTTGCCCATAACCAGCGGCGCTCGACCACCTGGTCGCTCTAGGCGGGGCGCGGGCCGGAGCCGGGACCAGGACCATCTACCGTCCGGTGGCGCGATCGCCACGGTAGGGCGACAGCGCGGGCCCTTACCCCTCTCCCGCTTTAGGGAGCAGGGTGGGGGGGAGAAAGAAGATATGGCCGACCGAAAGGAAACGACGGGTCCTCCGCGCGGGGGCGTGCGAGGCGCCGCGCATAGCAGATATGGTCTCCGGCGACGCCGGCCGTGGCGGCCCCGTCCGTCTGTCACCTCGCGGTCGGTGGAGTTACGGGCCACTAACGAGGGACTGCTCATCGCGGGTTTGCGGGAGCAGGAGTTGGCCATGACGCTGGAAGTCGAGCGCGTGCAACTCGCGGTCGTCCTGGCTGGCATCGGGGACGCCGTGCTGGTGGTCGACGGGGCGGGGGCGCCCGTGCGCACGAACGCAGCCTATGCGCGCCTGACCGGCGCCACCGACGCTCCCCTCAGACCGGAGGACGCGCAGGGGCGCCCACTGCCGCCGGAGGAGACACCGCAAGCGCGGGCCGCGCGGGGCGAGACGTTCAGCCTGGAGTTCTCTCTGACGGCCACTGATGGATCGCGCCACTGGTTCGAGGCCAACGGGCAGCCGCTCCCCGATCATGGCGCGGCGCATGCCGTCGTGGTCATCCGCGACATCACCTTCTCCGCCGCGCACCGCCACCTGCAGGATGAGTTCCTCTTGCTGGCCAGCCATGAGTTGCGCACGCCGCTGACCTCCGTCCAGGGGTATCTCGACCTACTCCTCACGCGTGTACAGCGCACGAGCAACGATGAGCGCACTCGACGCTATGCGACGCAGGCGCAGGGACAGATGCGCCGGCTGGTGGCGCTGGTGCGCGACCTGACGGACGTGGCGCGCTTGCAGAGCGGCAAGCTCACGCTTACCATGGCTCCGCTGGACCTGGCCGCGCTGGTGACAGGGGTGGTCGAAACGGCGCGGGACCTGCCACCCGGCCACACGATCCACCTCGACGCTGGAGCCGTCCCCCTGCGGGTGCGCGGCGACGCGGGGCGGTTGGAGCAGGTGCTGTTCAACCTGCTCACCAACGCCTTCGCCCACGCGCCGAGCGCGTCGCCCATTGAGGTGCGGCTGCGGCAGGAGTGCGGCGAAGTCACACTGGAGGTGCGGGATGACGGCCGGGGCATCGCGGCCGATCAGTTGCCCCACCTATTCTCACGCTTCTACCAGGTGGCGCGGCCGGATCGCCCGTCACAGGGCGGCCTGGGTCTGGGCCTGTTCATCTGCCAGGAACTGGCCGCGGCGCACGGTGGGCGCATCGCGGTCGCGTCCACGGAGGGGGCGGGGACGACGTTCACGGTGTGGTTGCCGCTGTTGGTAGACGGCGCCCCTAATCAGGCCACCCGCGTTCGACCGCCGGACGTCTAGCCACACGCCCCTACGATACTTTACGAGACTCCTGGGTGGGCGTCCGTGGCGTCGCGTAGCACGCGCTCCTGGTGATATTGGCCGGCGCGTGTACGCAACCAGCCCTCGGTTAGGCAGCGCACACAGAGGAGGCGATCGCCGTACCGCTCACGCCGTCGCGCATACGCGTGTGGGGCCAACGTGAATGGGGTCGCGCAAACCGCGCACACCACAGGCACATCAGTTGCTCGTTTCGTCATGGGGCTTGACACTCCTTTCCTGGGGATAGCGCGGCCCGCGGCGACACGCGTCCGCGGACCGGCCACTTACTCGTCGCGCGCCGTGAACGTGGCGCGCCTCGCCGTGCCGTCCCTATTCCCGCGCCCGTCGCCGGCGCGGGCGGCCCAGGCGTGTGTCGTCTTCTCTCTCCCGACGCCGCCCGATCGTCTGTTCGCGCCTCTCTGAGCCTCCTTGGCCGGTTTATCAGCGGTGGGTGTCTCTGGCGTCGAGGCCGCGCCCACCACGCGGGCGTAGAGCACGGCGGCGACCACACCGCCCAGCAGCGGCCCGACGATGTAGAGCGCGACGGCCGTGTATGTGCCGGAGACGATCTCAGGTCCCAACGCGCGGGCCGGGTTGCCGGCGCCCCCGCTGACCGGTCCGCCCAACAGCACGCCCGCAGCCAGCGCGAAGCCGATAGACACGGGGGCGATGCCGGCCGGCGCGCGCTTGTCGGTCGCCACGGCCATAACCGTGAAGACGAGCAGGAAGGCGATCAGCGCCTCGACCAGGACGACCTGGAGATCGCTCGCGCCGTGGGCAGGCGTCGGTGTGCCCAGGTGGGCCTTATCGTAGGCCGCCTGGCCGTAGGCGACCCACACCGCCAGCGAGGCGACGATGGCGCCGACGATCTGCGCGACGATATAGGCCGGCACGTAGCGCCAGGGGAACTTACCCGTCACAGCCAGACCTATGGTGACCGCCGGGTTGACGTGCGCCCCGCTGACCTGGCCGAGCGCGGCGACGACGGCCACCAGCACCAAACCGAAGCTCAACGCGATGGCCAGCGAGTCGTAGGCAGGGCCGGCGGTGTTCTTGCCCAACACGGCAGCCGTGGCGACCGCGGTCCCAATCAGCGTCAGAAAGAACGTACCTACCGCCTCAGCCGTCGCCGCCCGCGCCATGTTGCCGGCGACGCTCGACCCAGGCGTGCCGCGCTCGCCTTGCCCCTTACGTGGCCCCTTGTTTGCCATCGATATCGTCTCCTTTACCAGAGATCGCCGCCACCGACGAGGATGTACAGGATAGGGCCAATGCCCCAGATGATGCTCACCACACCCCACACGACTTTTTGCACCGCGCCGAGATCGGACCGCCCCGCGATGTTGATCCAGGCCAGCACCATGGCGACCGGATGCAACACCACGGACACAACAAATTGCAAAATCCCCTTCATGACCACCTCCAGTTCTAGAAAATGAGCGAAAAGGTGGGAGGATGGCCTTTGCGCATCCTCCCACGCCCAACGCATGGATCAGCCCAACGTGTGGGTCACTCGTCGATCGTTACGACCCCGCAGGCAGCGGGATCGACACGTCGTGGATGAGGTAGCCGTTGCTCGTGGCCGTCTTGCTCAGCGAGTCGGCCGAGCCGTTCATGCTTTGGAACGCTCCGTCGTTGAAGGAGCCACCGGCCAGGTCTCCCTGCTGTCCATGCACCTTACCCAGCACCGTGTTGAGCGGCGCGACGAGCTTGTGCAACGTCGGGCTGTTGCTCTCATTGGCGACGACATAGGCGCGGTGCAGGCGGTTGTAAGCGAAGGCCAGCACGGCCCCCGCGACGATGATGTGCCGCAGGCGGCCGTCCGCCCCCTTGGCGTAGAGGCCCTGCTTGTAGTTCTTATAGACGTGGTGGATGCAGAAGTATGCGATCCCCAAGTCCGCGAGGAAGCGCGTCTTGTCGAGGAAAGCCGTGCGCGTCTGCGCGACGTGCGCGACGGGGACGGCGGCGTGCGCCCGTCCGGCGAACGAGGGGGCAACGCTGCCCGTCAGCAGGACAACGAGCAGGCCAAGGATAATGAGTGTTTTCTTCATAGCGTGTGGTGTTCTCCTACAATCTCGATGATATCTCGTGCCATCGGTGGTGATCACCATGACACGCGTTACAGTTGTGTGGATACCTCATGAAACGGCAGGCACGGGGGCGCGGGGGATTATCTCCCCCGCGCCCCTGCCCCCTGGCGACGCCCCGAGCGGTCGTTGCTGGTCGGGTTCTTGACGCCCTGCGTGCGGTTAGCGCCGCTTCGACGTGTGCCGCCCCCTCGTGGTCGTGTGCCCGGTCTCGTCCACTCCCTCGACGACGACGCGCTCCTTGCGCACCGTATCGGTGACCTGTTGCTGCTCGTCAGTCGCTTGCTTGTGCAGCCGCACCTCTTCGGTCTCGCGGAGTTGCTTACCGATGACGGCCTTCTCACCCATCACCGGCACGTCGATGTCCTTGTTTTGGAAAGCGTTATTGACGTCAGCCTGGTTCGCCTGTCCCGTGAACGGAACGCGCTCCACCGTGACCTCTTCGTGGCGCAGGTTCACCGACGCCGTCGCCTGCTCGGTCACGACGTCTTTGTGCAGGCGGACATCTCCGATCTGCTCCTGTTGCTTGCCGACGGTCAACTCTTCCTCGAACACGGGCACGTTGATGGTGTCGTCGCCCGTGGCCGTCGCTCGGGCCTGACGCGGGGCCCGCGCTGGCGAGGGCGTTGTTTGCCGCGCGCGCGTCGTCGTGGTCGTGGTCTCGGCTACCGTCGCGGTCTGCGCGTAGCTATCGTCATCCATTATGCCGCTCGTCGCGCCGCCCACGGGTGGGTTCTCGTAACGCTCGCCGGCCAGGTCATCTTTGTACACGCTCAACTGCACGTTGCCTTCGGCGTCGGTGCTCTGGACGGCGCTCACGGGGATGTAGAGGTCCTTGTGGAACAGGAAACCCTTCTGCACCGTGATGTAGCCGCCCTGGGGGTCGTACGCCTGCACCGTGCCGATCTTCTCGCCGGCCGCATCGTTGACCGTCGCGTCCTGGTAAAACTGTTGTCCTGTCATCTGTCTACCTCCTTCAATTCGGTTTGATCTATTGTGTGTCGCGCGCCGCGTGGCGCATACCCAGCGTGCCGCCTAGCGCGCCCGCTACCAGGCCGACCACCAGCCCGATTAAGGTACCCCAGGCCGTGGTCTTGGCCGTGTCCACGGCTTGCTGCGCCTGCGCCGGTGTAGGGTTCTGGGCTGTCCCGGTGGCGGTGGCGCTGAGTTGGCCCAGGTTGATGCCCAACCCATGAGCGATGCTGCCCGCGTTGCCGATGATGGCGCCCAGGCCCTGCGTGGCCAGCCATAGCAGGATAGGCAGCGCCAGCAGGAAGACGAGCGCGCCGTTGAGGGCGGCCCACCCGCGCTCATGGACTGCCGCCGTGCGCCCCGCGATGTAGCCGCCGACCAGGAAGGCGATGATCGCGCTGATCCCGGCCCATATCGCCGAGTACGACCCAGCGTTCTGGTTGCCGCCGCCCTGGACGGCCGCCCCCGTGTTCACGGTCGAGGCGCCGATGGCGAGCCCCAGCAAACTCAACACCAGCAGCGTGAAGAACGCGGCGAGCAGCCCGGCCCAGATCGGACCCCAGCGCACGCGATCCGTCGGTAGGTTCATCACCTGCGACACGTTGCCCATCGATGTCTCGCGCACCTCTCGGTCGTAGCCCACAGTCTCGACGGGGGCCGCCATCATGCCATCCGCCGGCGCTCGTCCGAGCGCCGCCCCGCGCGTGCGGGTCTGATCGTTGTTCGCCATGTCCGTCTCCTCCTCAATGGATCATCCCGCCGGGCGGTCTCTTGCCCGGCCGTCGTCTCCAGTTTCTCGTCCCCATGTAGGGACACCATACAGTCTAGGGCGCTTTCCTGAGATGAACCTGAGAACGCCCCCTGGAGGACATGACGTTGGCGCCGCGACAACAGAGCATGCGGCGCATTGGCGCTACACACCCTCGCCAGCGACGACGGACCGCGTGCGCACGGTGTCGGAGCGCCGCGTGAGCATCAGGTCACGGCGCGACTGGCGGCGCTCCAGGCCGGTCGTGCGCCGCCCGCTCCGCGTCGATGGCGTGCGTCTTCTCTGCACCACAGCCTGCGTCACGGCCTGCGCATCTCCCCCGCGCAGCTCCCGCCAGGCCGCCACGCCGACGGCCTGGAGCAGGCTCGCCAGTGGCGCCCCGAAGAGCGCACCCCAAAAGCCGAAGAGTTCGGTGCCGGCCACCAGCGCGAGGAGCGCCGTCGCCGGGTGAATGCCCACCGCCTTGCCCATGATGCGCGGCCCGACCACGTCGCCCTCGATGATGTGCACGACGGCGAAGTAGGCCAGGACCAGCAACGCCACCACCCAGCCCTGGAAGAGGGCGATCACGACGCACACCGCGCCGGAGATGAGCACGCCGATGATGGGGATGAACTCCATGAAGAAGGCGAGCACGCCCAGCAGCGCGGCGTAGGGGACGTGCAGGACGAGCATCCCGGCGCCCACGAGCACGCCGACGAGCGTGGCCAGCGTCAGCGTCCCGCGGATGTAGCCGCCGACGACCTGATTGACGATGGCGATGAGCAGGCTGGTGCGCCAGCGTTGGGCGCCGGGAGTCTCGCGGCGCATCCGGCGGGCGATGGTCGGCCCGTTGGCGGTGAGGTAGACGCTCAGGATCAGGATGAGGTCGATGAGCGTGGAAACGACCCCCCGGACGACGCCGAACGACTCCCTAGCCGCCGTGGTCCCCACCCCTCGGAGCGCGGTGATGGCCTGCTGCTGCGCGCTGTGGAGCGAGGCCGCCGTGATCCCGAGTGGGCGCAGGAGGGGCAGGAACTGGGGCTCGGCGCGCTGGGCCTGGCGCGCGTACTGGGGGAGGTGGTCGACCAGGGCGGTGACCTGCGTGGCCGCGGTGGCGACGATGAACGCGCCCAGGCTGAGCAGCACGACGAAGCCAAGGACGTAGGCCACGGCGATGGCCAGAGGGCGGGGCAGCGCGCGGGCCAGTCGGGCCACCAGTGGGGTGAGCGTGTAGGCCAGAACGGCGGCCAGCACCAGCGTCAGCAGGGCACGGGCAATGTGGGCCAGCAGCCAGCCCGCGACGAGCAGGACGGCGAACCAGGCCAGCACGATCAGGGGAAGGTAGAGCGCGCGCTGCCAGGACTGCGGCATGGGGTTGTGCTCCTTTAGATTGCTAGGAGGAGTGAGATCGTGTGTATGACACAACGCCCCCCTCATACGACAACACGATGACAACGTTCCAGCGTTTACCTCTTGGCCACGCGGGCGCGGAAGCCACGACGGGTGTAGCCGCGCTGGCCGGCGAGCACGCGGGGCTTGGTGGCGGACAGGTAGCGGGTGGGAGCGCCGTGGGGGTCGAGGAGGTACCAGCCGCGGGCACGGCGGCCGCTAGAAAGCAGGGCGAGGGTAAGGGTGAGCGGTGCCGCGAGTGGGGCGGCGATGTCCCGATAGCCTGCCAGGAGCAGGATGCCAAGGAGGGAGACAGTGGCGAGCGTCGCGCCGACGGTCGTCGCGACACGGGCGCGCGGCAGCCCATAGCCGAGATGGACGTGGGTCCCAAGCGCGCGTGGCCAGTACCACAGGAGGAAGACCCCATATCGATCCGGCGTGTCGTGCATCGTGACCCTCCCTCTGCTCACAATAAAGGCGCCCTCCGTCGCGCGTGTGGTACACGGCGGCGATAGATGTTGTGGTTGTGCGTCCTGCCCACGATGCCCTGGTCGAGCAGCGCCTGGAACGCGCCGTTTCCGAGCAGGGCGCGGCTGCTGTTGTCGCTAATGAAAAATCCTCGACGAGCCGGCTTCGGGTGGGGCGGGCAGGGCCTGCGCGGCCTCACCTTCCGGTTGCGCCCCGTCCCGCCGCAGGAAGACGAGGACCGCGCCGATGGACAGGACCGCGAGCGCGACGACTCCGGCCACCCCCGCGACGTGGCGGGGACGCTGGTGAGGGAAGCCGTTCGGCGGTATGGCAATCGGGAGCCGCTCGCCCCTCGGCGCCGGGATCGGGAGCCGCTCGCCCTTGGGCACGATCGAGTTGATGTTGGGCACGATCGAGGGTGGGATATGGTCCACCGCGTCGACCGCGCCCTGTGATTCTCTTACTTGCCCCACGGGCGACACTTGCCAGCTTTTCACGAGTCGTCCGCCCTGAGCCGCGCCGGATACCCGTCTCTTCGCGCGCGCCCAGGCCGCGTCCGACACCCGCGCGGCACCCCCCATCTTAGGCGCTATGTGTGGCGCCGACGCGGGCTCCGTTTGCGGCGCCGGCGTCGCGGCGACGGCACGGTCGTAGTACACGGCGGCGACGATTCCACCGACGAGCGGCCCCAGGATGTAGAGCACGATGCCCTGGTACATGCCCGACACAAGCATCGGCCCCAGCGCGCGGGCCGGGTTGCCCGCGCCCCCGCTGACCGGGCCGCCGATGAGCACGCCCGCCGCGAGCGCGAAGCCGACGGCCAAGGGGGCGCTCCTGGCTGGGACGCGCGGGTCGGTCGTCACCGCCACGACGGTGACGACGAGCAGGGCGGCAATGAGCGCCTCGACGAGGAAGACCTGGAGGTCCGTGGCCCCATGGACGGGCGCCGGGGCGCCCAGGCGCGCCACGTCGTAGGCCCGCTGCCCGTAGACGCCCCAGACGGCGAGCGCGGCCAGCACAGCCCCGCCGACCTGCGCCGCGATGTAGGCAGGGACAGCGCGCCAGGGGAACGTGCCGGTCACGGCCAGGCTCAGCGTCACGGCCGGGTTGACGTGGGCGCCGCTCACAGGTCCCAACGTGGCGACGATGGCAGTGAGCGCCAGACCGAAGCTGAGCGCGATGGCGAGCGAGTCGTACGCCGGGCCGGCGGTGTTCTTGCCGAGGACGGCGGCGGTGGCCACCGCCGTGCCGACCAGAACCAACAGGAAGGTCCCGACCGCCTCGGCAAGAGCCGCGCGCGCCGTGTTGGCCCCTGTCGTTGATCCCCGTGTGTCGTGTCCGTCCCACGCCCCGTCCATAGACCCGTCCCCCTTGCTTTCATCCCCGCGCCGCGGAGTACGTGTCGCTGCCCCCGCCTCGCTCTACTCAGACGCGGCGGTGCAAAACCCAGCGCGCCGCGGCGCCGACCGCCGTGATGCACACCAACATGATTGCGAACCCCATCGGTTTTTTGATCGCGCGGTCCCGTGCCCATAGGCGACCGATCAGGCCGGCGGGGGATCGGGCCGAGGACCTTTCCAACGCGTGTGAGCGCGCGCGGCGCAGCGGGGGCAGGGCCATTCGTCGTACCCGCACGTCCGCCCACAGCCCGCACATAAGCGCGTCCGTTCGCGTCGCGGCGCCGCCTCGCCCGCGAGGAGACGGAGCGACGGGTGGCGTGAGGCGTCGGTTTCCACCGCGTGGGACGCGTTGTCTAGTGCGGCGGACATCCCCGATTGATCATCTCTGGGCGTCCCGATCTCGCCGGCACCGGACGCCCCTGCCCCCTCGCCTCCTGGTCCTCTTGTCTCTATGGTCATGGCCTCGCCTCTCTGTCCACCCCATCCTCCCGAACAGGCGAGACGGGAACGGGCGCGGAGCCACCCGTTCCCGCATCATCATAGATGAGACGCAGCAGCGTCGCGGCGGCGTGGCTGTTGTCGGGCACGAGGCCGTGGCAGATGGCGGCTACGCTCTCGCCCGCGTGTACAAGCCGTCCAGGTTCGTTGGCATCCGAGCCGTCGGCCGCCTCCTGGACGAAGCCAGGGTTGCGCGTCATGTCCACGATGTCCCGGTCGAGCAGCGCCTGGAACGCGTCATCTAGGCGCATGGCGCGACTGATGGTGTCGCGCCAGGGGCTCTGCTCGTCGTCGGGCAACCGCCGCGCTGTCGTTTTGTTGGATGCCATGTCCCTTCTCCTCGTCGCACGCATCGGAGATCCGTGTCTATCGTCATTCGCCATGTGAGATGATGACAGGGTGGCTCGTCAATCTCGTGACGTGCCGTCCTCATCGATCGTGACGCGCTCCTTGCGCACCGGGTCGGCTACGGTTATATCTCTGACATCGCAACGCGCGAAAATCAAGGCGTACCCTGGCGCGGGCCGCTAGAGGCCGCCCCCCTGGCCGCTGAGCATATGCTTGGCCACCAGGCCGGCAAGCGCCATCATGCCGCCTCCGGCGGCGCCCCCTCCGCCGCCCATCATGCCGCCTAGTCCTCCCCCCGACCCCATCAGCGATTGGAGCATGCCGGGTTGTTGCTGGCCCATCTGCTGGAACCCCTGGGCCATCTGTTGCGGGTTGTTGGGGTCCATCTGCTGCTGGTACTGCGGCGGCATCTGCTGCGCGAACTGCTGGCGCTGGTCCATCGGCATCTGCTCAAAGTGTTGCTGGTAGACCTGCTGCTGCATCTCAGGTGGCGCGTTTTGCATGAACTGCTGTACATGCCCCGCGGCCTCGTTGGGGTCGATCTGGCTGTAGTCGCCGGAATCGTTGGCCTGCGCGTACTGCTGGTACACCTGCTGATTGTTCTGGTCGAACGGATACATGACCTGCCTCCTCTTGTGTCGCGCGGGTCCCATCGTGCATGATGCGACACGTCGCGCGCACACACCACGCAGTCTACGGGCCGTTCCTGAGAACATCCTGAGAGGGAGCGGCGGTGAACGTCCGTCTTGACACAGGTACGGGGCGCGCTCGGGGTCGTTCCCGTAACCACCGCTATCATATCTACACAGGGTTGTCGGCGCTCGTGGCGCTATCCAGAGGTCAGAGCGGATGGGCGTAACGTTCGCTCGCCAGGTCGACCGCGGCTAGACGCAGGTGTAGGTTCCCCCCGGCGTCGTTGCCTCGGGTGTCGCCCAAGGGGATGTACAGGTCCGCGTCCGACAGGGCGCATCCCCGAACCACGACACAGTTGCTCCGCACGTCATACGCGCGTAGCGTGCCGATCAGCGCGCCACTCAGGTCGCACACCGCGCAGCCCTCGTGGAGTTGTTGTTCCGTCACGCCGTTTCGCCCTCTGGTGTGGTGATATTCCCCCACCCCTGGTCGAGCGGGAGCGAAAGCGTGAAGGCGCTGCCCTGCCCCACCCGGCTTGCGACGGTCAGGCGGCCGTCATGCGCGCGGGCAATGCGCGCGGCGCGGGACAGGCCCAGGCCCGCGTGCCGGGTATCGCCCATGCTCGTACGCGTAGGGTCGACGCGGTAGAAGGGCTCGAATAGGTGGGGCAGATGTTCGGGCGCGATCCCCGGTCCCGTGTCGCGGATCGTCAGCGTGGCCCGGCCCCGCGCGCATCGCGCCGTCAAGTGGATCGCCCCGTCCGACGGCGTGTGGGTCAGCGCGTTGTCCAGCAGGGCGTCCAGCGCCCGCTGGAGCGTGGCGGCGTTGCCGCGGACGGGTAACGGCCCATCCAGCAGCGCGTCCAGCGTCTGCCCCGTGCCTGCGGCACGCGGACGAGCCTCCGCGAGCGCCGCGTGCGCGACCTCGCGTAGGTCGAGTGGCACGGCGAACGGGGTGTCGACGCCGCTCTCGACGTGCGCGAGGGTCAGGACCTCGTCGAGCAAGTCACTCACATGGACCGCCTCCGCCGTCGCCCGGCGCAGCACGTCCTCGTACTGCGCGGGGGTCCGAGGCCGCAGCAGCGCCGCCTCCAGTGTGCCGAGCAGCACGGTCATAGGGGTGCGCAGTTCGTGCGAGGCCGCGACCGCGAAACGTTCCTGCCGCTCTAGCGCCTCTTTGGCGGGACGGAGCGCGTACCCTGCCAGCGCGTAGGCGGCGGGCGCGCTCAGTAGCAGCGCGCCCAGATCGCCGGCGACGGTCCGCGCGCTGGGGCGCGCACGATCGTGGGACCAGCGTGGCAGCGGGAGGACGCGGTGGGCCAGACGCGGCAATACGGCGACGCCAGCCACAAGCGCTACCTGGGCCACGGTCAAACGTAGCCGTGGGGTGATGATCATCATGGGTAACCTTCTCTCTTTCCCAGGGGCTGGTGGGCTAATGGCAGCGGACGGCTAGGGGGACTCCGGCACGCGCAAGGCGTAGCCCACTCCGCGGATGGTGTGGATCAACGGCGTCGCGAACGGAGCGTCGATCTTCTGGCGCAGGTAGCCGATGTAGACCTCGACCACGTTGCTGCCGACCGCGCTGTCGCCCCACACCATCCGCTCCAAATTGCGCGCGCGTGAGAGTCTGCCCGACATGGTGGATCAGGTAGTGCAAGAGGGTGTATTCGCGCGCGGAGAGGGACAGAGGATGGCCCGCCCGGACCACCCGCCGCGTCGCCGTGTCGAGCTCCAGGTCGTGCACGCGTATGGCGCTCGATCGAGATGGGCCCTCGCGCCGCAGCAGCGCGCGGACGCGGGCGAGCAACTCGCCGATGCGGAAGGGCTTGGTCAGGTAGTCGTCGGCGCCCCCGTCGAGCCCCGCGATCTTGTCCACCTCGCGGTCGCGCGCCGTCAGCATCAGGATCGGCATCGCCTTCCCGACCGCGCGCAGTCGACGAGCGACATCGAGGCCGTCCAGGCGGGGCAGCGTCAAGTCGAGGATGACGAGGTCGTAGTCATTCAGGCCCGCGTCGAGGAAGCCGTCCTCGCCGTCGCGCGCCACGGTCACGCTGTAGCCCGCGTCTTCCAGGCTCTCGCCCACGAACAGGACGATCCGCGGGTCGTCCTCCACGAGCAGAATACGCATGGCCGACCCTCCCCCCTTGGCGCGTCGTTGTTTGGTCGCCACACATCCACAACATCCGTGGCGCGATGCAGGCGTATCAGGTCGTCTTCGTCCGCGCCGCCCGCACGAGAATCACCTAACTCCTCTAGCATGGCGCCCATTCCTGAGAATACCCTGAGAACAGGTGACCGGCGTGAGCACGGAGATGTCGGGATGCCGGGATGCCGTTGTCGATGCCGACGTCCATCTCTCATGTAGTATGCTCTAATCTGTCTATGGTAGCGCGGGCGACGCCACGCGACGACGGCCGGGCGTGCCCGGCACGGCCCCGTGAGGGTCGAGAGGAGAAAAGTTGAGGAGGTGACGATGGACCGGCAGGAGCGACGCGAGACGGACGGTGAACTCGCGCGTTTGCGCGCGCTCGTCGCGCATGCGCCCACCCTTTTCGCGGTGATGGAGGGGCCGGAGCATGTGTTCCGTCTGGCCAACCCGGCGTACCTGCGGACTATCGGGCGGCGCGAGGAAGACATCGCCGGCCAGCCGTTCCGCGCGATCTTCCCCGAGGTGAAGGGCCAAGGGCTCGACGCGATCCTCGACCGGGTCTACGCGGATGGTGAGCCGTACGTCGGCACGGAGCAGCCGGTGTGGTTCATGCGTGAAGACGAGGGCCTCGGGGACGCATTCTTCACCTTCGTCTTTCAGCCCCTCTGTGATGCCGCGGGCGCCGTCGAAGGCATCCTGATGAACGGCGTCGACGTCACTGCGGAGGTCCAGGCGCGCCGCCGTCTACACGACCGCGCAGCCGCACGCGAGGCCGCTCACACACGGCTCCAGCAGGTCGTCGACGTGCTGCCGGAGGGCATCGTCGTCGTCGACGCGGACGGATGGGTGGTTCTTGCTAACCACATGGCCGCCGACCTGATGGGGCCGGACATCGTGGGACGCTCCATGGCGCGCATCGAGCGAGAGGCCACTGCAGTGTCCGATATCCGGCGCCTCGACGGCACGCCCTACCCGGACGAGGATTTGCCCCTGGAGCGATCCGTGAGCCGCAGCGAGGACGTGCGCGGCGTGCAACTGCTGCTGCGCCACGCCGCAGACGGCCACGACATCCCCGCGCTGCTGAATAGCGCACCGCTGCGTGACGCCGCCGGCGCGATCACCGGCGCCGTCCTCGTCTTCCAGGACATTACGACAATCAAGAACTTCGAGCGCGCCCGCGATGAGTTGCTCGCGTCGGTGGCGCACGACCTCAAGAACCCGCTCACGGCGATCCAGGGTATCGCGGAGCTCACCGGGGAGCAGGCCGCGCGGAAGGGCACGCCGAGCAACGAGCGCATCGCCGCGCGGCAGGGAGCTATCGTCACCGCCGCGACACAGATGACGGCGCTGCTTAACGAGCTGCTCGACGCCATGCAGTTGCAGATGGGCCAGCCGCTCACACTGAACCTCCGCCCGACCGACCTGCTGGCGCTGGTGCGGCGGACCGTGGACCACCAGCGGGAGATCGCCGAGCGCCCGATCCAGGTAGAGGCGGACGCGCCGGAGGTGGTCTGCGACGTCGACGCGGACCGTATCGAGCGCGTGATCGGCAACCTGGTCTCCAACGCCATCAAATACAGTCCGAAAGGCGACGGCGTCACGGTGCGGCTGACACGGGATCAGGGGACGGACGGAGCGTGGGCGATCCTGACGGTCAGGGACCGGGGCGCGGGCATCCCAGCGGAGGACCTGCCGCACGTCTTTGAGCGGTTCTACCGTGCCGAGAACACGAGTGATGTCGAGGGGACGGGCATCGGCCTGGCGAGCGTGCGCGAGATTGTCGTGCAGCATGGTGGAACGGTGAGCATCGAGAGCCGTGAGGGCATGGGCACGACAGTGACGGTGCGACTACCGGTAGCAGGGTCGTCCACATCCTGATGCGCGTCGATACCCAGCGCGGGAGGCATGGCCTAGATCGGGGATCGTGTCGATTACGTGCGCGCCCCTCGCGCGCCCTCCAGCAGGTCGCGCAGTAACGTGCCCAGCGCGGCGTCATCGCGGGTGTGGGCCTCATGGGTCCACAGGTCGTGAAGGAGATACGCGCGCTCATCCGGCCCAGAGACACCGAGCAGGACGATCGGCACATGAGCGAGGGGTTCCACGGCGCGCATCGCGCGCACGAGGTCGAGGCCGCGCCCGTCGGAGAGGCCGACGTCGACGAGGACCGCCGATGGGCGCACCTTGCGCACGAGCGCAATGGCTCGGCCCACCAGTGGCGCGGAAAGGGGGTAGGTGCCCGCGTCGCGCGCCAGTGCGCTGTACGCGCGCAAACGCGTGGAATCCGCGCTCACGACGAGGACGAGACGGGTAGGTTGGCGTGTCATGGGTGGGCTCCTCTTGCTGGTCTCTGCCGAAGCGCAGGAAACGTGCCGCTACTGTGCTATCCTGTACGCGTCATGGCCCACAACAAGATCACGAGCCCGGCAGGATGAACGGGGAGGAGTGACGCATGCCCAAACGTATCGCGGTGCTCGACGACGAGCCGAGCTTCCTCGACCTGCTCCAGGAGGTGTTGTCGGACGACGGCTACGAGGCCCATCCATTCCCTGGAGGAGAGGTGGACTACCCGCGCGTGCGGGACCTCGCGCCCGACGCCATCGTCCTGGATATCCACATGGAGGACCCCCGGACGGGCTGGGACCTGCTCAACCGCATGAGGCGCGACGCTGTGCTCGGCGCGACGCCCGTCATCGTCTGCTCCGGCGACCTTCCGTTGCTGCATGAGCGCGCGGCGGATCTGGAGCGATTGGGAGGCGCGGTCCTCGCGAAACCCTTCGACCTCGACGACCTCCTCACCATCCTTGATCGTATCACTGATGGGCTCGCATGAGGCAACACGCGACGGCGCCGCGTTGCCCTCCGCGCGTTGTCGCGGCTGTCGCCGCCACGCTCACGGACAACGCCTCGCCCTCGCCCCCATGTCGCCGGTTGGCGTATCAGTGGCCTTACATCCTTATACCTTAAACAAAGATCCCGACCATCGGTTCAATGCGATTCCAAAGTCTACGACGATATCATAAGACATCTGCATTGACACTCCGCCCATGAAGCCGTGGGGGCGACACGGCGGGCGGTCGCTCAGGCACCGGCGGGCTCGGCGGGGATGGTCTCTGCCGTCGGTAGAACGTGGGGTGGGCGCGGGTCTCGGCCATCCCCTGTTCAGACCCGCATAGCATGTGATACAGTAGGAAGAAGGGTATCGGACGCCGCACGACGGATGGTGTCGTGGCAGGTCGAGGGATCAATCAGTCGACATCCGTAGAGCGTTAGTGGTCGGAGGATAGGGAGATATGGGACGCACGCATCTCTGGTCGGGACTCCTTGTGGGTGGCCTCCTCTCGTGTGGCGGCCTCGCCGCGTCCCCGCGCCCCGCGTCGGCAGCCACCGGCCCTGCGGTCGTGCATGTGGCGACGTATGAGGTCGTGGTGGCGGTTCCCCTACTCAACCTGCGCCAGGCGCCGCGCCTGCAGGCCCCGGTGCTGCTCCGCCTGGCTGGGGGAACGACGCTCGATGTCCACGGCTATACGGCCCACTGGCTCGCCGTCACCACGCTCACGGGGCAGTCCGGCTACGTCTTTATTCGCGACGTGCGCCTCCTCGGCGGCCGGCTGACGCCGCTCCATCCCGCCAACGCGCGGCGCGCAGGGCCGATCGTCTTGATCGTGGCGGTCGGTGCGGCGAACCTACGCGTCGCGCCGCGCCTGACGGCCCCGGTTCGCGCCGTCTTACCCGCGCAGACGCGGGTGACCGTGCGCGCCACGACGGGGGCGTGGGTCGAGGTGACGACCGTGTCCGGCGTGACCGGCTGGCTCTGGCGCACGCTTGCCCACGCGGCCTGATGGCCGCTACTGCCTCGGCCTCGTTGTATCGACGCCTCGACATCGCTCATCCGCGTGCGACGCCCTGATCGTTGTGCGGCGAGCGGGGTGGGCCTCCGCACGGGTGTGATGCAGGCACCGGCCCTATGTACGGGTGACGAGAAACGTGCTGGGACGCACCTGTGGGTCCAGGTCTGTCCGTCCGTGGTGAGGGTCCGTTAAATTCTGCTGACGTCCCCGCATCTGTTCGTTGCGACCGCTCGGCGGCATCGGTTGTCCGCCACGTCGAGGACCCAGGGGTTGTCAAAGCGGCCGATATCGCCGCGCCTCACCTGACGGTCTTTCGGCCATAACAGGTCATATCAGCAGCGCCCAACGGAACCGTCCCGCTAACGGTGCGCCGCGTGGTCGTGAGCGCGGGCGAGTCAGGCAGGAATGGATATAGCCATGCGTCCCCTCCAGTAGTCGCCCTCATCCCGCTGGCGATAGCGTCGGTACCAGTCCTCTCCCCTGATCAGCGTCACGCCACTCTCTGTTCCGCAGCGTGTCCTGCCCCGTGGACCCACGATGGAGCGCGTGCGCTGTCATAACGACGCGAACGACGCGGTATGAAACGTGCCTACTGATCTGGTTGTCGGAACGGTCATGGACGATGCCTCCTTGTCCCAAAAGAGGGGATGTGCGATGAACGCCCATCAAGCCACGGGCGAGGGCGAGAACCTGTCGGGCAAGGCCAAGAAGATGCTGCGTGGTCTCATGGGTCATCATGCGCAGCAGGCCGAGGACTAGGCCGCCCAGGTTGAGAGCGACCTGTGGCCGGGCGTCGGCGACGCGTTCGGACGCACCGGCGGCCAGAAGGCAACCGTCCAGGGCGACCACCTCATCGGCCAGGACAAGAAGGGTTTGGGCACCCTAACCGGTCACCGCGACGTGCAGGTGCAGGGCGAGGCGCAGCAGGCCAGTGGGCAGGCCACGGTGTAGGCGCCGTTTGTCACTTCCTCACCGGATCTTACACACGGAGGGTAGCGGCGGTCTCACGGAGGGCGTCGAGCATCTGACCGGCAACGACCGCTCACGGCAGCGCCCGCTCACCCGACGGCTGGGACGCGGGGACGGCCGTTTGCCGGCCCCGCGTCCCGTCTACCGATCATAACGACAGATAGTCGTCATAGACAAAAGAGGAGAGTCATCATGAAGGGGTTAATGGAGTTCGTCGTGTCCGTGGTGCTGCACCCGATCGCCATGGTGCTGGCCTGGATCAACATCGCGGGGCGGTCCGATCTCGGCGCGGTCCAAAAAGTCGTGTGGGGCGTAGTGAGTATCATCTGGGGCATCGGTCCCATTCTGTACATCGTCGTTGGCGGCGGTGACCTCTGGTAGACGTCACAGACACGACATCACGCACCGACGCGCCACCGACGGCTACGGGGCCGTGCTGCTTGTCGTGTCCATCGCGAGTAGCAGAGTCTCCTTCCTGGGCAAGACGATGATGTATGCCGCCATCGACGCCGGCACGACGCGTTGCCGCGCCATTCCGCTCGTGATCACCGTGGCGGCTGTCGGCGCTATCCTGGGCGACAGCGTCGGCTGCTGGGTCGGCCGCGAAGGCGGCGACCGGCTGCCATGGAGCGACGGGTGCCACGTTCGTGTCGATGAGTGCACGATGAAGCCGGGGCACGACCTGTTCCGCACACCTGGTGGGAAGGTCGTCTTCCTCGCGCGATCATGGCGACGTTGCGCGCCCATATCATCTGAGTGAGTAACGTCGCCATGATCGCACGGCGGCGCGACGGGCATCGCCCGCTCTCAACAGAGGCGCTTGTCGCCATGTAAGGCCCGCGCATCTACGCTCTCCTCATGGTGCGCGTGATCACCTATCGCGTCGTGCGGGTGATCCACATCGGCGGCCAGCGCACCAGGGCCAGACATGTCGGTCGTGACCCAGGCTGCGTGTGCTGGCCCGGTCCAGTACGATAGGCGTCTACCTGTCTCGTGGGCGCGACCCGCGCGACGGATGAGACACACATAGCGGTGGGACGAGCGCGCGCTCCCCGCGTGTGATCGGCGGATGTCCCAGTGGTGAGGCAGGCCCACCACCGAGCGGCGTGGACTTAGGCGCGCCGCCCCATGACCAGATTCCACACCACGAGCACGACTGCGACGACGAGCAGCAAGTGGATCGCGGCGAACGTGATGTGTACCAGCAGACCAATCACCCACAGGACCACCAGAACCACGGCAATGCCATACAATAACCCACTCATCGTACACCTCCTTCGCGGCCGACGCTGTGTGTGGCCGCATCACACATTGGCTCTGATCTCTACGTGAACGAACGCAGGATATATACCACCGGTCTTCAGGTGTGACCATAGACCTCCGGGGCAGAACGCTTGTCTGCCCCCGTCCCTCGTCTCCGGCTCGCCTGTTCATGGCCCGTGCGCCTGTTCGTCCAGCCGCTCACGCGGCACAGTCGAGAGGAGGGACTGAACGCGGGTGGTCCCGCCCCCTAACGTCCACCGACGATGACCACGCCCTGCGGCACATCTATGGTGGACCCAAAAGTCAAGGCAGCAAAATGAGGGTGTTTGAGGTGGAGACTTCTCCTTTCTCCGGCCCGTCGGCGGCGCGTTGGTCGGCGGCGGGGCGGGCGTGTGTCGGGTATGGCGCAAA
>JAABUJ010002705.1_pt1 | contig 21193 bp, 18 predicted proteins | sample 5559131 | NCBI WGS metagenome assembly JAABUJ01 (sample SAMN10711875, study PRJNA513366) | rock metagenome | isolation source: Antarctica rocks | place: Antarctica: Victoria Land, Mt New Zealand nord | collected 2016-01-07 | reverse complement strand
CCGAGAGTTATGGCCGCTCCCCCGGCGTTCGTACCTACGCGATGTCGCTCCTCAGCCTCTATCTGCTCGCGATCCGGCTCGGTGAGGTCGCGGCGCGCTACACGCAGTCCGAAGCGGATGACTTACGCGCGGAATTGTTGGGCGCGGCGGATACGATCGAGGCAACGATCACGGCGACCGCCCAGGCCGCGCTCGCTGTGGGCGCGGAGACGGGCGCGGCGCCGAATTTCGTCTTTGTCGGCAGCGGGCCGAATTACGCGACCGCCCTCTTCGGGGCGGCGAAGATGGTGGAGGCGGCCGGGAAGCATGTGATCGGGCAGGAGATGGAGGAGTGGGCGCACCTTCAGTATTTCAGCAAAGAGGCGGCGACACCGACGGTGCTCATCGCCCCGCCCGGTGAGAGCCACGATCGCGCGGTGGAACTCGTCCAGGTGATGCGGCATCTCGGGCGCCGCATCATCGCCGTGGTCGCCGAGGACGACCGTGACATCGCCCCGCACGCAGACGTCGTCCTCCCCATCCGTGGCACAGTCCGCGAGATGTTCAGCCCGTTGGTCTCCTGCATCCCGGTCGAACTGCTCGCTGCCGCCGTGGCGCATGCCAGCGGCGAACCATACTTCCGCCAGACAACACCGACCTACGATGACGGGAACGGCATCCGCGTGAGCCGTATCCGCGCCGAACTTTCGTAGCATGCCCGGTTCGGAGGGAGACCGATGATTGCTTCTGCGCACGATCCCGACGCTGGTCGCGAGGCACAGATTGAAGCGGAACGGGCGGCGATGCGGGCGCACCAGCCGCGCGACCGTGCGACGCGCCTTCGCTACAACTATGAGGAACTGACGGGCCAGCCCGCCGCGATCCGCACAACGTTGACCGTGGAGCGCGATCGTATCCGGGCGGTCGCCCGCCTCCTCGCGGAGCGGGGCAGCGGGCGAATCTATGGCATCGGCTGCGGCGATTCGTGGTCCACCTGTCAGGCGGTCCGCGACACGTTCGAGACTCTGCTGGATATGCCCTTCGCGGTGATCCAGTCGCTTGAGTTCACCCGCTACAGTCAGCGCTTCGTTGGGGCGAACGATGTCGTGATCGGGCTGAGTGCGTCCGGGACGACTGCTGAGACCGCGCGCGGGCTCCAGGCGGCGCATGAGGCTGGGGCCATGACAATCGGCGTGACGAACGAGGAAGGCTCACTGTTCACGCAGGTTCCCGACACCTGGCTGCTCGGTCACGCGATCCGGCGCGCCAGTTTCCCGACGCAGGCGAGTACGGTCGGGCTGGCGGCGCTCATCGCGCTCGCCAGCGAAGCCGCCCGCGTGCGCGACCTGCACGATGAGCGCGTGCGCGAGGTGGATGCGTGGCTGAATGCCCTCCCCACGACGGTGGAGCAGGTAATCGCGGCAGCCGATCCGCTGGCTGCGGGCCTCGGCGCGCGATGGGTGGATCGTGCGGCCTTCCTCTTCGTCGGGGCCGGGCCGGGGCTGGCCGCCGCGATGTTCGGCGCATGCAAGATCCGCGAGGGATGCGAGGGATACGGCTGGGTGCTCGGCACCGAGGAGTTCCACCATTACGAGGTCGTCCATTCGGGCGACCCGGTCTTCCTCATTGCACCTGATGACGCAGCCTATCCCCGCGCGGTTGACGTGGCCCGCGTGGTCCACGACGCGGGCGGCATCCTCTACAGCGTCGTTCCGGAGGGAGAGACCACAATCGCCGAACGGAGCGCCGTCGCCTTTCGCATCCCGGCGACCCCAGCGCATCTCGTCGGCTTGCCGTACACGCTGCCGATGCAACTGGCGGCATGGCATATCGCGCACGCGAAGTTGCAGGCCGACGGAGCGGACGGCGCATGAGCAGGTCCATCCGCGATCCTCATACGCTCAACGAACGAAGATCGGGTTGGAGAGAAGCAAGAGGGTACTCGGTTGCCGGTACGGCCGCGTCTCCTGCGGCTGATTCGCGTACACCTCGATGCGGTAGTATCCGGGCGCCGTCGGCGTGTCCGTGAACTCGATCATGCGCGATGAACCCGGCGCCACGGCGACCGATTCGTGGTAGAACCCGTTCTTGAGTAGGTAGAGGTGTGCCGGATAGCGGAGGTCGGACAATTCGACGCGGAGTTGCAACGGGACGCCGCAGAGGGCGGTGGTGCCCATCTCGATGCGTGCGCCGTCGGCGTTCTCCGCCCAGTAGTCGAGGCGCGGACCCAGGCTGACGTAGACGCGGCCTGCCCGTAGCCCGGCGATGATCCCGGCCTCGCTCAGTTCGGGCGCATGGACGTAGGTGAAACACTGCCCGAGGCGGTGTCGTTGCTCGCGCGGATGATGCGAGTCAATCCCGGCCACGCCAATGATTCTTCTTCCTTGGCGAAGTTGCTCGTCCCACAGCCCGAGGCCCAGCGCGTTGTGCGGCCCCTCCAGGTGGTGATACACCTCCAGCAGGTCGGCGAGACTCCAGTCGAACGCGTGGTAACGCCAGCCGAGATCGCCGGAGAAAGGGTGATTAACGCAGAACAGCCCACCCTGCTCGTGCGCGGCGCGCGCGACCGCGTTGATATCCCACTGCGTACCTGCGGCGGTGGTCTCCGCCGGTCCGACCGGGACGATGTGGTCGTGCACATCGAGCGCGGGGCCATCCGCGTAAATGTTGACCCATTGATGAAGGCCATGCAGGTTCGCGTGGCCACTATGGCCTGTCAGTTCCAGCCCGTGGAGCAGGGCAAGATCGCTCCCGCCCGCCCCGGCCAAATCCCTCCAGCCCGCATTCGTGAAGTGGTCAGTGAGCGCCAGAAAATCCAACCCGTACGCTCGCGCCGCCTCGATGACCTGCCAGACGGGCACTTTGCCGTCGCTGTTCCAACTGTGCGCGTGCAATTCGCCGCGATACCAGCCCGCGCCGCGCACGCTGACCGATGCATCATTCGCCTCTGGAGCCGCGCGCGCCGCAGGATCAACAGTCGGCACATTCGCGGCCACCGTTGCGGCCTCGGCGACCACTTCGATCACATAATCCGCCGTCTCCGTCGTCCGTTCGATGTCCACCATCACCTGCCAGCGCCCCGGCCGCAACGGGCCGGGCAGCGCGCCGAGACCTGCCTCCCGTTCCCCGAATTGCAGTTCCAGCGTGATGTCGCCGTACCCGGCGGGATTCATGCGGGTGCCACGATACTCCTGCGGATCGAAGACGGCGAGAAAGAGTTGGCAGAGGCGCTCCTTGTGGAAGCGCAGCCGCACCGTCAGGCGTGTCGCGCCAGGTGCGAGGTCGAACGTGTGCATCCGATAGTGCACTCGTGGCGACGGACTCACCCGGCCGGTCAGGTGCAACGGCGGGTCACCGGCATGGAGGACTGCGGGGGCGCCCGCGCTCTCCTCGTCCATCACGGTAATACGGGGATCGTCTTCCATCAGCGTGCATCCCTTCCATAGTGATCTCGTCTCTTACGTTCGGATGACGGTCGGTTCCGCGAGCAATGGCTCCACGCTCGCCAGTGAGGAGCGGATGTGCTCGGTCGTGAAGACTTCCAGCGTCACGAGCCCCTGATACCCGACGCGCTCGAGGGCGGACCAGACGGGCGGAAGGTCAATGATCCCGTGCCCGCTACCGAGGCCGCGATGGTCCCGTCCCTCGATCACGTCATGGAGATGGATATGGCTGATCCGGGGCGCATAGCGCTCGATAAACGGCACCGGGTCCACCCCGGCGGCGAGCAGATGGCCGATATCGCAGCAGATGCCCGTATCACACGCCTCCAGCAGCGGCTCGATATACGCGAAGGGAAAGCCGAGATTCTCGACAGCGAGCGAGCGGCTCGGAATCCCGGTGCGGTCCAGTAGGGCGCGCACGCTGTTCGTCGCGTTGATGACGGCGACATCGCGTTGCGCCGCTGCCCGCTCTCGGCTCGTGATCGGCCGTTCGATGCTGTGGAACGGCGTGACGTGCAGCACCCACGCGCTGACGGTGAGGGGAGCGCAAGCGTCAATCGTCTCCGCGACGGTCCGGACGGAGGCGTCGCGGAGGAGCGGATTCGGGGAGGCGAATTGGATCGAGAGGGGCAGATGCACGGCGTAGTCCAATTGCCTCTCGCGCTGCATCGCCGCGAGGTCCGCGATCACACCATCGCGTAGTGGCAGGGAGATACCGTAATCGAAGGTGACTTCGACGGCGCGGAACGTCTCGCTCTGGAGCCGCGCCGCTTCCGCGAGGTCGAGGTCCGGGTAGGCGATGGTGCATGCGGCGATGCGGTCACGGGTGATGGGCATGGATCGGCTCCTTTGTCACCGTTGTTGCTCGGAAAGCATCCTTCCTCATTTCGAGGAAGGACGGTCTTTCCCGACCGTGGGGGATGGCAACCTACGGGTTGAATTGCTTGAGCGCCTTCTCCGCCTCGCTCTTGATCCGTTTCTGGGTGTCTTCGGGCGAGAGTTTACCGGCCAGCATGTCGTTGATCGCCGCGTCGAGCGAATCATTGATCGCGTTACGCGCCGGGTTCGGGTCCTGAATCTTCGCGTAGGGGAAGACTTCCTTGAATGCCTGCGCCTTTTGCGGGTGATCGGTGTAATCCTTCTTGAGCAGCTCGGTGTTCTGCGACGAGATCGTGGCCGGGAAGTACCCGGTCTTCTGTCCGTAGATCGCCTGTGCGTCGGTGCCCGCGAAGTAGCGCATGAAGAGCCAGCCCGCCAACTGCTTCTTCGGGTTGGACTTGAAGAGCACGTTATTGCCGCCGTACATCTCCGTCACCTTGATATCCGGCTTGCCCTGGGGCGGCAGCGTGATCCCCCAGTTGAACTTCGTGCCGATCAGATCAATTTTGCTGGAGGTGCGCGCCGTCGTGCTGATCTCCATGGCGGCGCGCTGGTTGGTGAACTCCTGCTCCGTGTCCGAGACGATGGCGGCGGTGCCGTCGTCTTTCATCTGCTTGAGCAGTTGGAGGCCCAGCAGCGCTTCCGGCTTCTCGAAGTTACTCGTCTTGCTATCATCGGAGACGTAGTTCACGCCGTACGAGCGGAGGAAATTGAGCCAGACGCCGCCCATCATCGTGCTATACGGAAAGGTGATGACCCCCGTCTTCTCCTTAATCGTCTTTGCCTGGGCCGCGAAGTCACTAAGGGAGGCGGTGGGCCGCTCGAAACCAGATTTCTTCAGTAGGTCCACATTGTAGTAGATTCCCTGTGAACTCGTGCCATGCGGCCAGGAGAGCGTCTTGCCGCCGTACTGCGGGATGCGCTGCCGTGCCAGCACGTTCGGCATCAGGTCCTTGATCGCCGCATCGGAGATGCCATACTTGCTGCTCGCGAGGTAATCATCCATGGGAACAATGACGCCAGCGGTCTGATACTCCTGCGTCTCCGGTTCGTAGGCCATCGCGACATCCGGCACGCCACCACCCTGAATCGCGGCGCGGATCTTCTTATTGAGGTCACCATAGGCGCCCTGGAACGTCTCGACGACAGTGATTTTGCCCGTGTTGAGTTTATTGAAGTCCGCGACGATCTGCTTGATGGCGTCGCCGTAGATTGTCGCCTGGATGTGCCAGAACTGTACTTCCTGCGGGCTGTCGAGCGCGACGCTATCAATGCTGCTACCCTTACCACCGCCCGGCGTGGCGGAAATACCGGTCGTGCTCCCGGTCGTCGCGCTGGCGGGGGAGGTGGTGGCTGCTGCCGCTGCGGGTGCGGTCGTCGCGGCGGCAGCGCCGGTCGTCGCGGATACGGCGGTAGCGGGCTTCGCGGCCGTCGTTGCGACGGGGGCGCTCGTCGCACTCCCGCCGCCACACGCGGCGAGGAGCGCCCCCGCCGCGCCGCTGGCGGCAAGCCCGGCGATCCCGCGAAGAAGCGTGCGGCGTGAGATGAGGTCTCGTGCGTGCGTCATGGTTGCATTCCCTTCCTACTATCATGCACCATCCGGCATCAGCCCTTGATGCCAGTCGAAGCCAACCCTTCCACGAACCGGCGTTGCGTGAAGGCATAGAGGATGATGGCCGGCAGCATCACGAACGCGGATGCCGCCATGACGAGATTGAGGTAGGACGCTTCTCCCGAACGGAAGTAGTAAATACCGACCTGCACGGGGCGCAGTTTCTCGGTGCCCGTGATTACCAGCGGCCAGAGCAGGGCATTGAAGCGCGCCAGGAGCGCGAAGAGCGCTACGGTCGAAATAGCGGGCATCGCCAGCGGCACAAGCACGCGCCAGAGGAAGTACGGGCGGCTGCACCCGTCTATCTGCGCCGCCTCCCAGTACTCGCGGGGGATGGTCATGAACGCTTGCCGCAGCAGGAAGACGCTGAACCCGCTCGCCGCGCCGGGCAGGATCATGCCGGCATAGGTGTTATACAGCCCCTTCCCCCCGTTGCCGAACAGGTCGTTCCCGCCCAGAAGCGGGAGATGCCGGATCGTGACGAAGTTCGGGATCAGCGTCACCTCGAAGGGGATCATCAGCGTCGCGAGGAAGAGGATGAAGAGGAGGTTCTTGCCGGGGAAGTCGAGCATCGCAAACGCGTACGCCGCGAGCACCGCCATGAGCACTTGCAACGCGGTACCGACGATGGAGATGATGGCGCTGTTGATGAAGTATTGGGTGAAACTGCTGGGGGGTTTCGTCCACGCGGTAATGTAGTTCTGGGGGCGCCAGTCATGCGGGAAAATGGTTGGCGGAGAAAGGTTGATCTCCTCGAGCGTCTTGAACGAGGTGACGAGCATCCAGAAGAAGGGGAAGATCATCAGCGCCGCGCCGATGATCAGCACGACATAGGCAGCGATTCGTGCCGGTCGCACGCCGGTGCGTGCGCGTACCCCGGTGATACTCCGTGCGAGGAGTGGTCGGGCCGGATCCGCGAGTTGTGAACGTTCTGCCACGATGCGCTCCTCGTCTCTGCTGCTTACTGGTAATGCACCTTCCGCCCGGCGACACGGAACTGCACGAGCGTCAAACCCAGAAGTATGAAGAAGAGAATGAACGAGACTGCCGCCGCGTATCCCGTGCTGTCGGGGCGTTGGTAGAAGTTCTTGAAGATGTGCAGCGTGATTGATTCCGTCGTGCCGCTCGGCCCACCCGTGCCATTGGAGAGGATGAAGAGCGCGTTGAAGCCCTGGAACGCGCCGATCGTCGAAACGACGGCGAGGAAGAAGATCGTCGGGGACAGGAGCGGCAGGGTCACAGCGCGCGTCACCTGCCACCCCGATGCGCCGTCCAGTCGGGCCGCCTCGTAGAGTTCGCCGGGGATGTTCGAGAGCCCCGCAAGGAAGATCACGGTGTGGAAACCGACCGAGGCCCAGATCGTGAACAGGATAATGCAGGCCAGTGCGACACTCGGGCCGGCATAAGCGTCGGGGAGGTGGTTGAAGAGCGTGATGCCGAGACCGCTCGCGGCATGTTTGAGGAGAGGAGTCGCATCGTTCAACCACTGCTGCGGCCCGATGCCGAACCGCTGGAGGACGGCATTCGCGACACCGACCTGCGGGTTGAAGATCCACGCGAAGACCATCGCCCCCGCGACGACGGGCGTGATGTACGGCAGGAAGTAGATTGTCCGCATCAGGTCGCGCCCGCGCAGGTTCTGAAAGAGCAGAACCGCGATACCGAACCCGATCGCCATCGTCAGCGGCACAGTGCCGAGCGCGAAGTACACAGTGACCAGCAGCGCGTTGCCGACACCGCCTGGTTGCATCGTGCCGTCGAAGGAGCGCTGCAGCAACTCCTCGCGGAAGATGCGCCCGTAATTACCGAAGCCGATGAACTGCTCCGCCTTGACGCCCCACCGCCACAGGCTCATCCAGAAGCCGAAGAAGATGGGCCAGATATCGAAGAGGAGCAGAAACGCGAGCGCCGGCAAGACATAAAGGAACCCGGTGCCGCGCGCCCGTCGGCCCCCAACGACACGCGAGGAATCGCGATCCCTGACACGTATGCGTGGTTGTGACCGTTCACGAATGAGGGTCCTCTGGACAAGACCGCCGGGTCGTTCAACCCTGCTCATTGCCACCTCGCTCTTTCCGCGGCAGAGCGCAGTGGCGCAGGCCGGGGGATACCCGAATCCGATCTGCAGAATTCCACAGCACGGTTGGATGCACTTACATCGTCTCCCTCAGCGAATCCACATGTGTACTACCCAGGAAATCGCACTCACTATAGCATTTCGGGTTTCCGTGTCAAGCAGGCGTACGCGCGTTTGGTCCGTAGCATCAATGCCCTCATGGTGACCGTGGAGTGGCTCCCAAGCCGCTCATTGCAATCGCGAGAATCTTCCGTTCTCCCGATGCGACAGACGTTCAACATGGTTCGGCTGTTGCGGCGGCTACAACACTTTGGCGTGCAAAGGCTGATGCATATGCAGTGATTCCTGTGGTTCCCAGCAGATATTGCAGCGTGGCCGCATCTCTGCCGGTCTCGTCTCACCGAACCGCGTGCAGCGCCCCAGTGGTTGCCCGTCCGTGTTCGTATTGATCGTCTCCTGCCAGTGGCGACACGTGCCGCAGGTGAGCAACTGAATCCTCGCTGGCTCCGTGCGCATGACCTGCATTCCTGTTTCCCCTTACGCGATCGACCGTTCGGCTTCTCCACCAGTATCGAAGGCATCATCGATGGAATCGCGCTCGCCGTTCGTGAATGGCCGGTTCCCGAAGCCGCGATACACGACCGTCCCCACACCGTCCATTGCACTGAGGCACGCCAGGAGCGCCAGCACCTCCGCCTCGCGGGCGTTGCCCAAGGCCAGCTCAATACGATCGTCTGCCCTTCCTGTGCGCAGTCGCAGGCCACGCAGCGGGATGTGCGATGCAAGTACGAGCCGCTCGATCTCCGCGACGCGCCCGACCCCTTTTGCGACCCGTAGTGTGAGTGTGCTTGGGTGATGATGCGCAAAGAAACGGTACTCGAAGAACCGGAGGACAACCTGGACGAGGAGGATTGCGACCATGGTAATCGCCGCCGCCCGGAAGAGTCCGCCACCACAGGCGAGACCGACACCTGCCGCAGACCAGACGCTTGCCGCAGTGGTCAAGCCACTCACCGTATTCTTGCGGAAGATGATCACCCCTGCACCGAGGAAGCCGATACCGCTTACAACTTGCGCCGCCACCCGACTAGGGTCGAGTGAAACCTGGCTGACATTCATGACGTCCGCGAACCCGTACGTGGAAACAATCATGATGAGGCATGAACTGACCGCCACGAGTGCGTGGGTGCGTAACCCCGCCGCACGTTCGAGCCGCTCTCGCTCAAGACCGAGGACTGCGCCGCAGAGCAGCGCACCTAGCACACGAAGGAGTATGGTTGTCGTCGCGATATGCATTCGCACGTCCCTTGACACATGGGGCAAGAAGACAGAGTCACCGAGAGCGTAAGGACCACTGGCCTCGTCGTTCAGATATTCGGCACCGACAAACGACCTTGCTACGACATATAGTAAACGATTTTAGCGCATTAGCAAGCCCTAAATGGCTCTTCAAAGATAATATGGATAACTGTAATTACGTATAATAATTCTTGTGACTGGGCTGCGAAAGAATCAATCCGATTTTGGTTCGTCTGCCTCAAGAACTACGTAAACGAGAGGAGCGAGCGGCAGGGCTTATGCGTTCTCCTCGCCGTCGGGACAACCTCACCCCCCAACCCCCTCTCCGCTTGACGGAGAGGGGGAGCGACCTCCGAGCGACCCGGACGTTCGGGGAAATGCCACGGCACTTTGCATGAGACACCCCTCTCCGCTTGACGGAGAGGGGCAGGGGTGAGGTTCTTTCCGAGAACGCATAAGCCCTGGAGCGAGCGGACAATGGCATTTACGAGGAGAACGCGTGTGTGGCACGATTGCGAGACGTATGCGTATTCAGCGAGAGTCTTGCAAACGCCTGTGAACGATTATTATTACGATATTACGTTGTCAATTCCATCACTGCCGAGTGGTATTTTGCGCATTGAATAACTGGAGATAACTCCCTCGTCGATGATGTAAAACCGGGAAGATACAGAAAGGGCGCGCCGGTGCCGATTCGACAGCGGGCGCACAAGCCATATAAGGTCGTCGCATGCATGGTCGATTTCGTCGAGCTGACGGCGCTCACGGTCCCGCATCCCGCACGGACCATGCGTAGCGCGGGCGGGCGGTGGAGGAAAAGTGAGCGCAGAGCGAGCAGTGCATGTCCGACGACGAGGTAATCGCACACGCGTTGGAAGCGTGACCACGCGCTTTACATCGCCATTCTCTCGCCTGATCCTAACCGTCTCAGAAAGGACCGAGCGTGTTGAAAAAGTCGGTAGCCGTTGGAGCGGTCTGCAGCGTTTGTCGCCAACACTCATCTTTCATTGCGCGGTATCGCCCGTTTGCTGACGCGTTAGCGCAGCTCGAAGTGCACCCGAGACGGCAAACCCGCGATTCCGTTCGCGCCGTCCGGCCAGGGGCGGCGCCCCCACCCCTTCGCGCTCAGTAGTCGCTTCAGATTCTGTCCCGCCGCGATGAACAGTCCCTCGATATTGACCTTCGGCAACCCGCGTAAGCGGAACTGCCGCATCCCGTGCCACTGTTTCGCTTCCCCGAAGAGCGGCTCGATCCAGACCTTCCGCTTGCGCATCGCCTTTGCGTACGCCTCCGTCTCGTGATAGCCGCGCACCCGATCCAGATATTCTGCGTGGAACGAGCGATGGACTGACCGTCCCTGCTCGCTCGGCGTGCAGTCCGCTTTGCGCGGACACGCGTTGCAGATCGCCGCTGCCGCCCGATACTCGATCTTCTCCGCCTTGATCTCTCGCCGGAACCGATGCAGCACGGTGCCCTCCGGGCAGACGTAGAGATCGCGCTCGGTGTCGTAGGTGAATTGTGCGGGGCCGTAAAAGGGGCGTTGCTGCTCCCAATCGGGCAGCGGAACGTACGCACGGATGCCCTCCTCTCCCTCCAACGCCCGGATGTTCTCGATTGTCCCATAGGTCGTATCCGCGATGATTCGCTTGGGGCGCACTCGCCAGCGGAAGATGACGCGGCGCAGTTGGTCGAGCATCGGCTGATTCTCCATCACGTCCGCCGGCGTGACGAAGGCGTGCAGGATGATCCGCGCCTTGCCGCCGTCCACGACATAGTGGTCGTGGTAGCGTGCGACACGAGGTCGCACCCAATGAGTGGTCTCGGTGAAAGGCGAGACTCAGGTGAGTGTCCAACACCTGTCCCCACTCCCACGCGCGTCGCTGGTAACGGCGGGGTGTGAAGCAGGGAGGAGACACCCAAGGATGGCGAGCCACCAACGTCGTCACCGGCAAGGGGAAGACCGGACGGGTAAACGTGAGTGAATCTCTGTTGAGGCTTCGTCAGATCAGGCTGTCGGAGGGTGGCTGACCAAGACGACAGTATCGGGCCGGACACACTCACCCCCGTGGGTGCGGTCAGTGAAGCAGTCCGCGTTATCGGAGTGCTGCGGACACCACGGCCCCGGAGTAGAGGAGATACCCACCCCGGTCGCATCTCATGGGTGCGGAACGTGGCAACCCCGATGGGGTCTGGGCGCAGAGGCTTCGTCTGCTTCGTGTCCAGTAGGCCAACCGTGAGGAAGGCACAACACCTCAGCGGGCACAGGATGATCCAAGAAGCGAAGGCTGCCAGTCGAAAGACAACGGGAATCCATAACCGGGTAGATAGGGCGATACCCAATCCGAAAGGATGCTGACGTGGATCAGGTGAGTCCTCGGAAGAACGCGGCAAAGACTGCAAATCGAGGGGTACGGTCGATGCAGACGGCAACGCCTGTAACCGAAACCGAGAGACACACCGATTGGAACGCCGTCAACTGGCGGCGGGCCAACAAGCGTGTCCGCAATCTGCGGCGGCGCATCTTCCGGGCAACGCAGGCGGAGGACTGGAAGACTGTCCGCTCTCTTCAACGGCTCATGCTGCGCTCCTACGCGAACACGCTCGTCAGTGTGCGGCGGGTGACGCAGGTGAACCACGGCAAGCGCACCGCAGGCGTCGATCAGGTGGTGGTTAAGACACCGAACGCACGGGGCAAACTGGTGGATCACCTGATGACCTACCAGCCGTGGAAGGCGATGCCTGCCCGACGGGTGTACATTCCGAAAGCCAACGGGAAACAACGTCCACTCGGCATCCCGACGATTCTTGACCGCTGCTTGCAAGCACGGGTCAAGAACGCCCTTGAACCGTCGTGGGAGGCGCGTTTCGAGGGCAGCAGTTACGGATTCCGACCGGGACGCAGTACCCATGATGCGATTGGCAAAGTCTACCGATTCGCGCGTCCCAACACGCGGAAAAAGTGGGTCGTCGATGCGGACATCAAGGGGGCGTTCGACACGATTGACCACGCTTATCTGCTCAAGACCATCGGGGCGGTTCCCGGTCGGGAACTGATCCGGTAATGGCTGAAAGCCGGATACGTGGATCACGGCGTCTTTCATGAGATGGACGCCGGGACCCCGCAAGGGGGAGTCGTCAGTCCTCTGTTGGCGAACATTGCCCTGCACGGGATGGAAACGGCCCTCGGCGTACAGTTCAACGCCACGGGTGCGACCATCAGCGACCGTGCGGTGGTGCGCTATGCAGATGACTTTGTGGTGTTCTGTGAGAGCAAGGAAGATGCGGAAATGGTCGTTGACCTCCTGAAGGAATGGCTGGCGCTCCGCGGTCTCGCCCTCGCTGAGGAAAAGACGCGGATCGTCCACCTGACCGAAGGATTCGACTTCCTCGGCTTCAACGTCCGACACTACAAAGACACGAGTGCCAAATCGGGGTACAAACTGCTGATCACACCGAGCAAGGAATCGGAAAAGCGGATCAAAGAGACACTCCGCAAGGAATGGATCAGGCTGCGCGGGACGACTATCCAAGCCGTCCTGAGGGCGCTCAACCCGATCATCCGGGGATGGGCGCACTACCACCGCATCAACGTCGCGAGCAAGACCTTCGGTGCGCTCGACAACTGGATGTTCCACCGGGAAGTCCGCCACATCAAGCGCACCCATCCAACCAAACCGACATCCTGGACACGGGCGCGATATTTCGGGCCGCTGAACCCAACGCGGCGAGACCGCTGGGTGTTTGGTGACAAACGCACCGGCGGCTACCTCCTAAAGTTCGCGTGGTTCAAGATCGAACGGCACACACTGGTCCAAGGCACGGCATCACCCGATGATCCCGCACTGCGGGAATACTGGGCGAAGAGGATGGCGGCGAAAACCAAAGACCTCCCACCCCGGAAGCAGAGGATCGCCCGCGCCCAAAACCATGTCTGCCCGCTCTGCGGTGAGAGCATCCATAACGGAGAGGCCCTCCACGCGCATCATGTCCACGGACGAAGAACGAGCGACGCAGTGATCCTCGTACACCTGTACTGCCACCAGCAGGTTCATGGGACGGTGAAGAACTCCGCGTGAGACTTGCTTGAGCCGGATGCCGTGAGAATGGCACGTCCGGTTCTGAGGGGGGAGTAGCTCAGCGATGGGCTACTCCTACCCGACCCAGGCAGGCCCGCTCGCCGCGCGGCCGCATCAGGGCGGCGTCGGGATCGGTCGAACTCACCCGCTGATCGCTCTTGCGCTCGTAGTACGAAGTCGGCGGGCGATCGGGATCGAGGCGGCATTCCTCCAACAACTCCCAGCGCGATGCTTCGTCCGGCACGTCTGCGTCCGCGAGCGCTGCGAGATGGTCGTCCACGACGAGGCGCAGGACCGGCGTGAGGGAGTCCATTGAGGCATTGGCATGGACTTTCGTCGCATCGAAGATCAGTTCCTTACCCCAGACCAGGCCCGCCTGGACGCACTGCTCGGTGACCACCTCGAAGAAACGCCGGAAGACGGGCAAGCCCAGGCGGGTACGGATCTTACTCAGCGAGGAGTGATCGGGCAGCGACTCATCGAGGTTATAGCCCGCATACCAACGAATGGCGAGGTTGTAGATGGCCTGCTCCATCAGCTTGCGTTCCGAGCGAATCCCTTCGAAGAACATGGCGAGTTGGAGCCGGAAGAAGACCTCGGGATCGATGGAGGGACGTCCGCCGCTGGCGTAGCAGTCGGCGACGAGGTCGCGCACGAACGAGAGGTCGAGCAGATGGTGCAGGTGGCGGTAGAAATGATCCTTGGGGATATACGACTCGATGGTGACCAGAACCGGACGGTTGAGATCGCGGCTCTTGGGCGGGCCGAGCATGGCGCACCTCCCTTCAGCGTGGATTGCACGACGATGCTACCGCCTACGACCAACGATTTTCAACACGCTCGACCCTTAAAGAGACAACCCCGAACACTGTTAGATGCTACCGATTTCCCCGATGGAGTTGAGCCTCCCGTGTCAAGCCGCAGCTTCGATTGGTAGTTCCTGTCCTTCCCGCAGGCGGTTCCCATCTTCCGACTTGGGCAACAATCGATAAAGGACGTCGACGAGTCGGCGTTTCAGACAACGCATCGCCGCCCGTGCCGTCTTCCCTTCCGCCCGTTTCTTCGCGTCGTACGCTTGTGCCAGCGGCTCACGGCGCAACTGGCTGAGCGCGATCACATGGAACGTCTTGTTCAGTTGCCGATTGCCACCCCGATTGAGTCGGTGTCCGTGTCGTCCTCCCGAGGAAACCTCGACCGGCGCGATCCCGGCGAGGGCGGCAAGCGCAGCAGCAGAGTGGATACGCGGCGTGCAGCCCAGTTCTCCGATCAGACGTGCCGCCACGAGCGTGCCGACGCCGCAGAGTTGCAGCAGCGGTGTCCCGGTCTCCTGCACACGCTCTCTGAGGGCGATTTCGATCGTTTCGATCTCCTCCCGCAATCCAAGGATCTGTCCGGCCAGTTGGTGCACGATCAACAGGCGCGTCCGGAGCACGCCATCGGCGTGTGGAAGGACGAGGGCGTGACAGTACCGGACGCCGGTCGCGGTTGTGAGCACGCCACTCCTCTCCATGTAGCAAGGATCGATCTGCAACATCTGTGCGTGCAACTGGTTGATCAGTCGGGTGCGCTCCGCCACGAGATTGTCGCGATGATCGCTCAGAAGCCGTCGCTCGGTGCTGAGATCGTCAGCCTGGACGAGCGGCAACTGCTCACCCTCCGCGCTGATCAGCCGTGCAATCGCCAATGCGTCGGCTGCGTCCGTTTTGTCCTGGGTGCGCCCACGGCGACGATATTGTGCCGTGCGTTGCGGGCTCACTTCGCGCACGTCGGTCTCGCCCTCTGCGAGCAGGAACTGGGCGAACCCCTTGCCCAGCGAACCGCTGTTCTCGATACCCCAGCGGCAGGCACCACGGTAGTCGTCGGCCCATTCCAAGGCCGTTACCCATCCCTGCGGCGTGTTTGCCACCGTTTGGGTGGCGTGCATCTGTCCCTGCGCATCGATGGCGACGAGGAGATGCGTCTTTTTATGGGTATCGACGCCGATATCCATGCCCGTGCCTCCCTCGATGTTGCATGCGGAACGGCACCACGGCGGCGACATGTCTGTATCGAGTGAATACACGCTCCCGTCCGGTCTGCCACCGTGTGCCAAAAGGAGAAGGGGGTGACGGCTCAACTCAAAGCGTCAAGGCGCAACCCGTTTCTGAGTCAACCCCCTTCCTTCGCACCCTAACATACAGACCCGGTTTGGTGGACACCCGAAGATTGGGGAGAACCCAAGGAGGTGTCCCGATGGCACGCACTGTCCCCGTTTATCCGCCGGAGTTCAAAATCGAAGCCGTTCAGCTCGTCCAGCAACGGGAGCGCTCCCTCTCACGCATTGCGCGTGATCTTGGTGTCTCCGAGCAGACCTTACGCAACTGGGTCAAGCGGATCGAGATTGAGAGCGGTGTACGCGCTGGCTTGACGACCGAGGAGCGCGACGAACTGCGCCGTCTGCGCCGGGAGAACCGGATTCTCACGCAGGAACGAGACCTTCTAAAAAAAGCGGCGGCCTTCTTCGCGCGGGAGAGCAGCCCGATCCGCTAGCGGCGTTCGGGTTCATCGAAGCGGAGAAGGCGCACTATCCGATCACGATGCTCTGTCGGCTGTTGGGCGTATCGCGCAGTGGCTATTATGCGTGGCGGGTGCGTCCGCCTGCGGCGCGCACCGAGGCGGATGCACAGCTCGGCGGGATCATCCGACAGGTGCATGCCGCGAGTCGCGGCACCTATGGGACGCCCCGGATTCATGCCGAGTTGCGTGCCTGCGGCGTGCGGTGCGGTCGCAAACGGATCGCGCGGTTGCTACGCATCGCCGGATTACACGGCTGCCATCGTCGGAAGGGGACGATCACGACGCGCCGGGGCGTGGAAGCCGTCCCCGCTGATGACCGGGTGCAGCGGGACTTCACCGCCGCCGCGCCGAACCGCCTGTGGGTGGCGGACATTACCTACATCCCGACGTGGATGGGCTTTCTGTATTTGGCCGTCGTCCTCGATGTCTTCTCGCGGCGGATCGTCGGCTGGGCGATGACCGATCATCTGCGGGCTGAACTGGTCGTGGATGCCCTCGACATGGCGATTGCCCGCCGGAGACCGGAGGCCGGGGTGATTCATCACTCCGATCACGGCAGCCAATACACGAGCCTCACCTTCGGGCAACGGCTCCATGACGCGGGCATCATCGCCTCACGGGGGAGCCGGGGTGACTGTTATGACAACGCGCTGATGGAGAGTTTCTTCGCAACAGTGGAATGCGAACTACTCGACGGACGGGCGTTTGCGACGCATCGAATGGCCCGCACGGCGCTCTTCGACTATCTCGAAGGGTTCTACAACACCGAGCGACGCCACTCGGCGCTCGGCTATTGTTCGCCGATGGAATACGAAAGGAGATGGACAAGCGAAGGTCAGGTAGCCTAAGATCAACCTGTCCACCAAAGCGGGGCAACTTCATACAATAGATTTAGACAGATAGAGCGTCACAGCCGGGAGCACACCCTGCGCCACCGTGATCAGTCCATTGACTGCCGCCAAGCTGGGGCTGGCTTCCCAAACAAGCTGACATGCACGCAATAGCATGCGAAACGTGAGATGTATGCGACCGAGTAAAGTCCTCGGTTCAGCCGGTCGTTCCATATCGCTATTGCACCTCGCTCTCACGCAGGTCCAATCCAACAATCTCCATCAAGCGGAGAGCATTTGTTGATGTAGCAGTCCCAGGCCGAAGCCTATAGTCAAACGTTACTTGCATTCCATCGAATCCCCGGGAAATCGTGTCTGTGAGATGAACGGCGCGGGCGGCTGCATCGATGTCTGGAGCATCAGCGAGACTCAGATCATGGGTCGAGACGGCGCCTAGTGCTCCATGGGCAACCAAATACATAATGATCCGGCGCGCTGCTACTTGCCGCTCAGCGGTATTCGTGCCCTGCAAGAGCTCATCGAGGAGGTACAGGAGTATGTGTGTTCCCTGTGCGCGCGTTTGACGTGACGAGTCAATGATTGCCTTAAGACGCTGGAGCTCCGCCATAAAATAGGAAACCCCACGCTCGAGAGAGTCTTGTATCCGCATGCTCGTCCAAAGCGCTACCGGCGGCATCCGGAACGCAGACGCACAGACCGGACCACCTGCCCCAGCCAAGACAGCATTCACACCGATCGCGCGAAGCAAGGTGCTTTTTCCCGACATATTCGAGCCTGTTACAAGAAGAAAGGTGCCAGCAGGTCCCACGCTGACGTCGTTTCTCACGCGCGTCGCCTGTGGCAAGAGTGGATGACCGAGATTGCGAGCATCGAGCGTTGGCTCCGCGCTGTCAACGACCGGGAAAACCCAATCGGGATTATCGTGTGCTAAGGTCGCGAACGCCGTGAGCGCTTCTGCTTTGCCCAATGCGAATAGCCATTGACGCACGAACGCACCTGCGGTTTCCTGCCATCGTTCAAGGGCGGCAAGGACATGGATATCCCAGAGAGTGAAGGGTTGGATAATGGCATGGATCAGCGCGGATTGCGGGAGTATGAGTCTCGCCAGTTTGCGGAGACGTTGTAGACGCTCATATGCTGTACCCTTTTCATTAGCGAGCTCGTCCTGCAAGGATTTCAGTTCATCGCTGCAGAAGGATGTCTCGGAAAGAATCTGCAGTCCTGCGACGTAATTGTGGAGCGCGCCTTCTTGTGAGGAGATTTGACTCAGAATTTCACCGGGCCGCCGTCCGAACGCCCGTATCAGCGCAATGTCCACCGTGATGAAGATAATCCAGGCCGGATACGGGAAAAACCCGGAGACTTGTGCCAAGGCCGAGACAAGACAGAGAAGGGGGCTCATCCTTGCAATCCAGATGAGCACGGGACTATGCAGGAGCAATCCGTCGCCTTCTGCCCAAGCAAGGAATGGCTCTGGGTCAGGTTTGTTTAGATCCTGCAAACGCAGACGGACGACAAGCTCATCCCGAAAGGCAACATGGGGTGCCAGTTCGACTACAGACGCTTGCCTGCGGCGGATCACCTCAGGTGTGGCTGGCTCGAGTAGCCACTGGCTCAAGGTCATCTCGCCCATAGGAGTGGCGCCAGAGTCAAGGATATGAAAGAGCGACGCGTGGCCAAATAGGTTAAGATCGTCGGCATATGGGTGGTCTGGGCGCGCCGCTACGGTGTGTCGGAGAGGCATATCATTCCACGCTCGATTGAGTCGCTTAATTGCCTCGTCATTGATCCGCCACAATTCTTCGCATCGTATCTTCTGTTGATCGATTCGGTCGTGGCAGCGAACAAGCCAAGCGAAAGAGACGAAAAGTATGAGTGCCAGAGCCGCGCCGACTATGGCGCGCTGCCATATGCCCCATCCGGCACAGAGGACAGCAGCACCGAACACAGCTAGACGGGCGTTCGCGAAGCGATCCCATCGACGAGAAAGCCTGCGTCGATCCTCAGCCAACTCATCACAGCGAATGCGATACGCTTCTTCAGGGCTGGATATGGCTTGCCTTTCAGCCCCTCGCTCACAATCAGACGAGATCACACCAACGCTCTTTCACTAGCTCGGTAAGAACGCACCTCGGCAAGGCCATCAACACATTCTGATACTTTTTCGCGGTAGAGATGGCGTGATCCCTACGCAGCGATGGAACGTCGCACTGGACGATCTCTCATGGTGGCGATGGTCGTTGTGACTGCCACAGTTGTGCGGTCAGTTCCGCGTGGCCGAGGTGCTCCCGTGCCTCGCCAATGCTGTACGCGACGAGGAAGAAACGCGGAGACTCCGGCACGCCGGGCCCGGCCACCGTCTCGCTCAGGTCCATCGTGTCGAGCCGCGCCAATATCCTTTCCCGTACCGCGTCTGTCTCCGTGAGCAGGCCGAGCAGTTCGGCGCGGGTCGCGGGGTCGTTGTTCAGGCCGCGTTGATACGGGTCCATGCTGGTGATCACGGGCCCATCGCCGGCAGCCATGCCGAGGAGGTGGCGCTGACCCACCGCGACGTGCCGCACGATCTGCGCGACCGAGTTGATCTCCGGTGCAGGGGGCTGCCAGGTCAGCGCCGCATCGGGCATCGTCTCCACGACTTTACGCATCCGTGCCGAGGTGGCCGCGAGGTCCCGTCGGGCGAATTGAGTGATGAGTTGCATCGGATCGTTGCCTCCAGGTTGCTGGAAATGGAGTGCATAGAGTAATCGGTCTACCCTATTTGCTGCGCCAAGTCCGCAGTGCCCTAATACAAATGGCGTCCTTACTACTGTACGTTGTACTAGTACATCTTGGCTGAAATAGGTTTGCGTTGTAGGCTGGGAGGAGAACGGTGCGTCGCAGCGGTGCGCGCACAACGCCACACCAGCGGAGGAGCCGATGCCCGCCACACCGATCACCGTGACCGCTGCCGAACGGGCGGGCTTGGAAGCCCTCGTCCGCCGCCGCACGACTCCCCAGCAGATCGTCACGCGGGCGCGTATCGTGCTCGCCGCCGCAGCGGGAGCAACGAATGTTCAGATCGTCCACCAGGTCGGTTTGAGCCGCGAAAGCGTGCGGCTGTGGCGCGACCGCTGGGCGACGCTGCGAGACATTCCGCTGGATGAACTGCCCGTCGCGCAACGCTTGACCGACGCGCCGCGTCCCGGCACCCCGGCGCGGATCACGGCGGAGCAGGTCTGCCAGATTGTGGCGCTCGCCTGTGCCGCGCCTACCACGGCAGGACGCCCGATCAGCCAGTGGAGCAGCCGCGAGATCGCCGACGAGATCGTCACGCGCGGTATTGTCGCGACGATCTCGCCGCGCCATGCGGCACGGCTGCTGAAAAGGGGGCGCTCAAGCCGCATCTGATCCGCTACTGGCTCACCTCGCGTCACGATGCGGCATTTGCGACCAAAGTGACGGACCTCTGCACGCTCTACCGTGAGGCACCCGAGCGGGCGGCAGACGGCGAACGGGTGATCAGCACCGATGAACTGACCGGGGTGCAAGCATTGGAACGGTCCCATCCCGATCTGCCGATGACCCCAGGGCAGGTGCGGCGGCGGGAGTTCGAGTACATTCGGCATGGCACGCAGTCGTTCATCGTCAATCGCGATGTGGTGACGGGGCAGATCATCGTCCCCTCGTGCGGGCCACGCCGTACGGAGGCGGATTTCGCCGCGCATATCGCCCGCACGCTTGCCAGCGATCCGCAGGCGACCCGCTGGCACTTCGTGGTGGACAACCTGAACACGCATCAGTCGGAAAGCCTGGTGCGTCTGGTCGCGGCGCATGAGGGCAGCACCGCCGACCTGGGCGTCAAGGGCAAGCGCGGCATCCTCGCCACACAGCGCAGCCGGGCAGCCTTCCTGAGCGATCCGGGGCATCAGATCGTTTTCCATTACACACCGACGCACGCCTCTTGGATGAATCAGATCGAAATCTGGTTGAGCATCCTGACGCGCAAACTGCTCAAGTGGGGGACGTTCAGTTCGACAGACGATCTGACCGTACAGGTGCTGGCGTTCATCGCATACTACAATCGGACGATGGCCAAGCCCTTCCGGTGGACGTATCAGGGCAAGGTGTTGGTTGCCTAGATGCAAACCTATTTGCGCCTACGTGTACTAGCCCGACTCCGCATATGCAACTTTTGGTTTCCATCCTGGAAACGGGGAGTTTACCGGCAGTGGCGTACGTACGCTTACTGCTGCGTCAAGTGCATAGTCACGTTATCTTTTTTCGTTGTCATCTTCGTATGTCTATTTAGGGTGTACCCTATGTTCTGAGCCTCCCGTGTCAAGCAGCTGGGCGCAGCGATAATTCGAGCGCGGCAGGTTTGCCGGTCGGAAGCAGACGATAGACGACATCGACCAGTCGTCGTTTCAAGCAGCGTAGTGCTG
>JAABUJ010002703.1_pt1 | contig 21224 bp, 22 predicted proteins | sample 5559131 | NCBI WGS metagenome assembly JAABUJ01 (sample SAMN10711875, study PRJNA513366) | rock metagenome | isolation source: Antarctica rocks | place: Antarctica: Victoria Land, Mt New Zealand nord | collected 2016-01-07 | reverse complement strand
TTTTATCAATTCAGAATTTATAGATTAATTGTGGTGTTCTGTTGTACACAGTGTGTACTTGATGAATGAGAAAAACATTGAAATTTGTATGTAAAATCAATGTTTTTAAGGTATACTCAGCAATTCAGCTATACTACTCAACATTTTACTTATTATTCATACATAAAATTTATATGCACTCACAGATCCTATAAAAGTCTCTTAGATTCTGAAGTTTCAGAATTTTTGACTATCTAGAGTTCTGAGTTCTATAGCACTGATAGTAATGAGTTTTGGTGGTAAACAGGCCATTCGCGAAGACTTTTGATGTGGTATTGTATATAGATCTATTAAATGTCAAAGTTTTATACATAAACTTAATTGATTGACAATGTTATCAACACATTCAAATACTTTGATCAACTCCGCACAACAAAGCAGTATTTAGACTTAAAAATTCTATATTTAACTACAACAATGAGCTTCTATCAAAAAACTGAATAGACAGAATTATTATATATATAAATATCTTTTATTTGTGTAATTTTCAAATACATAATTGCAAGTATAATCTATAAAACATGCAGTATTTACATACAAATCTTTAACAAAAACTGCCGCATATTTCTATCAAAACTTAAATGTTGAAGATTGCTCAACAACATTGTTATTTCTTCATATTTCTTTATAAAAATTCAGCAAATGATAGATCTATATATATATTATGATACTGTCTATTTAGTTTTATAGAAACTGTTCAATTATTGTGGTTTTAACCTCAAAATGTTGTGTTTTGACATGCTTTTCAAAAACAAAATTGCGAAAATTCCAAAACGCATGTTGGAGCCAACCACCCCAAAACAGCTGTAGTGGAATATCTGACTGGTCCTCTGAACGCTCTAGGAACGAAGCTATGCGAAAAATCAATTCTTGCGAAAGACGCTCCATGGAGGGCGTAGGTCGAAACAGGACTCAGGACTGTGAAAGGTCAAGAAAGCTAAATATTATCTTCTTTGATGGCGGCACCGCCCTTGAAGTGTTCACAGAATTCTTGATGGTCTCACTTACTCCTGAGTGAGGACAGACAGAGGGATCATGTCATCCTTAAGGTAGTCATCTGATCTGTGCCTTTGCGAACCTTACGTAGAAACTCTGAGTACTACGGCTTCCTCCCCTCCTCCACTTCTACACCGCTCCTTGTAGCCGTGGCTAAGCATGTATCAATAGAAAGTGCGAAAAGGCCAAGTCAAGCGCCGTCGTATACTTGGCGACTGTACAAGGGGTACAAAGGTTCATCACATAGAGTTGCTATTGCTACCAGAGTTCCCGAACCTTCCTAATTTACAAGTGCGAGTTGGCCTGAATCCCATAATGCCTCATCAAGCTCTCAGTCGCTTCCCTCTGCCTCTGAATCTTCGCAATGGCGTCCTTACCCCGCTTGTTCTCGTTCTTCCCCATCTGCTGCAAGTGCACCTCATCCGGCCCGTCGGCGAGCCTCAGCGTCCGGGTCTGGGCCCACATGTTCGCCAGCGGCGTGTCTTGACACACGCCCGCCCCACCATAACTCTGCACCGCGCGGTCGATGACCGTCAGAGCCATCTGGGGGACCATGACCTTCGCTTCGGCAATCTCCTTGAGTGCACCTTTGGCGTTGGACTCGTCGATCTTGATGGCAGCGTTGAGGACGATTAGGCGCGCTGCATCGATCTCCATCCGAGACTTCGCAACCCATTCCAGGATCACGCCGTGCTCGCTGAGCTGTTTTCCGAAAGGCTTCTTGCTGGGGTCGTTGATGCGGGCAAGCATCCATTCGAGTGCCTTCTCGGCAGCACCAATGGAACGCATAGCGTGGTGGATTCGACCTGGGCCAAGACGCCCTTGGATGATTTCGAATCCGCGGCCTTCACCGAGTACCATATTCGAGGTTGGGACGCGAACGTTGTTGAAGGTTATGTGACCATGGCCGTGTGGCGCATCGTCGTAGCCATAGACCGAGAGCATGCGCTTGATTGTGATACCCTTTGTACCAGCTGGCACCAGGACGACGGATTGTTGTTTGTAGACGTCCTTGTTATGCGGATCACTCTTGCCCATGACTATGTAAATCTTGCAACGTGGATCGCCAGCTCCACTGCTCCACCATTTCTACATTCTCCATCAGCTATTGCAACTCTACAGCTAATTATAAAGAACCACCTACCGAGCCATTCAACACATACTCATTTCCGTCTTTTGTAATCCTCAGTTGGATGTTCGTTGCATCACTTGACGCCACCTCCGGTTCAGTCATCAAGAACGCAGACCGAATCTCCCCATTGAGGAGTGGTGCAAGCCATTGTTTCTTTTGCGCCTCGTTTCCGTACTTGGCGAATACCTCCATATTTCCAGTATCTGGTGCAGCACAGTTCACCGCCTGTACACATGCTATCAGTCTCGCACTTCTCTACAGAAATATCGAGATGTTTTCTGACCTCCGAAGCCACCCTACTCTTTCCTAGATACTCCGCCATCAGCCCATACTCTAGATTCGAGAACCCAGCGCCCTCCTTGAAATGACTCTTTGGCAAGAACATATTCCACAGGCCCAGCTTCTTGGCTTTTGCTTTCAAGTCGTCGATTACTGGCGGGTAGGTGCTCCATCTCTTCGCGCCTTCGCCGAGCTGGGCGTGGAAGACGGGATCGGCTGGGATGCATTCTTGCTCGACAAATCTCTCAACCTGTTCGGCAATCCTAAGTACTGATTACACTAACAACAGAATATTCGAGCTTGACGTACCAGATCAAGTGTCTGTTTGGCGCGGTCGCTCACTGCATGACGGGCAATAACGGGGATGTTGGCGGAAGCGGATTGTGGGATACTACTGTTCGCGAGCAGGTCCTGACTGAATGATTCTTTCGACATGACTGGGATATAGTAGGATGATGACGATGACGATGATGTGATCTCCCTTATACTCGTCCAACAATGTAAAGCCAGGCTCAAGGTTCTGCTTCAAAGGTTCCGAGGTTGTTCTACACCGGGGAACCCCACACTTTCATACGACTTACAAAGGCGCAACAACATCATCCGAGCCGAGGTCCACGCAACGGCGTCACTAAAGAAGGTATTTTCCGTCCCGAACAATCTCGGCATTTTCAAGTCATTGAGAGGATCGTATGATAAATGAACACCATTATTGCCAGAGTAGTTAATCCAGCAATAGCACAGCCTATTGCCCGAGAGAAAATCGCACGAAAAGGAAATCTGAAGGCAGTCCATCATTCCTCCTCAACTCGCACCTTTGCCTTTCTCTTGCCACCTTTAAAATGCTTTTTTCCGTTCAGTGTCTTCAGATCGGCCGGATCTATATTCATCTCAAGTGCTACCATCGATCTCTGCTTCCGCCCGCTCAAATGCTTTCCCGACGCCATTCCCTGCTCGCTGTACTTGTGATTGAACGGCATCTTCAAATGTCCTGCACTCGTTGAACCTGGACCGAAGAACTTATTGTCCAGTCTCGTTGATTTCTGACCTTGCATGATTGGCTGAGGCAGAGTATCGAGGTCGTCGTTCACTGCTGTGACTTCGCTGCCGACTTGGTGGTCCGCGTGAGCTGCCAGTGCTGCTTGTCTCTTCTGCGGGAGATGGTCAATGTCGTACAGCTCACGATTGAAAAGCTTGGGATCAATATGTGGATCGTGTGGTGGCGGATGACAGAACAGCAGCTTTCCCTTGACGTAATCTTTAAGCACGTATCTTGCCGCTCTTGACTCATCTGGCTGACCTTGGCCGGTCTTCATAAAACCCCGAGCAATTGCATACGCCATTAACAGTTCTTCCGCTGTTGGGATTCCATTTCCCCCCTCTTCAAGAGGTCTAGTGTGTATATGAATGCCGTAAAGAGCTTCGAAGAAAGACTGTGGTATGCGCTGAGAAACTAGACCGGCTGGTCCGGTGAACTCCCGTAGCTGATCGATCGGGAGGATACCATTGCAGACAAGCTCAGCCTTGGTGGTAGCGAAGTTAGGGAAGACTAAACCAGGACAGTCACAGAGGATGACCTCTGGACTGAGATGGATGGTTTGGAAGTGCTTCGTCTTGCCTGGCGTTGAGGAAACGGAAACCTTTTTCGCACCTATCAAAGCGTTGATAGTGGAGGACTTTCCGACATTGGGATATCCAACCAGGCCGATCTGCGTTTTCCGTGCATGTGCTGGATCTGGGTTCTCGACTGTGGGCGCCTTGGCCAGGAACAGAGCTTCCAGCTCGTCAACGGTCAATATTCGCGTTCGTGGATCGTCTGAATTCACCACTCCGTGGTCTGCGTTACCCGACCCTGATTCATCTTCGCTCGTCCATTGATCTTCCTCTTCCTTATGATCCTGTTTACCAAGCTGTTCAGCTCCTTCCACGAGCTCATCTCTGTGTTCCCCTGAGTTTTCCGTCCCCTCTTCCTGACTCCCAAGATCCACCTCATTTCCCAAGTCTTGTCCTATGTCTTTGCCCTCGTTTAACTCCTTGGCCAGCGAGGCAGAGAAGAAAGTATAATTGATACCAGCTTCTTCAAAATAATTGGCCCATGCTTCCCTCTGTTCCAGGGTCATCAAATCCGCCTTGTTTACAAGTAACAAGTTGTTCTTCCGCGAATCGACCTCCTTAACGTACTTCTCCAAGTCCTCAGACCGGAACAGAAGCGGGTTTCTCGCATCCACAATCTGTACCACAAGATCCGACCGCTCTATGACCCTCCACAATTGTCTCCAAACCTCGAGGTTCCTTTCGAAAGGCGTCATGAGGAGATCATTGGTCTCTTGTAACTCAGCCAAGCCTCTTCTCCATTCCAGCAAACTATCCCGCTCTCTCTTATCTAATTCCTGCGGCGTAGTCATCTCATCCCATGGGGGTCGCCTCGGTACAGTCAATCGATTTTTATTCGCATCCTGTTTCCGAACCGCAGACCTCTCTTCCGCTGCTGACAACAGATATGGGTTTCGTTGATCGGTGTGTATAATCTTGAAATTGTTCGTCTTCTCCGCCGTAAAGTCTGTGCCCGCTAGCTCGGCAGTACTCAGAAATTCATCGAGAGCGGCTTGCTCTGTGACGCTGCGCATCTTGACCCATGATGCTTCTTTGGGGCCACTGGTAACATACTATACACAGCTGTGGGTAAGTCACCTGTAGGTCACATCAATGGTTGTGGAAGCATACTGTTTCGCCGTTTGGACCCGTTCGGTGGATCCCTGCGGAGACCTTCTTTCGATCTGCGCCCTTGCCCTTCCCAAAACGATCATTCATGAGACTGTTGCCCAGACCAACGGCATTTTTCGACTTTGCTAGCACCATCGTGAACAGATGTCTTGGTTGCAGTGGTTGCGATTAGTAGAGGTGACTTGAGGTGGGATGTGGACTTACAGAGAGGCGAGACGTCATGCTGGAACTTTTTCGCGAGAGCTTCAAAATTCATCACTCACGCAACACACCATTAGTCAGCGGCTGCAAGAAAATTTACAGTCACTACAGTATTACCTTTTATCTACTGAAGGCATAAGACCTTCGTTCAATCATAGTATTCGCAATGGCTCGTAAGAAATGGATGTAAGGACTGGTGTCAAATCTCAGTCGGCAGCACCCCACTAACCCTTATCGATAGCGACAAAAAGTCCGCGACAACATTCGCCCTCGTCCACCGCTCGCAGAACGACCCGAAAATTCACGATGCCGAGGCCTCTCATATGGTGTTCAAAGAGGTCGCGGCACCCAATAGTAGTAAGGTCAAGAGCCGCGACGACCTTGAAGAGGAGCTTGGTCTTAACCCGGAAAGTGTGAGAAATAATGAAGGAGAGGCAGCTGAATATGGAGTGTACTACGACGACACAGAGTACGACTATATGCAGCACATGAGCAATCTCGGTGGGAGTTCAGAGGCGCATTTTGTGGAAGCACCGCAGGCAGTGAGGAAGCAGAATAAGGGGAAGGGAACACAGAAGCTGGAGGATGCGCTGAGGGAAACAACTTTAGATGATAACGATGGCGAGAGAAGCCATGAAGGCGTCAGAACTGGAGGTTCCGCGGTTCTACTGGATGCAGATATCTTACCGTCAAGGAATTTACGAAATGGGACGTACCAAGATCAACAAGACTTACCAGATGCACTTGCAGGCTTCCAGCCAGATATGGACCCAAGGCTGAGAGAGGTCTTGGAAGCGCTTGAAGATGAGGCTTACGTCGACGACGACGACGATGATGTGTTTGGAGAATTAGCAAAGGATCGGAAGGAGCTAAGCTTGGAGGAATTTGAAGAGCTGGGGGACGACGGAGGTGATGATGAGGGCTGGGAGACGGATGATACTGCAAAGCCGAAGAAAGAGTACAGTGACACACGCGGTTCAATGACATCAGACGGTCATGATGTGACGATGGGTGACGGCGAGATCCTAGGACAGGGTGACTGGATGAAGGAATTCAGCAAGTTCAAAGACGGACGGAAGCAAAAGCCTGGGAACCTGAAGTCTGAACTAGATTCTTCCATCGTGACTAGTTCATCAATGACCGGAGGCCGCCGGAAAAAGCGAAAGGGGGCCATGACCTCCAGCACTGGCTACTCGATGACCAGTTCCTCCCTCTTCCGCACAGAAGGCCTCACTCTCCTCGACGACCGGTTCGACAAGATTGAAGAACAGTACGAAGACGAGATGGACGACGGAGTCTCAGTGACCACAGCTTCTTCAATAGCTTCACAAGGTCCTTTACGGTCGGACTTCGATTCGATCATGGATGACTTTCTTAGCGGATATTCGATGTCTGGGAAGAAGAGACTGAAGAAAGGAGGCTTTCAGAGCGGGATCGAACAGCTTGATGAGGTTCGGCAGGGCTTGGGTCCGGCTCGCATACCTTCTCAGAAGGTTTAGCTAGTACATGGTACCATAGAGTAGGTAAGGCGTCCAGGCAGTCAAGTAGTTGCATCAGCTCTGACTGGCGTGTTGATATACGGTTGTCGTCGACCAAGGGCCATCGGACTAATGAATGTTATTCAATGGGGACATGTTTTCGAGGGCGATCATTCATATTACTTATAATTTGATGCACCTTTCCATATGACGCAAACCTGGAACACTGTGTCCGTAGTACGACCTCTGGGTGAGGATGCCTTTGATTTGCAATACTGTACTGGTGCTGCCCTGTCAATACAAGTCAACCGTAAGGTAGTTTATTGTCGCTGTTCTAAGCTTCAGTTTTTCCTGCATGCCAAGGGGAACCCTTGCCGTAGGTAGGTATCTGAGGTACCTTAGCGACACGGAGGCTACCTTACTAAGGTAGTACATGTCAAACATAGGAGGAGTAGCTAGCAGAATGAACATGTAATCATAAGTGTTTAGCTACTCTATGAAATTTAGACACTATAAGTAACTCTCTGAGCAGCAAAGAAAAAACTTTTATTCATGAGCAAACTGTTTGCCCTATCAAACTCCTAGCAAATCCTGCATCCTTCTGAAACCTCTGTAGGGCTCTGAAACCACTAAGGTCATGAAACAAGGCTGAAAGTTTGACAGTACACGGTACCTGGTAGTCCTTTCGGTGTGATGTATTAAGTACTCTGTATGTTCCACTGTGCCGTCTCTCAAAATAGCCCAGTCCCCCAGGCCGCAGAATTGATATTGAGAGATTACACCGTGTACAAATGAACAGCGTCTCACCACTTAGCGGCCCCGCCGACTGCCATATGGGAGTTAGGTAATGCGCCCGTGATGTCACTGCTGGCGAACGCCCCCTTCTGGTATCGCGCCTCCAATTTAACGTTAGCCCTCACAATCCTGCTGTTAACTGTTACGCTCTATACTTGGACTCACTTTTGATCGACAAAAGGCCAAAATACTCTTTACCTACCTGTACAACCTGCACCATCATGGTTGATCCTTGATATCATCGAGGTAGGGTCGAGGTACCATACTGGCGACTTGGCACGATTCAACCTCAACCGACAGTCGAGCTCACTTCTACTCCGACATATCCCATCATCACCTACAAATCTGGAGCACCAAAGCCTACCTGTACCAGTCGTTGTGGCAGACATAGATGCAACATCTTTGGCTGTTCTGGAGGGTGTGCACTTTGGGGTTGCGGTGGAAAATGCGGCTTGTTCGGCTGTGGTGGAGGATGTGGCCTTTTCGGCTGCGGCGGGGGATGCGGCCCATGGGGATGTGGCGGCGGATGTGGCCTCGGCGGCTGCGGAGGGAAGGGCTGTCCCGGGTGCGGTGGTAATCAAGATTCTAGCGGCGGTGCTCCATCGGGCTCGCCCTCACCAACTTCGCCAACTTCCACAGCATCCTCCTGTGCATTTGGCTCCGCCACTGCTTCAACAACGACGTCATATCAGGTTGAATTGAACGCCCACGTGTTCGGACGATTGAGTCGTATGGCCGATCCCCCATTGCTGTCGTCACTGAAGTCTTGGAAGCCCAGCCAAGCGGCACTATCCTTGCCAAGCTTACCTTCGGCGACGTCGAGTTCATCGCCTCCGAAGGAGACCACCGTCGAGCCTACACCATCCCCTTCACCTACACCGTCCCCTACACCTACAACGTCCCAAACAGTACCACCTCCGCCCTCATCAACCAAGGACACATACGAGTGTACCGAGTCGTAAGCGCTTCTTCTCTTCTTTCCGGCTCCGTTTCCCATCAGGCGTTTCTGAATTGTCCAGTCCTAGACTGCAGCCTCCACCACACTCATCGCGCCTCATACCCCAGTCAACTGTCCCTCTTTCCCTTCACCTCTAAATGTCAGCTTGGAGACTAACGAGCAACCCTACCCAGAACCATCCTCCTACCTGGCTCGCCCATGGGCGGCGGCGGGGGTTCGACACAAGCCTGCTATTGCAACTTCGACGGGGGCAACAACCCGTGGACATACGGCGGCGTGCCAGATGACGGAAAATGTTGCGACCACACGTGCACGACCTGCAATGATAAATGCAGACCCAATCTTTAGGGTGCTGTAGGTCACTTCGAGTCAGATACAGATCATATCCACGTCTACGAGTATGGTATATGTGTGAGTGGCCGCGACAGGGGGGGCAAGCTCCAGGTTCTCACTTTGAGTTGTAGGCACGCGTGACCCACGTGCAACTGGGATGGATTGTACGTATACTAGATACCTTACCTTAGATATCACCATACACACAATTCATCAATTCTTTGCTGTAAACACTTACTCGGTACTTCACATCATCACATACCTCTTCTAGCAGCCTCCTACTATCAGGACTCAGGAGATCTCTAGGACTACACTTACATATATTATAGCAGCAGCGATCATGATCACCTTTGTTAAAGCACAGGTCTCGACAATCTTGTGTATATCTGTCACAGTCTGAGACTGTAACATAGTTATTCTGGCCTAGACTCACTTATGAATAACATGTCCTTTTCTTGTATTTAGCTTCATCTTTTGCCTAAAGAGTTTTTCTTTCCCCATTTACACTCTATTGATTAAGATAGGATACGAAGGACAAGCTAGCTGGTTTGGATGTATCTCCGGCCAGACTCTCAGCTCGCACTGGATCAGCAGAAATGCTACAGTATGTAAGACTTACTATAAGTTGATTCTCTCTCCATTCACGGTTGATTTTAGACATATGCAAGAATATCTCAAGTCTGTAGGTGGAACATGCTCTTGGAATAGGATATGAAGACACGCATTGTTCATGGAGTGACTGGCGTGATTTGTATTACACACGGGAAATGTCTGGCGCTACATCCGAATACCTCATCGAACTCTAACCCAGCAGACTCCATATCCCTGGCCACGGTCTGCGCCGCCTCCTGCGCTGGCCGCTCTTCCTCCTCTTCTACCCTCAACCTCGCGAAATATTCTTTTTCACATCGTATTGCTACTGCTTGCGAGTCGATGACGATTGCCAAGCCAGCATTGTCCATAGAACAGGAAAATTCTCTCTCTATACTTTCGGATGCCGCTTCACGAAGACCAGCCGTTTTGTATAGTCTCGGCTCGCCAACGATGAGGTGAAGAAGATGTAGAGGTATCCCCAATTTGCTGGCGTGGAGGTAGCAGAACAGCCGACGGGCAGACGCGGTATCGACCCCAACCTTTTGAAATCTTCTGTTCGAATACGCAGCTTCTAGGTAGAGGCATATCGTGCGTACGCGGCGAAAGCGACTAAGAGAGTTCAGGAAGCCATAATCCTACTGTCAGGTTAGCGGTTGCCTCATCTGTTTCTGGAGCATTCGTCTCTGCATCCTCGTCCAAATCTATGGCTGTCCATAGCCATTCCAACCGTGCTTCTGATTCCGCGAAAGCAATGTCACGGAGCTCTGCTTAGTTCCACTTGGGCTACAAGGCGAGATTCGACCAGCACGTACCCATTGCTCTGATCTCTCCATATCCACCGCCAATGATTCTAGATGTGGGCAGGATGCATCCACAAGGTCCAAGTCCTCGGCGGTGAGATTTGGACTCGATACAGTAGCCACTGGACGCCATCTGTCTCGTTCTCGTAGCGTCAGGGACCGAAGCGTAGAGCCATGCTTTGCAACGGTCGGTAGAGGGAGTCGACCACAGACGCTGGAAACATGAAGATGCTCCAATCCGATGCAACGAAGCACCAGACTATTCAACGAGGGATTCATCAGGCCTGGATGTGCAAATGGCCTGTCAAGACGACTCAACATTTGAAAATCATTGTCGAGAATCAGAGTGCGGATGCAGGGCTGTAACTTCTGGAGGGCTTCCAAGAAGTTCAACTCTTGGCAATTTCGCAGCTCGAGGTGGGATAGCATCGAGCAGTCCCAAATCTTGCACGGATCATCGCTCTGCAGACCGTAATCGTGCACGCGGTAATTCTGAATTGTCAGCTCCTGCAGTGGAGGAAACACATCGCGTTCTTCATATTGAAAGGACCATCGCCAGGACCCACCCATAACATCGTAGACACTATCGGACGACTGCCGGAGACGGAGGATTTTGAGGTTCCGGCAGCTGATGATAAATTTTTTGAGGTGCTCCAAGAACGCGGGCACTGCACGAATGCTAAAGTCTATAAGATGAACGTTTGACGAATGCGACAGGCGTTTAAAACTGCTCTCCACGGCTTCTTGCTCCCATCGCTCCTCTAGTGACCCGGTTGAGAGATCTTCGAGGCAGAGACGTGTCCTCGGACGGTGTTCATGCAAGCCTTCTAGAACTGAGATGGGGACATCCCAGCCAGTGGCCAAGAGGCACGATTCCAAATTCACACCTCAAGTATTGGAGGTTCCTGAACGAAGGAAGCAGTCTATTTACGAGCTCGGCTGCTGCAGCATTTCCAACAATGACCTCGTGGGTATAAGCTACAAGTTTACTCTCTACGGTCCCTCCATATGCAGAGACAGTACTTTCGAGATTTTCAAGGTGCTCTTCACGAAGATATACCGAGCGATAGACGTAACGAATGGCCAGGCTATGAAGAAGCTTCGAGACGGTCGAAATTGAATGGACCGACTTCGGCGAGTCGAGATAGAGCTACCCGGCAACGAATCAGCTGCGACTACCCTGCGCACGACTGCCTCGGGGATCGTACCTCACGGAGTATCAAACACCAGATATCATGAGGAAGATTCCAGCTTCGATCTTCACTTGATGGTCTGAGGAGATGAGCCATGATCGGCGGTGCGAACAACAAGACACAAGAAGTCGTTGCTGGGAATACTTGAGGTTCTAAACCGGAGAGAGTTTATCCGGGGGTGCTTAATCAGCAGTTGATTGAACGGACCTTCCTGTCTTCTGCCTACCTATTTCATACTCCAGTTTATCAGTCATACCAAGAGCCGCCACTTCAGCAATGTTTCTTCATTTCTCTTACTCCGAGAGCTCCTACTGTGCTCTTCTGGCCCACCATGTCTGTCGTCAACACCCGTTCAGTAGGCCGAAATGTACACATCTATGACGCCAGAGAGCCAAATCAGAAGCTTGGTGGGCTTCTTCTAACAAATGGTGTTACCAACGAGAACCTCTATTATATGATAAACATCATACTCATCGTTCACGGCACCTTTATTCTGCAACATAACAGCAACGATCTTGCAGCCTCCGAAGTCCCAAGAGATAATACTCCTCTTCTGCCAGGCAATTACTACATTGTGACTGCTGGTAAATTTCTATCATTGGTTCACTTATGACTCAGTAGCTAAGCTATACACAGCTCGGATTGAAGTCAATGATGAACAACCACTGCTGCGAGGAGTGTCGAACGCAAGTGGAAGCCGACATCATACCTTTAGGGACGCTGTTCGCTTGAGAGACCAGCGGTGTGTTATCACAGGAAGAGACCCAACCAATCCTGGAAGAGGAAACTGGAATCCCCTACAAGCAGCACACATATTCCCGCTGGCCTATCACCAGCAGTGGACTGAAGGCAACCTGAGTCGCTGGATCACAAGACTACCAGCTAATAAAGACGCCATAAACTCAGTGCAAAATGGGGTTCTACTTGACGCTGGGATGCATATGCTATTTGATTCGTATTATGTGTCCATCAACCCAGACGTATGTATAACTTCTAACTTCCTTCCTATTGACTTCTTATAATTAATGATTATTTTAGGACAATCACAAGATTGTTTTCTTTGATCGAGACACATATAACGTTGCGGGCACTCATCTTGAACCTCAATCCCTCAATCATCCTGATCGACCCGCTGACGAACTCTTCCGCTGGCATTTCCGGCAAGCCGTCCTGACCAACATGAAGGGTATGGGTGAGCCGATTTTTGAATACGATTTTCCACCTGGTTCGGATATGATAGGAGATATCCTCAATGGTCCAAAGGCTGCAGAACGGATGGAGTATGAGCTGTTTACTCGTCTGGCCGGTCTTCAAGATGTTTGATTTTGCTTTCAAGGTTGTTTTGTGGCGATGGGCAGTGGGCAGTGGGTAGTAGGTGGTGAGCCGGGATGGCTGGCATCGGAGGAGAGGTGTACATCGGCGGCAAAACCATCAATTTTCGGAGGCGGATTTCCCCGAAACCCTCACTTTGCGTGTCTCCTTGACACTCTTGATAAATATGATATGTGAGGGTCCACAGGAGGGATCTCTAGGCAGTAGCTACAGTAGACCTAAGTAGAGGTGCTATGGACGCTGTATTGAGTCAGCGCTGACCTTCTTTGGCAGGTCTTGAGGTCATTGTTTGAACAGATAGAGGAGCGTGAGCAGTAACAACCTCACTTTGAGCGAGGAGTGGCTTGCTCGGACGTTGTGGGTATCAACAAGTAGCAGTAATGATCTGTGCTGATGCAGCCCTCTATATAATGCAGAACAACGTAATTTCAGTTTGGCTTTTCAGATACCGGGAACGCCGGTGTACGATGTAAAAGCCTCTAAGCAGAATCGATGCCGACCACTTCAGTACCTCTAAGCACTATGTGTAGAACGCCCGGTGTACCCAATCGCAAAATCCCAGACCCTTCCGAATACACCGACGCCGTCCTCGAACCTTTGAAAATTAATTCTACAAAGAAAATCTCCCCAACTTTGGTGTGGGTGGAGGGGGAGGGAAGAGGCTGTGCGGAAGACGCACAGTCCCAACTTCCACGCGTGCGCATACCATCAATCATGAGCTGCTTCTCTACTCCTCTCAAGCATCGAATCTGGCCTCAGTAAACCCGAGTCGACAAAAGCACTCTCCGGCCAGCTCAAAGAATGCTTCTTCGTTCTCGCGGGGCGCCGTGGTGGACTACTACTGTTGGCCGGTTCTTCGGCTACCATGCGTTTCTCCTGGCTTTCGCTCGGCGTCGGACTAGGCGACCGCCTGCCAGCACTCGACGTGTCGGACTGCCCAGGATCTGAGATCGGCGTTGGCGGCGAATATTCGATGATCAAGCTCCTCGCCCCGCTCAGCACCGAATCTTCGGAATGGTTTCTGCTGTGACCGTCAAAATGGCCAAAGCGGTTTCCCTCACGTCTCGAGGAAGTCGGTCTCGTTGAGGGAGGACTCTCGGACGGACTCTCGAACGAATGTCGTAGCCTTCTTTGGGACTTGTTGACCATGCTTTGCACAAGTGGCAGCTCCAGATAGCTGCTGGCTGCACCTCGAGAGAAGATGATGAGACCAAGGCATAGTAGTATGAGGACCGATTGAACAATAGACATGCGTTTCTGAAAGATGACCTCGTCTGCGAGAACACTCAGACGTGCACTTATAGCAATGACCTCGCGGTGCGACTGCTCTCGTTGGGTCTCGAGCTCGATGACTGTAGACTGCCAGATCTGATCGTATTGCTGCCTAAAACCTCTCAACTCGGCTAAGACCGTGCTATTGAGGTGCTCGAGGAATGTAGTAGTCTTCGACAGCTGGCGCTTTTCTACCTTCGTGAAAGCTTCCCTTAGAATTCGAGATTGTTCCTCGATGTATTGAAGGGACAAAGTCGAGTTTGTCTCCAGAAACTGCAGACGCTTGTGTATGGACTTGAAGAAGTTCTCCTGCGTGACAGGATTCGAGTGAGCTGGAGCTGTTGCAGACGATGATGTCTTCCGTTGCTCATTTGCATTTTGGTCCGAAGTCCTAGTAGAGACAGTACTATTGGGACTAGACGGCAAGGCCTTGGTTTCCGCAACAGGTATAGATGTAGTACTTGACACAGTTGAAGTAACATGATTGCTGACACTTGAAGCTGATGCCCCTGCTGATGCGGGTACTGACGGACCTTGACGTACGGAAGTTTCCTGCTGAGAGCCTGGCACGGATGATACTACGTCTAATGACGTAGGGTTGGTATCGGCTGGCTCCCCGTACTCCTCGGACGCCTGTATTGATTCAACCTCGATCTGATAGCAGACAAAGTCCGTTGCATTGAATGGCATTATCACTGCTGTAGACAGTGAGTACTCTTCCTCGCACTCAGGTACACCTTCTGTAGACCCGTTATCTTCCTGATCGCTCAGCGGCTGCAGGTCATCCTGATCCATGAGAGACGTGCTGGAAGCACTACTTGGCGTAGCTGCAGCGGGGGAAATTTTGGGATCTTGAACGGAAACTGTCGCGTTCATTTCATGTTGTTGTTCTGCTTCCGGGATGTCGTATCCAATTATCCTTGCGGGCACCGTCTCATCAACTTTGAGCTGGGTCGCTACCGGATCCTCTTGGTACTCTTCCTCTTCGCCTCTCGCCGCTTCCTCTTGGTGCCTGAACTCCTCCATCATCGTCGTACCATGTACCCTTAAGAGGCTCACCGGACAGTAGAACTCGTTCCCGTAATGAGTCAAGAACTCAATGCGTAGATATCTTGCCCATATCAATGGGTGCTCCACCAGGAAAGGTTGTACCTCGCGACTATTTCTTGCCTCGAACGTTCCCAACTCTTTCCATTTGTCTAGCCTTACTGGATATCTGTCAGAAACACTCACCCTGAATGTACGGAACATGGAGCTGAAGAACTCAAAGTTTGCAAGCACGATGGTGTCCACTAGGATGTCGCCGCAAAGTTCGACAATGAAGAACTTGTTGTCTGCGGAACATTCATTCAGCATGTAACTATCCTTATTTTCAACCAAAACGGAAGACGAGCCCTTGCACTGCCGGTTTGTCTTCAGCACTGTAGCGGCACAATCGAAGGAGGCATAGTTGAACCGTTCTTTACACGTTTTCCCAGCGTCCTTGCTTCGTGACGTGGCGCCTTCAAACGTGTTTCCCTGCTTCCCGTCCCCATTCTCGCTATATGGACCCTTGCTCACAGCTTCTGCTCCGGGCGGTTTCGTACTCTCCTCGCCGCCACTCGAGCTAACGAAGCCTCCGAAATCCAACTCAATCTCACTATCCTCACCAAGTGAATCCAGAGCATTGTTGATGTTCCCAGGTCTGCGTCGAGCCTCTTCTCCCTGCGATTCGAGCCGTCGGTTGCCCACATTCTCTGCTGACTGTCCAGCTTTCGCAAGATTTTGCTTCTTCCAGTCTTCGAAAGACAGAAAGTTGATATTGTCAAGTGGAGAGTCATTATCCAATTCTGGCTCCACTACTACGATGGGCAGCGGATCTGTATACTCGCTTGGGATCACCTGAGTTGAAGGCACATGGTCTGATTGAACGGGTAATGCGGCTGCGTCAGAAGCCGTAGCTTCCGCGCTGTGCGTGCTGTGAGTCGCGGTGTTCTGAACAGACGCATCACGTTGTGTTCCTAGGGTCGAGGTCGAAAGCAGTATAGTCTCATTACCAGCTCCTCCTCCGGTGATTGTTGTTTTCCCACCCGACCAGCTGGTCGTCAAGCACTGCTGTGGTAACGAATGGGTGATGTAGTTGATGGTCCTGGCAGGGCAGGTGGAGGTGCTCAATGCTGATGGAAGGCTGGCCGATGAAGTATTAGATGCTGCCGGTGTTATCGAGTCGTAAGCGTGTGCAGAAAGATGTGCGAACAGAAAGAGAAGAAGAGCGGCGTATCGATAGCTCTCTGGCATCGTTCAGGCATCCTCAGCCTTAAAGTTGTCTCAATTCCCATTGAGGGCTGCAGGCAAACTGGGAATGAGAGCATCAAATAACAACCTGGAAGGATCAAGACACCAGCGTGGCTTTGTCTGGGGACGGAAGTTGCCGGCCGGACTTCTGGTCTTTAATTCCGATTGACTACCTAACTTACTCCGTTAGTAATTCGTACAGAGATTTTTCGATAAGGGCACCAAAGCGAATAGTAAGGTCACTACATTACCTGACTTGACAAAGTTTGACATTGACTGATTCTTGCAGTGATCTGAAGATGAGAATCAACAATCAATATGCTCATGACAAAGCAGTGTGATCTAGAATGATGCTTGTTACCTGAATATCCTGAAGCATCTTGACAGGTTGCCATTGACTTTGTGAGGTGTGAACATAGCTCACAAATCCCTGTCAAAGCGCAGAGGAGCAGAGAGTTGAAGATTGATTTACTTGAGCATTTGAATTGCAGCTGTTTGTGCCAGTAGGTACCTAACTTAGTTAGTACCTTACCAGGTACCCACATCAACCATATTGTGAGGGTTTGAAGCTAATAATGATTGCAATTGACTAGTCCTACTTTATTGAGCTTGACAACAAAGAGAGAGGTAGTGGCAAGGGTGGAGGTCGCTCGTGGGTTTGGTCGCGGGATTGCCGATACGGAACGGAACTATTATTGTCCGAGCTTAGTCTATGAGTACAATTGCTTCCAAAGAATTCCTCGCTGGGTGATGCGAGGTACCAAGTTATTATAAATACTGGCAACAACTATCTTAGGATTGTAATGAGGCAGAGCTGCATTAATTATTCTTCCTGAAGGAAACGGAGGGTATGATGGGATTTCAAGTAGGTAGGGATCAGGATAGGCGTCAGGATAGCATAGGTTTATAGCCATTTGTGGCAGTCACAGTGAGGTCACCGTCTTTCCTTTTTTGACAGAGGCACCTGTTATGGCCAAACACAAGGCAGTGAGCATCAACTCAAATATACACACATCAAAAGCAAATTTACTGATTGGTGTGAGGAGGACAAGCAGGATAGTCTTGGTAACCTCACTGATGAGGAGGACAAGCAGAATCACCTTGGAGAGAGTGATGCTGGAGGAGATAAGGATGTTCAAATGAAGGATGTGGAGGATGAGAAGAGCGCTGAGTGTGTTGCGATGGAGGATCGAGAACAGAGGAATACGGATCATTCTGTCCTCTGTTATAACAATCTTCAGGACTTTCTGAATTGCACTGAGTCTACTGAACCAGAGGTGCGAAAGAGACTCAACAAAAGGAGGAGATTAGTGATGCACAAGTATTCCAGCCCTAAAACTCGAACTGGAAAGAACCCTACCACACCTGAACCCCCTCAACTCGGAGGAAGAGATCGACAGCAGGGTACAGGAACTAGTCGAGGCTATTACGAAGGCGATTGAGGCGTCAACCCCAAAAGCAAGACCAAGCACCAGATCCGTCCCGGGGTGGACCCAGGAATGCAAAGACGCACAAACGATGGCACGACGATTGAGAAGACGGTATCAAAGGACGAGAAACCAAGAGGACTGGGAGGCTTACCGGGAGGCACGCAACTACAAAGGCAGACTAATAGAAAAGACGCTCCGGGAAGCCTACCGCACGAGAGTCAAGGAAGTGACGGTCACGCCAAACGGACTCTGGAAACTCACCAGACGGGCACGCAAGAGGGGCACCCAGCAATACTTCACCCCACCCCTGCGAAAGCCCGATGGTATACTAGAGCATGACCACCGAGCAAAGGGCCAGATGTTCAGGGAGGCCTTCCTCCCACCGCCGCCGGAGGTGGATCTTTCCGACATGAGAAACTACGCATATCCAGACCCAATAGTCCTTCCTCAAATCACGCCCACCGAAGTGGGCAGGGCAATCAAGAGAATGTCCCCACGGAAAGCCCCAGGAAGAGATGGAATAACTGCCCGCATCCTACAAAAGCTGCTTCCTCTGCTCAACCCACACCTAGTGCAACTGTACAACGCATGTTTAAACCTCCAACATTGCCCCAAACACTTCAAGCAATCCACCACGGTAGTGCTGCCCAAACTCGGGAAGAAAGGTTCGCACCAAGGTAAAGCTGTTTGTATATAAGGCATGAAGCCTACTCTATGCATTAATGATGTATAAGCCGGTAACGTGATGTGTGTTGTGCATGAGTCACTGACCTGTCAGTCGAGACGTGAGTCACATGCATAGCCCCCAACGCTTGGCCTGATTTCGGTGAGCTATTTTGGAAATGTTCCAGAAAGCGCTTTGGCTGCAGAGGCTGCCCTCTATTCGACATCTCATCTTCGGCAGTCTCTTTCATCATGTATCACCCTGGTCGCTCCCGAAAAATTTGTCTTTTAAGCAGAGTACCCTTGTTAAGCAAAAACAAACACCCAAACACCTCATCACCTCCCAACGAACACAGTGGACCCACAGAAATACCAATCTCTAGCTCAACAACTTCAGCCCGCCAAACCCCATACCCTTCATCTCCTCCTGCACATACTCTACCACGCGCCTAAAAGTTCCCTTCCCTCCATCACAAGCACCATTCTCAAGATGTTGCGCCAGCCCACTCACAGTCGAGAATTGCCTAACAGCCTTCTTCTTGCTCCCCTCGCCCATCAAGGCACGCGGGCAATGGAATGATATCTCATCGGGTACTGGTAAGGGCAAGGACATATATACCTGAGCGTGGACGCTTGACGACAGATGTTGCTGAAGTGCGCTGGGCTTGAATGTGCGGGTACAGGACGGAGGGCAGAGGGGGCATGTTTGATATCCACTCCGAGTGCGAGGCCGGAGGGTAAGCATGGAGTGTAAGTTCGTGCGAAATGTGAGAGTGGATGCGGGAGTGAGGATCGCAGAGGGTGGATAGGAGTCGAGGAATTCCGTGGAGGTTGGGGTGAGTATCGGTTGGGGTGAGTATCGGTTGGGGTGAGTATCGGACTCCGAATCAGCGATGTCGAAGTCGCAGACGGGTTGTCCTCTAGCAGCCACTGTGCCATGACTCCTCCCGATGTTATGATCCGTCCTGTATCATTCGCTGCAATAGCTGTATTCAGTTTTGTCTTCGTCATCCCCGACGCACATCTCCCACTCTCCAAATGTTACAACTGCACCGACGGGCAACTAAACTGCTTCTTGCACTCTGCGTCTGCTACACACTTGATGTCGCTTAGCGGATTATGTCGCACCGACGCCAGATGCCGCCCCAGCGCACCCCGATTCTTGAAAGTCCTTTCGCACTTCTTGCACTTCGTTCGCTGATTGCTCTCGTCTTGTTTTTGTTTCTTCTTCTAGTTGCCCCCCTGCCCCGGTCTGTGTACCTTGCTACAACGAAGATGATCTGCGAGTGCCTCTTCATTTTTGAAATCACGCTCGCAGTCGCAGCACCGGAATTGTGTCGCGGAAGATGGCGTCATCGCTGGGACGGGGGCGTGCGATTGCATGTATAGTGCGTGTAGCTGTCTTGTAGGAGAGAGGATGTCGCAGTTGTAGCAGTAGGCATGCAGGCTCTCGCGCTGGTGGGCTTCGATGGATGGTTGCTGTGTGAAGCGCCACCTGCATTCGGGACAGGAGTACTTGTCGATGGGGGATAGGCGGGCTTCGAGCAGCGCTTCGTGGCTGTCAGAGGGATCGCAGCGGGGGCAGGGGCAGTGCTTGGTGGATTTTTGGTGTTGGATCAGAGAGGGCATAGTGGTGGTGGTGGGATGCGATATTAACGTAGTAGTCGTCACAGCGAGGTATTCGTTGTACGATCATCATGCCTGATCCAAAGACTGCGCCAGGCACATAGCGTAGTACCTGCCCTGAAGCCGCTGCAACTCCTCATGCGTGCCAATTTCTGCGATCTTGCCATCCTCCATAACGAAAATGACATCCGCATGCCGAATAGTGCTGAGCCGATGTGCGACGGCGATCGTTGTCCGACCCAATGCCGCTTCGTCCAGCGCTTTCTGCACAATGCGTTCACTCTGGGTATCCAGCGCAGAAGTCGCTTCGTCAAGCAACAACAAGCGCGGCTTCCGAATCAGCGCCCTAGCAACTGCGATGCGTTGTCTCTGTCCGCCGGAAAATTGGAGACCCTTCGAGCCGCAAGGCGTATTCAGACCTTCAGGCAACGAGGACACAAGGTCCAGAGCGTTGGCCTGGCGACAAGCTTCGTGCACTTCCTCTTCAGAAGGCTCGTACTCCAGACCAATTGCGATGTTCTCGCGGACAGAGCCAAGATACAAAGGCGGTTCTTGCTGCACCAGGGACGTGTAGCGACGGTACGCATATGGAGACATGAGCGAGATGTCGTCTCCGTTCAATGTGATGCGGCCAGACGTTGGGTCGTAGAAGCGTTCCAGGAGCGAGATGATTGTGCTTTTTCCGCAACCGGAGGGTCCGACGACCGCAGCGTGCGTTCCAGGTTCGATCTTCATCGAAATCCCTCGCAACACTTTCGCAGCGTCCCGCTGCTTGTACCGAAATTCGATGTTCTCGACGCCAATGAGCCCGTCTCCGGACGGCTTTCTGTCTCGGTTTTCATCGGTTTCGCGGATATTGGCTCTGATAGTCCGAAGCCAGAGAATGTAATTTGCAGCGACTTTGCCCTTGGTGATTGAAGTTGTGTACGAGAAGAATTGCGCAGTGCCCTGACCTCCGAAGACCACCGCAATGAAGATGATGAAGAACTGTGTTGTGGTATACTCTCCACTTGCGATCAGCCGGGATCCGTACCAGAAGCCAAGGCCCATGATGAGGAAGTCGATTGATTGCGAAAGCGCATAGGGTATGAGCGTCACTACCAGACCC
>JAABUJ010002702.1_pt1 | contig 21237 bp, 16 predicted proteins | sample 5559131 | NCBI WGS metagenome assembly JAABUJ01 (sample SAMN10711875, study PRJNA513366) | rock metagenome | isolation source: Antarctica rocks | place: Antarctica: Victoria Land, Mt New Zealand nord | collected 2016-01-07 | reverse complement strand
AACGATGAAGCGCGTACACGTTGTGCCGGATGAGTGGGCGATTGAGAGCGGAGAGCTGACGCCCAGCATGAAGCTGAAACGGCGCATCGTCGAGAAGAAGTATGAACAGGAGATCGCGGCGTTTTATGTTGATGAGGCGGACTCGAAGGGTTGACGGTACAACCGCAGAAGCGGATTCCTCCGCTCCGCTGCGAATGACAGACGGCTGTGCCCGCCGCTTGAAGCGGATTTGCAGAGGGTGTGGAGGACTGGGGACGGCAGAACAAACGCAGATTCCCTTCGGGAATGACAACCAGAATATGATTCTGTCATTCCTGTAGAGTCGTCATCCTGAACGCAGTGAAGGATCCTGTATTCGCCGAACGACGAAGCGCTGTACACCATTACGAAATCAGTTATAGCCGACGTAGAATGGCTTGTGCTCAATCAGCAGATTAGAGGCAGGGTAAGGGCTTGAGGCGGCTTTGGCGGTTGCTGGGCTATCTGCGGCCGTACGCTTTTTTTTCGATTGCGTCGGTGCTGCTGATGGCTGTGGTCGGTCTGATGGCGGCTTTCCGTGTGCTGCTGGTCAAGCCCAGCTTCGACAAGGTACTGCAGCCGAATGCATCGACCGCGGGGCTGCTGCAGGTAAAGCTGCCGTGGGTGCACCGTACGCTCGATCTGCACTTCCTGGTTCCGAGTCATTTCCATAATGCGTGGACCGTGGTCGCGTACGCCCTGATCATGTCGGCGATCGTGAAGTCGGTGTGCGATTACGTGGGAACCTACCTGGTGAACTACGCCGGGTTCGGCATGATTACGGACCTGCGCAATGATCTGTACGACGCGGTGCTGCGGCGTTCTGCGGCGTTCTTTCAGAAGCATTCGACGGGGACGCTGCTGTCGACGTTGATCAACGACATCGAGCGCGTGCAGACGGCGATGTCGGCTGTGCTGGGCGACTTCATGCAGCAGTTCTTCACCTTCCTGTTCATGGTCGCTGTGGTCGTCATCACGGGCGGGAAGCTGGCGTGGGTGCTGCTGCTGTTTGTTCCTGTGGTGATTTCCTCGGCACGCAGAATTGGGCGGCGCGTGCGCCAGACTACGCGTAAAGGTCAGGACAAGCTGGCCGAAATTCAGAATATTCTGCACGAGACGATTACCGGCAACAGCATCGTGAAGGCGTTCGGGATGGAGCGCTGGGAGATGCGGCGATTTCGGCAGGCGGCCAGGCGGCTGTTTTCTGCAAACCTGAAAGCTGTGAGTATGCAGGCAATCAGCTCGCCCCTGATGGATGCGATCGGCGCGGTGGGAATCGCGCTGCTGCTGCTGTTGGGACGCGATCGCATCAAGACACACCAGATGACCGAGGGCGCGTTTATTGCGTTTCTGTTTGCGACGTTTACGCTGTATGACCCGGTGCGGAAGTTTGCTCTGTTCTACAACAGCTTCCAGCAGGCGTTGGGTGCGAGCGAAGATATCTTCCGCTTTCTCGATGCACAGGACGAGGTGGTCGAAAAGAAAGAAGCGCTGGTGCTGAAGAGCTTTGAGAACACGATTTGCTTCGACAACGTGGAGTTCGGCTACCACGATGAAGGTGAAAGCCGCCAGGTATTGCGCGGGGTTTCGCTCGACGTGCAGCGCGGCGAGGTGATTGCGCTGGTGGGGCCGAGCGGCGCGGGCAAGAGCTCGCTGGTGAATCTAATCCCGCGCTTCTTCGATGTGGATGGCGGACGCATTTTGATCGATGGGCATGACGTGCGTGATGTTTCGATCGAGAGCCTGCGCCGGCAGATTGGCAAAGTGACGCAGGAGACCGTTCTGTTCAACGATACGGTTCGCAACAACATAGCCTATGGGCGGCCGGACGTGCCAATAGAAAATGTTGAAGACGCCGCGCGTATGGCGCTGGCACACGATTTTATCCTGCGGATGCCCGATGGGTACGACACGCAGATTGGCGAGAAGGGTGTGCGTTTGAGCGGGGGTGAGCGGCAGCGGCTGGCGATTGCGCGCGCGATCCTGAAGAATGCGCCGATTCTGATCCTGGATGAAGCGACCAGTGCGCTCGATACGGAGAGCGAAGCGTACGTGCAGGCGGCGCTCGCCAACCTGATGGAAGGGCGTACATCGTTTGTGATTGCACATCGGCTTTCTACGGTGCGCCGTGCGACGCGGATTGTGGTGCTCGAAGCTGGGCATATCACCGAGATTGGGACGCATGATGAGCTGCTCGCAAATTCGGGAACTTACCGTCGGCTGTACGACATGCAGTTTCATGAGGAGCCGAGCGGGTTGAGCGGAGTTGAAGGAGAGACTGCATGAGCGACGTGCGTTCCATGACGGGCTTTGCTGCGCTGGATCGGAGCGGCGCAGAAGGTTCGCGTGGATTCTCGCTGTCCATCAAGGCGGTGAATCATCGCCATCTTGATCTGTCGGTTCGCGTGCCTTCCGGGCTGGATGCGCTGGAACCTGCGCTGCGTGCGGCAGTGAAGGCAGAGGTGCGACGCGGGCATGTGGAGTTGACGCTTGCGTTCGAGAAGGTGGCCGCAGGGACGATGCAGTTGGATGAGGGTTTGCTTGACCAGTACGCGCGGATGTTTGAGCGGGCGAACGCAAAGCTCTCGTTGGGCCAGACGGTTGATCTAAACGCCATGCTGCGGCTGCCGGGTATGCTGGTGGCTTCTGCTGCGGTGCCTCACTCGCCGGGCGTTGATGTCGCGGTGATGGATGCAGTCGCAGAACTGCTGACGGCCTTCAACGACGCGCGCAGGCGAGAAGGCGAGTCGTTGGCGGCGGAGCTCCGGGCTGCGATGACGCGGTTGCAGAGGTTGGCGGTGGAGGCTGGTGATCTGCGGCAAGGTGTGGGTGCTTCGGAGTTTGCGCGGTTGAAGATGAGGCTGGCGGACCTGCTGGGGGGGGGTCTGTGGTTAATGAAGAGCGCGTGTTTACTGAGGCTGCGCTGCTTGCTGCGCGCAGCGATGTTGAGGAAGAACTGGTGCGGCTGCGGACGCATATTGCGCGCTTTACGGAGTTGCTGGATGCGGGCGGCGAGGTGGGGCGTCCGCTCGACTTCTTGTTGCAGGAGATGAATCGTGAAGCCAACACAGCTTTGTCGAAGAATGGATCGAGCGCGAGCGAGGCTGGTCTGCGGCTGACGGTGATTGGCCTTGAGATGAAGGTAGAGCTGGAGCGCGCGCGGGAGCAGGTTCAGAATTTGGAGTAGCGGATTCCGCTCGCGAGAACGGGTACACTGAATCCATTCATGGCAGGCATTCTTTTTATTATCTCGGCACCGTCCGGGTCGGGCAAATCGACGCTGGTGGCGCAGGTTCGGTCGTTGGTCGAAGGGCTGGATTTTTCTATCTCGTACACGACGCGTGCGGCGCGTGGCAGCGAGACCGACGGACGTGAGTACCACTTCACCACGCGCGAACAGTTTGAGCAGATGATTGCGGCGGGCGAGTTTCTGGAGTGGGCCGAGGTGTTCGGCAACTACTACGGGACGGCGCTGAGTGCGCTCGATCATGCGCGGGAGGCAGGTAAGGATTTGCTGCTCGACATTGATGTGCAGGGCGCGGTGCAGGTGATGCAGAAGCTGCCGGCGGCGGTTTCGGTGTTCATTCTGCCGCCCAGTCCGCAGGTGCTTGAGATGCGTTTGCGCAACCGCAGCGAGGCCGAGCATGTGACCAGCGAAAATGTGATTGGACGGCGCCTGCGCGAGGCTCGCAAGGAACTGGACCGGTTGCATGAGTATCGCTACGCGCTCGTCAATGATGTGCTGGATCAGGCGACGACGGAGCTGAAAGCGGTCGTGTTGTCGGAACGCGGTGAGGGTGGAGAACTGCGGGCACTGGCGGAAAGTTGCAGAACGGGAGCGAAGTCGCGGCGGCTGCAGCGTGCGCTTGATAGTTTTGCAGTCAATTAAGGCGATTACAGATGGTGTAGAGAACCGGGAACAGCAGGAACAAACGCAGATTCCCTTCGGGAATGACACCCAGAAGACGGAAGAGTCTTTCTACATCCACTTACTCACTTGTTGTGAAGCCCATTTCCTATTTCTGGAGACCTGTCTCTGGAGAGTCGTCATCCTGAACGCAGTGAAGGATCCCTGTATCCGCCGAACTTCGTAACGCTGTACACCATTACGAAATCAGCTATAGATCCAAATTTCCCTCCAGGCATTTGTGGAAAAAACCATTTGTGGCGTAGAGTCAATCCACAGTCACAATTTATTTCTGAATGCTTGACGGGGGACATGTCTATGATGGTCGACAACGCTCTGTTTAATAAGTACAGCCTGGTGAAGGGTGCTGCACGCCGGGCTCGCCAGTTGCAGTCGGGTGCGCCGCAGCTGATGGCTTCGAAGTCCATGAAGGCGTGCCGCGTGGCACAGGACGAGATCAGCCACGGCCTGGTGACGTTTGTGCTGCCGGAGAAGATTGTGGCCAAGCCCGAGCTGGATCCTTCTCTGCACGGTTTGCGCTAGGAGTGCTGTCCATGCCGCGACCGCGATAAGCTGGTGGTATGACCGCGGGCGAGGGAACTCAGAGAACGAAAGGCGAGACGCAGGTTGAGGTGCGGGCTTACCTTGAGTATTTCCGCGACCTGGGCGTTTACGATTTTTATCGCGATCCCAATCACCGGACGTTAGCGGAGCTGCTACCGCAGCTTGCGGTTTCGGAAGCTGCGCCGCCTGAGGTTGCGCCTGCTGCATCGAACCCGGTCAGTATTTTGCCTGATGTTAATGCGGCTGCCACGCTGGTGGCGACGGAGCCGGAGATCGCCAGACCTATTTCACTGAATGACCGTTTGCCCGTGCCTGCGGAGCGCGTTGCCCCTGCTGATAAAGCGCAGGCGCTCGCGCTGATTCGCGCAGATATTGGCGACTGCACGCGCTGTCCGCTGGCGTATGCGGGACGGCGCAGGATTGTGTTTGGCGACGGAGACCCGGGGGCTCGGTTGATGTTTGTCGGCGAAGGTCCTGGCGCTGACGAGGATGAGCAGGGGATACCGTTCGTCGGCAAAAGCGGGCAGTTGTTGAACAACATGATCGGCGCGATGGGGCTGAGCCGCGAACAGGTTTACATCGCAAACGTTGTGAAGTGCCGGCCGCCGGCCAACCGCGCGCCGGAAGCTGTTGAAGCGAACACATGCACGCAGTTTCTAGCGCGGCAGATGGATGTGGTGCAGCCGGAGTTTGTGGTTGCGCTGGGGGCTACGGCGGCGGCTTATCTGCTGGGTGTGAAGCAGTCGCTGGCGAGCCTGCGCGGGCAGTGGCATGAGGTCCGTGGAGCGCGTGCAATTGTGACCTATCATCCTGCGTTTCTGCTGCGGGATCCGCGGCAGAAAGGCGAGGCCTGGAAGGATTTGCAGATGGTGATGACGGCGATGGGGTTGAAGGGTCGCGGGTAGACGGCGTGAGTGTGAGTGCGCGCGAAACAGCAGATTCCTTCGCTTCGCTGCGGAATGACAACTAAAAACAAAGGCAAGTGCCAACGCAGATTCCCTTCGGGAATGACAACCAAGAAGCAAGTGCACACGGAGATCTGGAGCGTCCAGGCAAAAATGGCCTACAGGGCACCGGCACCGGCCTCAGCCACTGCGTGGTCCTGCACACCAGAACCTCCGCTGACCCCGATGGCACCGATCACTTTACCTTCGCGTTTGAGTGGAATACCGCCAGCAAAGATCATCACCCTGCCGTCGTTCGAGGCATGAATGCCAAAGAACTGATCGCCGGATTGCGAGTTCTCTCCGAGAGACTTGGTGTCCAGATCGAACGCACGCGAGGTCCATGCCTTCTTCTGGGCGATGTCAACCGATCCGAGCCAGGCCTGGGGCATGCGTTCGAAGGCGAGCAGGTAACCGCCCGCGCAAACGACGGCAATGTTCATGGGCTGGCCTAGTTCTTCGGCTTTCTCTGTGGCCGCGACGATGATGGCGCGGGCTTCAATCAGGGACACGGAATCGGACATTTGAGGGATTCTCCTATAAGGTACGGTGGGCTGTTCTGAAATTTAGAGCTAATCACGAATGGTGTACAGCGTTTCGATGTTGGCAATGGGGAGTTTCACATGTTCTGCTACGCGTCGCCAGAGTTTGCGTCTGAGATTGCGATCGAGATGGGTGAAGTGGTGGAGCGGGATGGATTTGTCTTTGCTGATCTGCGGCTTTCGACGCGGAATGGCAATTGAAAGCAAACGCAGATCCCTGCGGGAATGACTACAAGTTGCCAGGATAAATATTAACACTTGGTAGGGAGAATGAAAGCCGCAAGATTGCAATACGCCGAGAGGAATGGTGATGCGCTCACCAACTGGTGTGGGCTTTTCAGATAACTTCCGGAGCTAATCTTGCCATTCCATAGATTGGGAGCACAAACTCCCAAAAGGGGAACGATCACTATGGCAAAGCAATCGCATTTGGACGCAGCAAAGCACCATACCGAAGCAGCCACCCACCACACCATGGCCGCCGCGCATCACGATGCCGGCAAGCATGAAGATGCACACAAGCACTCTGAGAATGCGCACAAGTCCTCGACGGCAGCGCACAGCAAGTCCACCGAAGCACATGGGAAGTCTGCTTCGCAGAAGAAATAACCTGTTGGTGAGTTGATCGGCGGTTTTTCACTGCGCCTGACAAAGAAATACGGCCGAAACCCACTGAACGGGTTTCGGCCGCATTTCTTTTTGGGGCTACGCTATGGGTGTGTCGATCTCGAACCGAACGCCTTGCGCCAGAGGCAGATGGGTACTGTAGTTGATGGTGTTGGTGGCGCGGCGCATGTACTGCTTCCAGGAGTCGGACCCGGATTCGCGGCCACCACCGGTTTCCTTCTCTCCGCCGAAAGCTCCGCCGATTTCGGCACCGGAGGTTCCGACGTTTACGTTGGCGATGCCGCAGTCGGAGCCGCTGGCTGACAGGAAGCACTCGGCTTCCTGGAGGTTGAGCGTAAAGATCGACGACGAGAGGCCCTGGGGAACATCGTTCTGGAGGGCGATGGCTTCGTCGAGATCGCGGTATTTGAGTACGTAGAGAATGGGGGCGAAGGTTTCGCGCTGGACAACGGCGGTCTGTGCGGGCATCTCGACCAAGGCGGGCCGAACGTAGAAGGCTTGGTTTGAGGTGTCTTCGACGGACACGCGTTCACCTCCCGTGACGGTGCCGCCTGCGCTACGAGCCTCTTTGAGGGCGGACTGCATGGCGCTGAAGGCGTTTTGGTCGATGAGTGGGCCCACCAGTGTATTGGATTCGCGGGGGTCGCCTACACCGACTGATAAGAAGACTTTCCGCAGGCGTTCGACCAGTGTGTCGTAGATGGACTCGTGGACGATCAGCCGGCGGAGTGTGGTGCAGCGCTGGCCGGCGGTGCCCATGGCCGAAAAAGCGACAGCGCGGAGGGCGAGGTCGAGGTCAGCGCTGGGGCAGACGATGGCCGCGTTGTTGCCTCCGAGCTCAAGGATCGCGCGCGCGAAACGGGCCGCTAACCTGGGAGCTACGGCACGGCCCATTGCTGTCGATCCGGTGGCGGAGACGAGCGGGATTTGGGGCGAGTCGACCAGCATCTGGCCGAGGTTCTGGCCGCCGGTCAGGAGCGCGCAGAGGCCCTCAGGTACGTCCCCGAATTTCTTTGCGGCGCGTTCAAAGATGGCCTGGGTAGCGAGCGCGGTGAGCGGTGTCTTCTCTGACGGCTTCCAGACGACGGCATTGCCGCAGACGAGCGCGAGCGCGGCGTTCCAGGACCAGACGGCGACAGGGAAGTTGAACGCGGAGATGACGCCGACGACGCCGAGCGGATGCCAGGATTCCATCATGCGGTGTCCGGGGCGTTCGGACGGGAGGGTGAGGCCGGCGAGCTGGCGGGAGAGGCCAGCGGCAAAGCCGCAGATGTCGATCATCTCCTGGACTTCGCCGAAGCCTTCGGAGAGCAGCTTGCCGTTCTCGATGGTGACGAGGCGGCCTAAGTTGGGGAGTTCGGCACGCAGTTCTTCGCCGAGGATGCGGACGAGTTCACCGCGACGGGGCGCGGGAGTTGTGCGCCAGGCGGTGAAGGCTTGTTGGGCTGTGGTGATAGCTGCGGCGGCGTCTTGATCGGTCGTTTGGGTTACGCGGGCAATCTCTTCGCCGGTGATGGGTGAGTGAACGACGAGGTCGCCTTGGGTGTAGGCTGCGGCGGGAACGCCTAGGGCATCTAGGAGTTGCTGAACTTCCTGGGTCAGAGATGTGGTGGCGGTGGGCATGGTGTTTCCTTCCTGCGGGTGCTTGGGGAGAGGTTCGCCGTGAGTGAAAGGCAAACGCAGATCCCCTTCGGGAATGACAACTAAAGCGAGGGAGTTTAGCCTCGCTGCGGAAGTGAGCTACAAGCGAAAGCGGAACAGCAGATTCTTCCGCTTCGCTGCGGAATGACAAAAGCGCTTCGCTGTGGAATCACAAACGGTATACGATTACGCTTTTTCGCTGGCGGTCATCTTGAAGATGCCCTGGGCGTTGGAGCTATCGAAGCTCAGGTCGAGGCCCTGCTTGCCTTCGCTTTTCGGTAGCGGCAGGCGGGTGATGAATTCGTAGAACGAGCCTGGAACCTCGCGTTCTACGAGGTTGCCATGCTGGTCCTTGAACTTGCGCTGCACGCGGGCGGCGAGGAAGGCTGTCTGGCGAACGCGTCCGGACTGCGACGTTTCTACGGTGGCCTTCATGGCGCGGCCCATGGCTTTCTGATCCGCGGCGAGTTGATCGACATCGGGCACGCGATCCGTGGCGTGGTTGAAGCTATTCCCTTCCGTCGCGATCCAGGCCATCTCGGCTGATTCGCGGAGCAGGGTTTCGTGATCGGCGATTGATGCTTCGCTGTGCTGGCGGGTAAAGACTTTGGCGAGTGCGGGAAGAAGTTTGGCAGCATCTGCGATCGGGAGCTTGTGGGTCTGGTCGAGTTGAGTCAGGAGGGATTTTGTTTGCTCGTCCAGAGGATCGCGTGAGGTGGAGGTTACACGCTTTACGGCAGACTGGAACTCATCGGAAAAGCGTTCGGGATGCAGTTCGGAGATAAAGAATTGCGCGATCTGTTCCGGGTACTCGGCCTGCGCGTGCGAGCGGCCAGTCATTTTGAGGCGTTCGAGTGGATACAGGCCAAGCTGCGTGTAGCCGAGCGGGCGCAGGATGCGCGTGATCGCCTCTTCGCCGGGTGGCAGCGCGCCCATTCCCTCAAGCAGAACGGTGCGGACCGCGCCATGATCGTGCATGATCTTGCGGCCATGGCGAATGGAGTCTTCTTCGTAGGCCTTGGCGTCCGGAACGCGGCTGAGCAGGTCTTCAAACAGCATCATGTTCAGGGCCTGGGCGATGCCAGCGCGGGAGATCGACTCGCCCGATTCAGCGAGGATGCCTTCGGGGATTTCGAGCGCCTGGAAGAGTCTGGCGGTGCGGTCTGGACCTATGACTTGTCCGAGGGTTTGCTGGAGTGCAGGGTGCTGGGCGGACATGGGTGGCTCCTTATGTGGTTTGGGGCGGTGAAGCGAAACGCAGATTCCGTTCGGGAATGACAACCAAAGGACGCTACGATTGGCTGGTGTGGGCGATGCAATCTTCGAGGATGTCGAGCGCGACGTCCATCTCCTGTTGACTGACGATCAGGGCGGGGCAGAGACGGATTGAGTTTTCACCGCAGCCGAGCAGCAGCAGGCCGCGCTCGAACGCCTGATGGACGATGTGCTCGCGCAGTTTTCCGTGTCGGTTGCGAGTGTGCTTGTCTTCGACGAACTCGATGCCAATCATCAGGCCGCGTCCGCGTACATCGCCTACGACGGCGTACTTGTTGACCCAGGTGTGCATGCGCGCGAGGGCGGCGGCTCCGACGGCGGCGGCGTTGGCAATAGCTTCGCGCTCCAGGATTTCCATGGTGGCAAGCACGGATGCGAGCGCAAGGGGATTGCCGCTGAAGGTGCTGCCGTGCGAACCCGGAACCCAGTCCATAACTTCAGCCTTGCTGATGCAGACGCTGAAGGGCATGCCGGAAGCGATCCCTTTAGCAGAGGCGATGATGTCGGGCTCGACGCCGGTGTGCTGGATCGCCCACCATTTCCCGGTGCGGCCTGCGCCGGCTTGAATCTCGTCGACGATCATGAGGATGCCGTGGCGCGTGCAGATTTCCCGGATCTCCCGCAGGAAGCTGTCGGGCGGAACGATGTAGCCGCCTTCGCCCTGGATCGGTTCGACGACGATGGCAGCAACCTCTTCGGGCGGCAGGATGGTCTTGAACAGGCGATCTTCGATGAAGCGTGCGCAGGCCAGGCCGTGGGCTTCGGCGTCCTGGGCTGTGCCGTCGCTGTTGCGATACGGATCGGGGTAGGGAACGTGGGTGATGCCGGGAACGAACGGGCCGAAGCGGCGTTTCTGCTGCGCGCGAGAGCCAGTGAGCGAGAGCGCGCCCATAGTGCGTCCGTGGAAACTGCCGAGGAAGCTGATGATGTTTTTGCGCCCAGTGTGATAGCGGGCAAGCTTGAGGGCACACTCGATTGCTTCCGCTCCGGAGTTGCCAAAGTAGAAGCGGTGCGGGCTTCTCATGGGCGCGATGGCAGAAAGCCGGGCGGCGACACGGGGCATCAGGTCGTAATAAAAATCCGTGCCAGACATGTGGATCAGATTGGCGGCCTGGTCCTGGATCGCTTTGACAACTTCCGGGTGGCAGTGTCCGGTAGAGGTGACGGCAATGCCGGCGGTGAAGTCGAGGAACTGGTTGCCGTCGACATCTTCGATGCGGCAGCCGCGGCCGTTCTTAACCACCAGCGGATAGTCGCGGGTGTAGCTGGGGGAGAGGAGGCTTTGGTCGTCCTGAATGATTGCAGCGGCCTTGCGTCCGGGCAGGGTTGAGATGAGCTTTGGGCCGAAGCGCGCATGTGTTTCGGCGCTGGCGAGGTGTTCCGAGGCAAGGACTTCCGTTAGCATGATGATCTTCTCCGGGCTGATGAATCCGCTTCGGTGCAGGCTCGAGTGTGGGGACGCTTGGACGTCAACCGACAGCACGAACACGAAGGGCTCGGGAAGGGTGATTAGTCACCGGAGAACAGATTGGGACGCGCGTTGCTGGGCACGGCGCGACTCCGCCCGGGCGCCTGGCGGGCCGGAAGCGGAGGATACGAGTTAGTGGGGATCAGCATGGGTTCGGCTGGAGTATAGCTGTTGTGGGGACGGCACGCCAGTGGGGCTGAATACAAGACCAAGGCGTGCGCAATGTACGCAAAGTAAGTGCACGCAAAGTTCGCAGAAGCTAGAAGTAGGCACGCGCAAGTGAAGTCGGAGTGTTTTTACCTTGCGAACTCTGCATCTTTTACTTGGCGAACTTTGCGCACGCTTTTTGTCATCCTTACCAGACCTTGCAGGTTGGCGTGTGCACCATCGGCTGGCCCGTCTTGCACCCAAAAGCCTTCTGGAACTCGGGCATGTCCGAGACGACGCCGTTGATACGTGCGAAGCCGGGCGAGTGCGGGTCGGTAGCCGCGTTGACCCGGAGGTTGGCCGGACGCTCGTTCTCGCAGGCCCACTGGGCCATCCCTACGAAGTAACGCTGATCGGGCGTGAAGCCGTCCACGTCGGGCAGTTGCTGGCCCTTGGTCTGGGCCTCCCAGGCAAGGTAGCCGAGCAGTGTACCGCCCAGGTCGGCTACATCTTCGCCGCTGGTCAGCTTCGAGTTGATGTGGATGTCGTCGACGACGACGTACTGCGCGTACTGGTCGCGGATACAGTTGATACGGTCTTCAAAGCCCTTGGCGTCCGCGGGCGTCCACCAGTCGCGCAGGTTGCCATGCGAGTCAAACTGGCGGCCCTCGTCGTCAAACGCGTGCGTGAGTTCGTGGCCGATCGTCGAGCCGGTATTGCCGTAGTTGGGTGCGTCATCCAGCTTGGCGTCGTAGAGCGGAGGCTGCAGAACACCGGCGGGAAAGTTGATGTCGTTCATCTGCGGATTGAAGTAGGCGTTGACGGTGGGAGGTGTCATGCCCCATTCGTTCAGGTCGACGGGATGGCCCAGCTTGTGCCACTGGCGGGCGTTCTCAAATTGCTCGGCCCGGACGGTGTTGCCGTAGAAATCGGCGGGTTTGACGGTGAGCGCGGAGTAGTCACGCCACTGTTCAGGGTAGCCGATCTTGTTGCGGATGGCATGCAGTTTGCGCAGCGCTTCCTGTTTAGTCGCGGGGCTCATCCAGGTGAGGTTTTCAATCTCGTGGGCCATGGCAGACTCGACCTGCTGGGTCATAACCTCGGTGCGGGCTTTCTGGTCGGCTGAGAAGGTGCGGCGCACGAACTCCTGGCCGAGAGCTTCGCCGAGTGCATGATCCACTTGGCGAGTGCAGGTCTTCCAGCGCGGTGGCATCGTGGGCGTGCCGCGCAGGGTCATCGAGTAGAAGTCGAAGTTCGCCTGCACGTATGGATGAGCGAGGAATGGGGCCGAGGCGGAGACCAGGTGAACGCGCAGATAGCCGCGCAGCGCCTCAAGCGGTTCGGACGAGAGCTCTGACTGGACGGCCTTCATGAACTCCGGCTGCGAGACGTTGAGCCGCGCGGTGCCGGGCGCTCCCTGGGTGCGGAAGTAGACGGGCCAATCCAGGGCTGGCGTGAGAGCTTTGAGCTGCTCGACCGACATCATGTGGTAGATCTTGTGCGGGTCGCGCCGATCGACGCGAGACAGCGAAGCCTGAGCCAAGGCGGTTTCGATGTGCAGGGTGGCGTCTACGTCGACTTTGGCCTGCGCAGGTGACTCGCCGGTGAGCGCAAGCAGATGTTCGATATAGGCGACGTACTGCTCGCGAAGCTTGACGCTGCGGGGGTCGGACTTGAGGTAATAATCGCGGTCAGGCAAGCCCAGGCCACCAGCATTAATCGACACGATGATCAATGAGGAGTTGATGGCATCCTGATCGGTGCCGGAGCGGAAAAAGAATTCGCCGGGCCTGGCGTGGTGGAGTGTGGCGATGGCGGCGAGCAGTTCTGGGCGGTTGCTCAGTGCGTTGATGCGCGCGAGTCCGGGCTGGATTGGTTGGTCCCCCAGCGCGTCAATGGATGACGTGTTCATGCAGGCGGCGAAGTAGTCGCCTACCTCTTGCTGGACCGGCATGCGGTGGGTGGCTTTTGCGTCATCGTTCAGAATGCCCCAGAGAAACTGCTGATTTTCGTTGGCGAGCTTGGCGTACACACTCCAGCCGGCCTGGTCGGCAGGGATGGGATTGAGTTTCTGCCATCCGCCGCAGGAGAACTTGTAGAAATCGACGCACGGGTCAACGGTACGGTCGAGGCTCGTGGTGTCGAGCGAAGGAGAGTAGGGCATGGCTGAGAGTGGCTGCGGAATGGTCACGTGGGCAGAGCTTGTGCTTTGAGCAAACAGCGTTGGGGCGGACAGGGTGAGTACCGCCGCCAAGGCGAGCAGATGCTTCGTGCGCATGAATTCTCCTGTGACAGCCATCGTACAAGGTGGCCTCGCCAAGCGAGGAGCAGATCCTCCGTTTGCCGTGAATTGAGAGGACGCGCTCACGGTATCCGACCGGACGCATAAACTCTGCATGGCAGAGGCCAGGCTGCGGACGCGCGAGCCGAATCATCAAGAAAAGCCCCACACCTCGTAAAGTGAGATGTGGGGCGGGTGAAGATGTGGTGTGGTTGTGCGCGGCTGCGCTTAGCGGCGGTCGTCATCCGTGCGATCGCTGTCGATGACCTGACCGGTCATCGGTTCCAGAAGCAGTTTCTGGTTGCTGACCTTATGGCTGAAGTCGAACATGCCGTTCAGAGTACCGGCGATGGCGTCAGACGATCCGTTGCCGATGCGCCCAAGGTTCCAGTTGTCTTCGATGAAACGGGTGATCGACGTCTGATCGGTTACGCGGTGGTCGACGTAGTTCTGGCGGGCGTAGGGTGAGATGACCATGAGCGGCAGACGCGGACCGTAGCCACAGCGCCCGTTCTGGATAGTTCCCGAAGCATCGATCGGCTTGGGAGTGCCGCAGTTGTTGGTTCCGTTGGCAGTCGAGCCGAGGAGCATGTCCTCTGCCACGTTCGACTGGTGAACGATGGGCCCCATGACGTGGTCGTACCAACCGTCCGAGTCATCATAGGAGACGATAATCGCGGTTTCCTTCCACTCCTTGCTCTTCTGCATAGCATTGATGGTCTCGGCAAGGAATTTCTGCTCGTCCAAAGGATTGGAGTAGCCGGCATGACCGTCTTGAATTCCGGGAGCCTTGAGGAAGCTGACGGCGGGCAGGTTGTCCGAGGATAGCGCGGCGTAAAAGTCTTTAAGGTCGTACTGATGATTTGCCGCATCGCCGGAATGACCGATGAGCGCGACCGAAGCTGGCCGGGTGTGGTTGGGGTTGCGGGTCGAATCCCAGTACTGGAAGAAGGCGTGGTGCGGGATGTAGTCAGCGGTGCTAAGGCCGGTGACGCCAGTCGAGACATGGGTGCAGTCATCAAATCCGCCCATGAACGAGCCCCACGTTACCCCTGCACGATTCAGCAGGTCGCCGACATTCAGGCCGGACATGGTGATCTGGGCGCGTCCAGGAGCGGAGCAGATGTCGCCCGCAGGGTCCGGATCGCCGATGACGGCGCCGGTGGCTGCTCCGCCTGCGATGTTGCCGCTCGGCGACTTGCCGTTTGCAACGGTACCTGCAAACGTGGTTCCTGCCACCAGATTGAGGAGGCCAGGGGTGGAGGGCCCGAATGAGGTGCCGTAGGAGTTGTCGCTCATGGCGTAGTGCTGGGCGTAGTTCCAGAGCGCAGTGACGGTGTTGCCGTCATAGTAGCCCAGAGTACTGTTGGGGCCAAGCACCTTATCGTTGCAGCTGAATGGATGGCCATTGGGCAGGGTGCCGGTGAAGCGGTCCATCAGTCCACCGTGAAAGGCGAACTGCTCGTCACCGTATCCATGATCCTGGTCGCAGGTGTTGGGGACCGAGCGGTCAATACGGAACGGGTTCACGCCGTTTGGATTCTGGGTGAGCAGGCCTGCGCTGAGCAGGGTGTTGGCGCGTGGGGTGTCCCCTTTGGCTTTGGTGAAGTAGCGTGTGCCGTTCGCGTTTGCGCGGGCGTATGGGTAGGTGCCGAAGTAATGGTCGAAAGAGACGTTCTCCTGAAAGATGACGACGACATGCTTGATGGGTGTGCGTGTGCGGGCGTCATCGTCCTGCGCGAGGACGGGCGTTGTGGACGCAAGACCGAGGCAGAGGATCGAGGAGAAAGCTGTGAGCTTTTGAGTGAGTGCGCTGTGCATGGAGTCTCCGTGGTTGCAAACAGATGATGTGGGCGGGAGTCATCCCGAGGCTGGGAAGGATCGAAGAATGCGGGGCATTGACCTACGCTCAGCATGGCTCACGGCTGTTGCGGGCGGATGAATCGAGGGTTACATTTTTGCGCGATATCCAGAGCCCCCGGCGGGTCCGCAGGTGGGCGCGGTGCACCTGAGGCGGTCTGCCAGTTGTCCTACAAGGCGAATATTGGACACGGTGACAAGACGCAATGGTTTTAGAGGCGTTTTGAGCGGGCCAGCTCTGCGAATCAGCGGGACGCAGGTTGGAACGGAAGAAACAGGGTGAAGACAGTGCCGCTGTGGCTGGGACGCTGGCTGCTCCGCACGCGGAGAATGCCCTGGTGGCGATCGACGATCTCTTTGCTGACCCACAGGCCAAGGCCGGTGCCTCCCTCGCCCTTGGTGGTGTAAAACGCCTGAAAGATGCTGGAAATAACTCGTGGGCCCATTCCGGAACCCGTATCCGCAATGGTGAGTGTGACGCCGCGCCGTCCCGTGGGCCAGTGAGTCGATTCGTGGCTGCGCAGCAGCAAACGCCCGCCGCGCGGTGCCATGGCGTCCACCGCATTGCCTATCAGGTTGCTGACCACCTGGCGGATTTCGCCTTCGAAACAGAGAACCGGTGCTTCTGCCTTACGGCCATATTCAACCTTGACCTTGGCATTCATCACACGGATGCCGTAGATGACGAGAACGGTTTCGAAGAGTTCCTGGCTCGTGATGGCGCTCGGTACGGTGGATTGACGGTAGAACTTCAGCGTTTGGGTGGTGATTTGTGTGACGCGCCGCAGTTCGCTGTCGGCCAGGTCCAGATACTCCTGCATGTCTTCCGGGAGATCTTCATGTTGGCGCACCAGGTAGAGCAGGTTGGTGACGGACTCGAGCGGGTTGTTGATCTCGTGCGCGATGGAGGCGGCAAGGCGTCCCACGGCGGCAAGCTTTTCGTTCTGGAGCAGCGCAGCCTCCGTGCGCTTGAGAGTCGTGACGTCGCGGAAGAAGAGTGCTATACCTTCGTCGGTCGGTCGAACCTGGACGGCAACCCAGATGCTCAGAGGCTCCGGGTAGAAAGCTTCAAATTCGGCCGCGATCTGCTGGTCCATGGCGCGGTAATAGTGATAGAGGAAGGGCGAACCCTCGTAGACGGCTTCGGGGAAGTTTTCCCAAAAGTTTTTGCCGATGGAATCAGCAAGTGGGCCGGCGGTGGCGAGCGCGTGCGCGTTCATATACGTGATGCGCCAATCGCGGTCGATGGCCAGGATGGAGTCGGTGGTGGCGTCCTGTACCTGGCGCAGACGCTCGGCCAGCAAATTGCGTTCACGCTCGGCTGCGCGGCGCTCATCGATATTGCGGAAGACGAGGACGGTGCCGGTGATCTCGCCGGCCTCGTCGCGAATGGGTGCTCCGCTATCGTCAATGTGCGTCTCGTGCCCATCGCGTGCGATCAGAACGGTGTGGTTGGCGAGCAGAACCGAGGTCTTCAGGCGCATCACCTTGTCTGCGGGACTTTCGACGGGCTCGCGCGTGTGCTCGTTGACGATGCGGAAGACTTCGGACAGAAGGCGGCCAGCAGCCTCGTGCATGGACCACCGGGTCAGCTCTTCGGCTACCGGATTCATGTTGGTGATTGCGGTGTTTGCGTCCGTGACGATGACTGCGTCAGCAATACTTTGCAGGATCCGGGTTGCACGGGCTTCGCTTGCGCGCAGCTTGCGCTCTGCGCTCACCTCGCCGGTAACGTCATTGCAGACGACCATGACGCCCGGAATGTGTCCGCTTACGTCGCGAATGGGGCTGCAGTTGTAGGTCCAGTAGATGTCCTGCATCGTCCCATCGCGGCGCACGGGAATGAGAACATTTTCCTTGTAAATAGCTTCTGCACCGTCGAGAACGGATTGAAACGGGGGGCCGATGATGTGCCATGCTTCCGACCACACAACCGCACCGGGTGTGCCAAGCACAGCGGGGTGCTTCTCTGCTGTCAACGGCATGTAGGCATCGTTGTAGAGCAGAACCATCTGGGGACCCCAATAAACTGCGGTCGGGAAGCGGCTCTCTAAGATGAGGTTGACGGTGCAGAGCAGAATCTCCGGCCATAAATCCAGCGCACCCAGCGGTGTCTTCGCCCAGTCGAGCGAACGTACCGACTGGGCCATCTCCCCGTTGCTGAATATCTTGTCTGCTTTAGATGGCACGTTAACTTGGAGAACTTTGCGAGCTTTGAGGTTGCGTGAGCCGCAACGCTTTTGAAGGCAGTGGCTGGAGCAGCGGACAGAGGACATCCAAAGATTAGACGCAAGAGAAGCTGTTTGTGTGCATCATGCAATCGCCTTGTTGACCAGGGCCTGGGCTTCAGACTGGATCTGCTTCAGGTGGGCTTCGCCTTGAAAGCTTTCGGCGTAAATCTTGTAAACGTCTTCGGTGCCGGAGGGCCGCGCGGCAAACCAGCCTTCGGCGGTCGTGACCTTCAGGCCCCCGATGGGCGCGTGATTGCCTGGTGCTTCCGTCAGGATAGAGGTGATCTTGTTCCCTGCAAGGTCGGTCGCCTTCACCTGTTCGGGGGACAGCTTCGCCAATTTCGCTTTTTGCTCTTTGGTGGCGGCGGCGTCGATGCGCTGGTAGACCGGGGAGCCGTATTTTGCGGTCAGGTCGGTGTAGAGTTGGCCCGGATCGCGGCCTGTGACTGCCGTCATCTCTGCGGCGAGCAGACCGAGGATGAGGCCGTCTTTGTCTGTAGACCACACCTTGCCGTTGCGGCGCAGGAAGGTGGCACCGGCTGATTCTTCGCCTACGAATCCGAGTGAGCCGCCGATGAGGCCATCGACAAACCACTTGAAGCCTACCGGGACTTCGAGCATGGGACGGTTCAGGCCATGGGCGACGCGGTCGATCATCGAGGATGAGACGAGGGTTTTGCCTATGCCGACGTTTTCACGCCAACCAGGACGGTGCGGGAAGAGGTACTCGATGGCGACGGCGAGGAAGTGGTTTGGATTAAGGAGGCCGGATGATTTTGCGACAATGCCATGGCGGTCGTGGTCGGTGTCGCAGGCCCAGGTGACGTCGTAGCCGGCCTGCTTCGACTTGTCGATGACCGATGCCATTGCATAGGGCGAGGAACAGTCCATCCGAATCTTGCTGTCCCAGTCGCACGACATGAAGCGGAACGTGGAATCGACGAGCGGATTGAGCAGGACGGCGGAGAGGTTGTACTGATCGATAATGCGCGGCCAGTAGTACACGCCCGCGCCGCCAAGTGGGTCGACGGCTAGCTTCAGCGGGGAGTTCTGGAGTGGGTCGAAGTCGATGACGTTGGCGAGGTCGTCGCAGTAGGCGGTGAGGAAGTCGTGGCGCTGGGTCAGGCCGCTGGCGAGGGCTTTCGCGTAGGTCGTGCGCTTTACTTCAAAAAGGTTGAGTTGCAGCAGATCGTTGGCACGATTTTCAATCCACTTGGTAGCGGCCGTGTCTGCTGGGCCGCCATTGGGCGGGTTGTACTTGAAGCCGCCATCCTCGGGCGGATTGTGCGACGGGGTGATGACGATGCCGTCAGCCTGCGCGCTGCCAATCTTGTCGGCGTTGTAGGCGAGGATGGCGTGCGAAAGCGCGGGCGTGGGTGTGTAGCCGAGCGCGGAGTCAATCCAGACGGAGATGCCGTTGGCGACCAGGACTTCGAGTGCGGTCGAGAAAGCCGGCTCGGACAGGGCGTGAGTGTCTTTGGCGAGGAAAAGCGGGCCATCGATGCGGTGGGCCAGGCGGTAATCGCAGATGGCCTGCGTGATGGCGGCGATGTGGCGATCGTTGAAGCTGCAGGTGTAGGCAGAGCCGCGATGGCCGCTGGTCCCGAAAGAGACGCGTTGCGCGGGAATTTCGGGGTTGGGCCGTAGATTGTAAAAGGCGGTGACCAGCCGCGCAGTATCGAGCAGGGTGGCGGGATTGGGTAGATGTCCGGGCTGGTTCGGTGCGGTTTGCATTGTGGGCTGATGCCTCTCTTCCGGGTTGTCGATGCGGACGGTCTGGATCGATCCAGCTATTGGCCGAGAATTGGAACCCCACCGATGGCCTGGCTTGCTGCAATCTTCGCCTTCCATTCAGCCGGGCCGGTTTTATGCACACTGGTGCCGGCCGCATTGACGGCTACGGTGACGGGCATGTCGAACACATCGAACTCGTAGATAGCCTCCATCCCGAGGTCTTCAAACGCGAGGACGCGCGAGTGCTTGATGGCTTTCGAGACGAGGTACGCTGCGCCTCCGACGGCCATCAGGTAGACCGCATGATAGTCACGGATGGCCTCGATGGCCGCGTCTCCGCGTTCGGCTTTGCCTATCATGCCGAGCAGGCCGGTCTGCTCGAGCATCTGGCGGGTGAACTTGTCCATGCGTGTAGCGGTGGTGGGGCCTGCGGGGCCGACAGCTTCATCGCGCACCGCTTCGACCGGGCCCACGTAGTAGATGAAGCGATTGGTGAAGTCGACCGGAAGCTGCTCGCCGCGATTCAGCATGTCGGTCATGCGCTTGTGGGCGGCATCGCGGCCAGTCAGCAGCTTGCCGGTGAGCAGGACAATTTCACCTGGCTTCCAGGACGCGATGTCTGCGCGGGTGACAGAGGCGAGATCGACGTGTCGCGCTGTGTGGACGTCATATTCGAGCTTGGGCCAGGCGTCCAGTGGCGGGGCTTCGAGCTCGACGGGGCCGGTGCCATCGAGCACAAAGTGTGCGTGGCGGGTGGCGGCGCAGTTGGGGATCATGGCGACAGGGAGGTTGGCGGCGTGGGTTGGATAATCGAGGATCTTGACGTCGAGCACGGTGGTGAGGCCGCCGAGACCCTGGGCACCGATGCCGAGCGCGTTGACCTGGTCGTACAGGTCGATGCGGAGCTGCTCGATGTTCGTCTTTGCGCCGCGAGACTTGAGCTCCTGCATGTCGATTGGGTCCATCAAGGACTGTTTAGCCAGTAGCATGGCCTTCTCGGCCGTGCCGCCGATGCCGATTCCGAGCATGCCGGGCGGACACCAGCCTGCGCCCATGGTGGGTATGGTTTTGATGACCCAATCGATGATGGAGTCGGACGGATTGAGCATCACGAATTTGGATTTGGCCTCTGAGCCGCCGCCTTTGGCCGCAACCGTGACGTCCACGGTATTGCCCTGGATGAGCGAAACCTCGCAGACGCAGGGCGTATTATCGAGCGTATTTTTCCGGCTGAAGGCGGGGTCGCCGAGGATGGAGCCGCGCAGCGGATTGTCCTCGTCCAGCCAGGCACGGCGCACGCCTTCATCACACATCTGCTGCAGGGTCAGGGTAGGCGCGCCGCCATCGGGTGCGGTGAACTGCACCTCCAGCCCCACTTTAAGGAAGATGGTGACGATGCCGGTGTCCTGGCAGATGGGCCGATGGCCTTCGGCGCACATGCGCGAGTTGATCAGGATTTGGGCGATGGCATCCTTGGCCGCTCTGGACTGTTCAAGATCGTAGGCGCGGGCCAGATTGGTGATGTAGTCAACCGGGTGGTAGAAGCTGATGTACTGCAGCGCGCCCGCAATACTTTCAATCAGGTCGGCCTGGGAGATCGGGGTCATGGGAGCTACCTTTCGTCCACTTCATTTTAGACTTTGCCTTCGAAGTCGTGCGTCAGAACTGACCGCCCGAGCAGGTGGCGGGCTGAAGTGCGGGTTTGCGATAGCCGATGAACCAGGGGAAAGGGCGCTGCCGCTGACACTCGCGCCGACGCCAGAGGCAAGGCTTGACGCTACAATGGCAGTAGACGCCGCAGGCGCAAGTCTGTGCCGGCAGGGTTGGCGTCGCGACGGTATGCCAATTGGAAAGCTCACGCTCGAACTTATAATTCCCCATGCGCAATCGCTGAAGGATCGCCGGCAGGTGGTGCGGTCGCTGAAAGACAAGCTCCGGCATACGTTCAACCTTTCCGTCGCGGAGATGAACGAAGGCGGAACGGTGTGGAACCAGGCG
>JAABUJ010002701.1_pt1 | contig 21245 bp, 19 predicted proteins | sample 5559131 | NCBI WGS metagenome assembly JAABUJ01 (sample SAMN10711875, study PRJNA513366) | rock metagenome | isolation source: Antarctica rocks | place: Antarctica: Victoria Land, Mt New Zealand nord | collected 2016-01-07 | reverse complement strand
TAAAAGATGTCTAATACAATGTTAATGCAGCTTAAATAATTAGAATTTATAAAGATGTTGTGATGTTATTGAAAATTGAAATGTTGTGATTTATATGGGTTTTTGAGGTGGTCTGAATAAGTGGGTTGCTCGAGTAGCAGGGAAACTCGTTAAGGTGCATGCATGCAACTCCCACGCGACGCACATCGCACAGATTTGCAGTTACTGGGGCCTGCTACTCGATCGCTTCTAGGTCGGGTACTACTGTACGTAAGATCGTACTGTAGGGAGCATGCATGTACTGCTTAGCATAAGGTAGGTATACGGGTCGGTCAATCTTGGCATTGTCCAGTCCTGCCTAAGGTACGTCGTCCACGTACATACGGTACCTATGCACATACGGTAGGTAGTTACAGTAGTAGGTGATAAATTGCCCGGCTGCGGTCGACTGTAGGACACGGGAGCCTATGCCCATCCGTGCCATCCGTGCCGTCAGAACTAAGGTGAGTAAGCCATGATGCTTTAGAGCGGTGGCCGTTCCTTGATATAAGGTCCCACTACGGCAGGGACGGTACTGGACTTCCATGCGCTTGAAATCATGCAAGGGGATTGTACCGGACGCTGGACTTGGCAGGAAATGGACTTGGACTTTGAGAATGTATGGTGACCACCTCACCACAGACCTCAGGCGGGTTCCTACTGTACCTAGGCAGGCTCAAGGATTTAGGTAAGCAGTGTCGTGGTATAGTCCCACGCACCCCGATAACTCACGTAGAAGTCCTGGTATGATGGAAGAAATGGTGGACTATGTAGGGGTATAATCTGAGAATATGTACATTGGATTGGGGGGGTATACATGATGCTGAGACGCAACCTCATATACATGACAGATATGCAAAGCTGACCGACCCACCAAAACATGTACACTGTTGTTGACGAGTATGTGACTCTGTGCCCGTAGAGGCCCGTCATACCAGGTGACGTACTGTACTCGCTGGGCCTATTCGTGGCGGCCGTTCCGTAGCTTTCCGAGCGTAAAGTTATATTGCCTCGACGACCGCTTCGGGGTGACTGCAGCCGGGGGGTATGTCATCTCCGGGTAGGTGCTCCCCGACGACGGACGCACCGAGCTGTCGTTGTTGGTGTGGAGGCCGAGGCCGCCGTCGCTGCCCCGGTCCGGTTCGCCGAGAGGCCCGCTCGTTTGGAAATGGAGTTCGACCTCGTCTTCACGCAGGATGCCTTCCTGGCTGCCTTTACTTTTGAGGGGTTGCGCCCCTTGGCCGCTGGGGTTGGAGGAATTGGAGGAGATGTGTGGGAGGCGGGACGAGGCACCGAAATATCCAAGGCGCCGGCCGCTGCCACTTTGGCTCTTGAAAGGGGAGGGGATCAGTGCGCTGAGGACAGGAAGGGAGGCGGCCATGACGCCGAAAGTCAGCTCCACAAGAACCCAGTTGATGAGCGAGGGAATCTCGTCTGTGCTTCCTTGTTAACGTCTCGAGCTTGTCCGTCATGCCCGTCAAGCTCGGTCTGAGCGAGGTGGTGGGGAAGAGAAGATGGTGGACATACATGTCTCGTCAAGCCGTGGTTTTGAGTCGGCGATTTGTCGCATCACGCTGGCGATGGAGGAAACGGCTCCGATGGAAAAGACAAAGAAGAGTCGCATTTTCGTCGCCCAATGCATCTGGACCTTCCAGAGTACAATGATCGGAACAGATAGGAGGCAGAAGTCCGAACCGATGTGGAAGATGTTGAATGCCGTCGCCAGTCGGTTCCTCTCGTTGAAGCCCCCACATTTTTGCGGGCCGGGGAGCTTCCCAGCGCCGAGTAGGTCGAACGTGGCACGAGCTGGGCTGCAGTAAAAGACGATCGTGAGAACGGCAGCGAGATTGTAACTGAAAAGAACAGCGAGGAAGGTCTGATGTGCGATCATCCATCCTTTGGAAGTGAGGCCGGTGATGCGCATGTTGAAACACGTGATGGACATCTTGACGAAGCCAGTCGCGGGGAAGAAAACTAGCAGATCCACCATGCCGACCTGATCATATCGATCAGTCCCTTCCATGTGCTTAATCATATGCGCAATCCACATACAAAATAGAATATGTAAAACTCTTGGTACGTCACGTCATAAATGTGTCGTCCCCCTCCTCCATAAGGAACAATCGCGATCTGGAGCGCTGCCCAGGCCACGGCGAAAATCTGTCGAAACAACTGGTCAACCCGGCCGATGCACTGTCTTTCCTGGATTGCCTACCACTCCGGGAATGATGAACCAATCATCCCAGCCCCATATCAAGCGTCGCTTGAAGTATCGAATTGCTAAACGGGTGCCTGTGATGGCAATCATGATGGCAATGCTCACGGACGCGCCCGCAATGATACCGGGTCCGTTGCTTTCGAGATGGTATCGGCTTGGAGGGGGACGAGGCAGAACCATCACGCCCTTGTGCGGATCCGCCTTGAACAAGCCAAAGAGGCGCAGCATACCTCTGGCAATCCAGTAGTCGTCTTGTGTGTTGGGCGGATGCCCAAGTAAAGCAGAGCTGTCCGCCATCTTTGACGATTTCGTCAATGCACAGATTGAAGGTTACCGATCAATTGTCGCAGTTGAAGACGAAGAAGATGAAAAGAAGCCGACGAAGATGAGCCAAGACCTTTGGCCAAGACAGAAGACCGAGTGATGGATGAGCAGAAAAGGGCAATTGAAGCTCAGCTAGTCTCCCTCACAAAAGAGCGAAATGGGCCATTTTAACAGTCATGGCTCTCCCGATGAGAGGAGGAACATGGGAAGGAGACTTCATGTGCCACGATCCGTAAACATGGTAACTTAGAAGATAAGGTAGAAATCCTCCTAAGGAAATGTACTATAATCGTGCTCTCGCCGGGGTCCAAGCTGGGGTTCAAGCTGGGGTTCAAGCAGGGGCCAAGCTGTGCCTTTGTCCAAGTGGAGAGAAAACAAGAGAAAGGACATTTGTGGCTGTCAAATCTACAGGAAGCAAGCAGGTGAGAGAGCCACTTCGAATACTCCGTACGGAGGTACAGCTTCAGGTAACCTAGTTACATACCTCCCACCATCCCGCTCGTGGTCCCCCGCAAGCCGGGGTCAGAAACGACGGCGTACGAGCCAAAAGGCATCGCAACATTCTCATTTGGCCGGCCATGCTGGCGTCGGACTGCCTCAACGCCAGCACAGTCCAAGGTACTCTCTGCCTTAACCCGTACATACTGTACAGTAAGGTATTATTGTACGTTTAGATGGGTTTGGTAACTAACTTCTCTAGGTAAGGTGCTGCAACTGTAACTCTCCGGTCCTGTGAACGCTAGGTACCTTTACCTGGTAGGGTTCGTCATCCCATCAAGACCCCCTCAGTTCACCTCTCTTCCGGTGCTAAAGTGCTACAATAAGTTACGTTAACGTGCTGATCACACGTCAGACATAAAGTTACTGTAGCAGACACCTGCATGTATGGGTCGGTCCAACAACCTTGTCGTTGGAGAGCCGCTGGTCAGACATTGGCCCACCCGTGTACCTGGCCGCTTTCCCCAGATTGCACTATTGATGCTTGCATGCGTCGGGTCCATGGTATAAGTTAGTCGGGTCCATGGTAGGAGCGCTTATACGCTTATATATCAACTGCAACCAACTCGGGTCCAGCCTCCAAGCTTCCAAAGTCAAGTCAAAGGCCTTCTGCCCACCGCGGAAATGGGTCATTGATATTACCAAACAGCATGCTAAGGGAAAAACTTACTGCACCCATAGACACCAATCATGTGCTCGTCTCGAAAAGCGAGAGCACTTCGGAGCAATCGCTTAATGTTATATGTACGAAGACGCGCTCGTCTCCCAAAGAGTTGCTTACTTCGTATCAATATACCTTTGAATCATAGTGTCCATATAGTGCCCGGCATGTCCCAGACGTTGCTTGAAGCAGATCTTTTCCTGCTTGCTTTACTCGTTCACAGTCCGGCGTGACAACCGTCTCCTAGAAACCTTCCCTCCCTTTCGATCCTTCAGCTGAGACCTGTAGCTCCTAGACCGACCAAATCGTGTGTCTTAGACCAATACGAGTTTCAGCTAGCGGTACGAGACAACACCGATTCGACAAGATGCGTTGGTGGACTGCTCTACTACTGCCTATCGTCGTCACTGCAGATGTTGCCTCTACACCAACCAACTGCACTGCCGAGAATGCAGTCAGCCCCAAATGCTGCTCTGACGAAGCCCTCCATCGCCGGGATTTTTTTTACATTGGTGGCCACTACGTCTATGACGCCGCCTTCGGGGGCAACATCCTGGTCGATCAGATGTACGTCGAGAAGTTGATACCGGCCAAGGGCATCAGTCAGCCACATCCGCTGGTCTTCCTGCACGGTGGTGGTATTTCTGGCGTGGTAAGAGTCCCTGGCGTATCGTTGTAGCGCCTGTTCCGGTGATGTGCGTGCATGCCTTCGTGAGCTAAAACTTGAGGATCAGACGTGGCTTCAGACGCCAGATAACCGGGAGGGCTGGGCTTCTTGGTTCCTTGATCAGGGCTATGCGGTCTATATCGTCGACGAGACGTCGGTCGGTCGAAGCACCCAGGAGGACTTGGCAGGTTACCCGCTTCGCATTGGTGCCACCGCCGAGATTGCAGAAGCTGGTTTCTCGGCGCCCGAGAGGACAACTCTATATCCTCAGGCCAAACTTCATACACAATGGCCAGGCGTCAGTAGCTTCTCCCGTGCGGCGTGCATCGAAATCCCTACTCACATGTTGTAGTCCGGCGTGAGGGGCGACCCTATTTTTGACGCCTTCTTTGCGACCTTCATCCCTCTGACGTCGAACGCCAGTCGCGAGGAACTCTCCATGCGTGCCGACGGATGTGATCTCCTTAGCCGCATCGGTCCATCCTTTCTCATCAGCCACTCCTATGGAGCACAATTCGCGACTGCCATCTCCGATCAGTGTCCCGATCTTGTCGTAGGCAGCATCAACGTCGAACCAGCAAACACTCCTTTCGTTTCCTTCGTTAGCGGAAGTGCATTCGCCCGCCCTTATGGTCTGACGGCCCACCCCATAACATACGATCCACCCGTGACATCACCAAGCGATTTGCACACCGTCAGCGTCGGCGAGGACTCCCCAGCCCTGCACTCCTGCGTCCAGCAAGTCGCTCCAGCAAGACAGTTGCCGAACATCGCCAAGGTGCCGTACCTGGCGCTGACCGGCGAAGGATCCATCCACATCACCGTTGACCAGTGCGTCATCAACTACCTGAAGCAATGCGGGGCCAAGCCCGACTGGATCAAGCTCGCGGACATCGGTATCCACGGCAACGGCCACTTTATGTTCTTGGAGAAGAATAATCTTGAAATCGCAGCTGTGGTGAACAAGTGGATCAAGCAGCATAACGGCAAAAGCAACGGAGATTGAGCGGTCTGTAAGGTGTCGCTCAGAGATTTCTCTTGGTAGATCGCACTGGTATAGATTGCACTAGTATCTCCTACTGAGATGACAGGATACCTGCAACCTCTCTTGAAATAGCTCTCGACTCAACTTTGGGCAAGCCATGACCGGTGCGCAAATTATATAGCATAACGTCCCCGTACCCTCCTCAAGTCGAGAGCATAAGGTGAATTCGTGACGCTAGATGCAGGTAGGAATGAAAATTCGGCGATACTGTTGAACCCCTCGTCATTCTCATCGTTTAGATATCCAGTCCCGGATCTACTATACGCATTACCCCGAGCCCTTTGTGTCTCCACGCGCGTGCTGTGACCAGGAATATATCTGGACTATTCCACTTTCCTCGCAGCATCATGCCGTCACAAACGTACCGGTCAACATACTCTACACTGCTATCGGCCTCCAAGCACTGAGACCGGCAAAGACCTAAAGCCGCCCTAAAGAGTGACGACGGGTGACTGTGACATGTGCAGTAGAGTCTTTCCGGCCCTCGCGGCGAATCGCCGCTCGAAGGGAGTTCCGAGATAACTGATCGTTGTGGCGGACTGCTCGATTAGTAGGATCTAGTGCTCCGAACATCTGTGGTCGTGAGCTATGAACGGCGAAAGAAAGATCTGACGTGGCTCGTCAGCAAAGCATAACTTGTACTCAACGACTGACTTACCTTCCGTCTGAATTTCTTCGTTGTTTTGTTCCTCGTTGACCATAGGTACGACCACTGGCGTCCGCATGATGATAGCACCGGCACGTTGTATGCGATGGTTGTGGGGTAGGCGGATATCGGTCATGTGTGGAGATGCTATTGTTGAGTGATCACTATGCAGCTGCCTTTGCATGTGTAACATCCCGGTTCAAGGACCTAAAGTGACCTGGATATCGGATAATCGATGGGTAAGTGCTCTGGCGTTGTAAGCCAATACTGTGCTCTGGACCCATCTGCTTGACAAGGTTTCGAGTAGCCTTGCTCTGGGATCATGAACTCATAGTGGATACAGTTCTCGTGGCTCTGCATAGACCCAGGGGGAAGCACAGCTGGAGTTCAGACGGGGTATTGACCCACGTCCTGATCCTTCGCCCAAGAACCGTCGTCCATAAGTCTAAGTAAGTAAGCCGGTGATATTCAGATTAATTTGCGAGACCGACCATCTTCATATCTAGACGACGGGCGTCCTGAGAAGCGCTGGCCGCCTGTTCTGGATCATGACATGTTTATCTGGGTAGAAGATCTCCGGTCAAGTATGTTTGCGTGGGGAAACAGGTCTGTAGTAAGCCCTAGAAGTCAGATGCGATATGTGCCTTACGAGAGCTCGGCTACCGGGACGGTTCTGTGCAACTGCTCCAAAGCTGCCCAGCAGGGATATCTCACCTCCTGGCAGCGGCTACGGAAAACAACGTGTGAATAGGTACCTAAGGCAGGTACAAGTAGTAAGGTATGTAACTTACCTTAAGCGCTCTATATAAGGTAAGCCGCAAAGTTCAGCCCTAGCGGCATTGTTGTCTAGCGCTTTCACCCTGTAACAACCCTAGAGTAAGGTACTGTACTGTAGCTTCATACTACAACATGTCCGGGCATGGGCCTGTTGATTCATTCATGGGTATCTGACTGGTGCAACGGTCGGTTGGTACAATTGGCTATTTGAATTCAGTGTTGGGCTAGTGACCAGCCCTACTATGATTCAGTGGTGCGCTGTTCCTGCTCCACGGCATGCAGCACGGCGCTTGGATCGCAGCCACCTTGCACGCTGAGGTATTGGGCGCGGATGCAACGACACTCTTGCCTCAGGCACATTTTGGAATGCGTTGCCAATATCGAAAGTGGGATCTGGATTGAAAGAAGGAGAAGAGGCAGGATATCAACCCACGGAACAATCTCCCAATCTCCCCCACTTTGCGGCGTTGCGAACCTACTTCTTGGCGCGCGGTAGCTATGAGATGCTGCCTTGACGATTGACAATCATCAGGATGCAGCACTTTCGACCGGCCCACAGAGACGCTGAACTGGGTGCTGTGGGCGCTGGTGCTCGTGTAGCGTTGTTCAAGTTTCAGATTCATGCAGTTGGAGGAGGAAAACTGGAATAGAGACAGACGCTCTTTCTTTTTTTATCTGCCATGAAGGGCGCTTGATATTGGGGTCCAGTATCGAATGAAATGAAAGTCTGTTAGCAAGCCCATCCCGTTTCTTTGAAGCCAGAAAATACAGAGAGCTGCGCGGTATAATATTGGGACCGGCCTCAAACGCTGAAGGTCCGACGTGGTTAGAACGGCAGTGCTTTTAATAATACCTGGTAGGCAAAGAAGAGCAAGCGCCAGCACATGATGAGCCAAAGTTTCAGGACTATATGTTTACAGCGCGTCAAACGAACACAACCCATCTGTTCCTCTTCGCGGGCACCCTAGACAAACCCAGGCTACTCATGTTCCTTGGTCATTCTGCTACGATCTAAGAGAAGTAGCAACCTCGAACGTCTGGGCGGCTAGTAGGTAAAATTAGCTTAAAATCTTGAAATGGAGCCGAGACTCGAGCGTATCGCTGCCCTGGTTTGCAGGTACTTTTATTCGAGGGTTGCATTTCAGCATTGGGGGACGGCTATATAAGATGCATTGAGAATGCATCAGAGGCCTGGAGAACAGGTCAGCATCTTGCGTTGCATCATATATATCAATTTTGGTGTCGTATACTGTACATTCTTTGCCCCTATTATTACCGTTGTTTCATCAAACTGGCGAACTTCCGTACATTGGCCGGCAGGCTAGCGAAGCTTCAGGATGACCATTACCGAGCGGTAACCCAACTGCAGACCTCCCAAGCCCGATATGATGCCGCTCGTGATCGAACATATCGTTGCCGAGAAGCTCGCGAAAGGGAGGATAGACTTGGCCGGAGTAACCAATCTAGGGCCCGTATCCGTGAGTCCTATTTCTCAAAACGGCGCTTGTTGATGCTAATGAAATAGGTCAAAAATTAAGGGAGGATGTACTTGACGCTGAATCGGAGGAAGAAGCGCTTATACCTCGGCTGCGCCGAGCTGAGAACGACTTGAGACGAAGAGGAAGAGAACTGCGCGAGGAAGAACGATATATTGAGGAAATGGCGACATTGCAGAGGTACGACTTGCAATTCAACGTGGAAATTGAGAGATCCTTTGACGGTACATTGCAGGATCCCCATCCCACGTGAGATTGCAGAGATGATTTCGGCCTATAATTATCGCGGTTATTATTTGAACTGGGACGCAGATCGTTAGGTGATGACGAACGACTCAAGCGGTGCGGCTGTGCCGTGCTGGCTGTGAAGCGTCATTTGGACGGCAGAAGAAGGTTTTCATGAACAGAGCGATGATCTGGATCATCACCATGTCAGCAGCTACTGTAAGTCGGTTGATTGATTAGTATATCGTTTTGTTTGACAGACGGGAAGTGGAGTTCTGTCTGTGGAGAGGTTTTGGATATAACATATAACTTATACCTTTGTATGGCTACCTAAATGATATAAACTTATATAAACGATGTAAGCTGGGCCAGTCTGAACTATGTACCTTACCTTACCTTACTTAAATAAGTAAGGTAATAAGTAAGGTAATGCGAGAAATGTACACATCACGTGTGAGGATATGGCTTGCACAGTGTAGGTAACAAGCGAGGGATCACAACATGTCGAAGCGTATTTTACGTTAGGTAAGGTACCTTAAGTTACCATATCCTCGCACGTGATGTGCAACACTTTTCGCACCAAGCCCTTGGTTGCCTGCACAACACCTTGTTGTCAAGCGACCTTTGCTTACTAACCTTACCTATCCCTTTTCAACCGAAAATTCTCCCCGGCATTGAGGCGTACCGTGGATCTTCTGGCACTGCAAAGTCAGTGCTTTACGATCTTGCCGAGTTCAGTTGACCGGTCCACCCGCGCTCGTTCTTGACCGCGTTGGTCCGGCCTCGCCACTGCCACAGCCCCGAACAAGCCATCTAAGGGCCCTCGTCTTCCTCCACCGCCCTCCTCTACACTATATGACCTTGCGCCGAGTAATTTTCCGCCACTGACAGGTCTTGCTTCTTGCGACGACCTTCACACACTTCATTGTCCTTTCGATTGCTCCTCGCTACATTTTGCCGTCTGATAGTCTCGCATTGCCCGCGATCCCGGACCGATCGACCTTACAGTCAACTTATCGGCCGCCGCTGAGCGTCTTCCGCTCTGCCAAGCTCCGCTGCCAGGAAAGACCGCCCAGTGGGCAAGCGCGGAAAAAACGCGAGAGAAATTGCTACGGGCGACGATTGAAAGCATGGCAACCCGAGAGCGAAAGAAGACTGCCAATCGAAAGGCTGTGGCGGATAGGACGAAGCCAGTCCAGAATATGTCAGGTAAAGAGCCTGGCGGCAAATACCTGCGTTTTGTGTCTTACAACCTTCCATTGGCAGTTGTCGTGACGAGTATCTAATCCGCTAATATACCTCATTCATCAGACCAGTCCAAGGCGAGCCAACACGCAAAATACCGGACATCGCAGGAGCTGAAGCCATCAAACAACAAAAAGCGAACCGCGCCCGACGATATTGCAGCACCACATACCGCAACAAAGAGGCTAAAACGTAGCACTACAGTCAACAGCAGACCTTCGCAGAAACTTGACATCTTTGTTTGCGGAGATGGGGAGTCGGGTGAACTTGGGCTGGGTGCAGTGACCAGGGGTGGCAAAAAACCGACGGGTGTTAGAGCTCCACGTCTCAATGACCTTCTCGATGCAGATGCCATGGGAGTTGTTCAGATTGCGGTGGGCGGATTGCACTGTGTTGCTCTGACTCACGACTCCAAGATCTTGACGTGGGGAGTCAACGATGATGGAGCTCTTGGCCGGGATACCACGTGGGAGCCAAACTCCGACTGTGAGGATGAAGATGATATAGTTTTGAATCCTCGAGAAAGCAGTCCCACAGCCATTCCAGCGGAGCTTTTCAGCAGTTATGCCGACCACATCGCTCAGGTTGCTGCAACCGACAGCGCTAGTTTCGCACTCACGGCTGACGGATTCGTTTATGGTTGGGGGACATTCAAGGTAAGCGCTGTGACCGTGTTTCCATTTCTCCGCTTATACGTGCAGGGGAACGAGGGCACCATAGGCTTCTCCCCAATTGGGGTCTTGAAGGGAGCAAAGTCTCAGGATAGGCCTACACTGATCCCACACTTAAAGAACATCACAACAATCGCTGCAGGCAGTAATCATGTTCTAGCTCTTAACATGAGTGGTGAAGTCTTTGCGTGGGGTGGTGGGCAGCAGTCTCAGCTTGGTCGTCGTCGTTACTCTCATCGATTTGAGAACCCAGGGCCGTCGATGATCACCAATCTCACACCCTCCCCGATTTTCCTCCCAGGGAAGAAGATCATCTATATATCCTGTGGCTCATATCATAGCTTTGCTATTGATGATCTAGGCCGCGTTTATGCCTGGGGTCTTAACAACTTCGGACAGACTGGAGTCAGCGCAGGCGCTGGAGAAGACGGCGCCGTCATTCAGGAGCCGACCGTTGTCCAGAATCTTGAGCCCTACAGGATCCAAGGGATTTCCGGCGGGAATCACCACTCAATTGCCAACACCAAAGATGGCACGGTCCTGGTGTGGGGTCGTTGCGATGATTCCCAAATGGGCATCCAATTAGATAGTCTACCTCGGGATAACTTGTTCTTCGATGAACGCAATCGGCCACGGATACTCTCAGTTCCCACCAGGGTCCCGGGTAAGCCAAATGCTTTCGATCAGTATGCGCTTACTAAAATCTTCTAGATGTCACAGCATTCTTCGTCGCAGCAGGTATCGATAATTCTATAGCCATATCGATGGACGGCAAAGCGTATTCCTGGGGCTTCTCAGCGAACTATCGAACCGGCTTAAGAACAGAGGATTCGGTGCAGACACCGACATTGGTGGACAATACGGCCATCCATGGCAGGACGGTTACTTTTGCAGGATGTGGCGGCCAGTCCTCTGTCCTTGCTAGTCCGGCCAACCTTTAGCAATGGCGTTGATTGTTTGATTGAGAAGCAATGACAGGAATCAGTCGGTGTTGTATATAGCCAAGGGACTTTGGGGCAGGCTCAGGCTAGATTGGCTGGTCATACCCAGTTGCAGATCTATAAGGTCATATTTTTGCCAGATAAGCGAGGTAGACAATCAAATCCTTCCTGGTGTCTCAACTGGACTTGAATCCTTCTGTCCTATCTATCGTCAGGAGGGCAGATGCGCTTGAGCAGCTGAAGGCATACATAGACTTTGAGCTTGATAAACCCCTCAGAAGATGCTGTTGCAGAGGCTGGCTCGACTAGGAAACGCCCGCGAAAGACTTGACATCCAAGTGGCAAAGTTGAAACTTGCCAGAGAATAATGGGGTCAAGATGGGAAGCATTGCCGGAGTCACCCATGCCTGCGTCAGACGTTGGTCTTTAAACAGGCAGATGAGGGTATGGCTACCTACACACTCTAAACAGTTCGGAAAAGCCTTAGCAACCGGAAGGCGAGATCAACAAGTCTACATCTGTTGGATGTCCTGAGTCAAGCGAAACTACTGATGACTCTTCACTTCATGTTCAGCCTGGTTACACAGGCACCATGGATCTCTTAATGCACGCCTGCATGCTTCTTGCCGTGCTGTCCTGGCGTGTGGCCTGGACTCGACGCCAAGGCAGGAAGTGCACTGGGTCGGCTTGCATACCATGGAAAAGTTGGTCGTCACGCCCACCTCGGGAGCATCCACTTCTCTTTCAAGCTCTTCCTTCTTAACGACGGGCCTTGGTCTGCGACGATGCCAGCTTGCCTGCCAAGCACACAACGCCACTCTGGCCACAACAGCCTTACTACTCTGCCTGTGCTTCTCATGCTCTGTGAGACCGGGTTCAAAGCTTGCAGGTCAATTGTGAACTACGACCCCTTCCCGCAACGTTGCATACGAGGCCTTGCGGGCTTGAGAGTGTTGCCGGAAGGGGGAAGAGATGCGTCAAAAGATCGAGCCTCAAGGATAGCTGTGTCTGCGGTGATAGTCTTTTTTTATACATGGTCGGAAGCCCCGGAGGTTTCACATGCCACAGCTTACATATCATCTCGCCGCAGTGGGGACGGCGCAGACTAATCCGGCAGAAGCCCCTATCAGCCCTGCTGCGGACGCCTCATACATTCGGCAAGAACAGGAGCTTCAACCAGCGGATCACTTGGTATGGAATCTATATGAAAGAATTCGCCTACCATTGTAGTTCTAAATGTCCCACGCATCTATATGTGGTGCAGTAACCATTACTACTTGCAACATGTTGCCATAAGACGCCAAACCAGGACTTATGGCTGACTGAGTCTTGAAACCCGGATCATCTAAAGGCTACTCTATGTGGTATCATCACCTGCTTCTTCTCATCCAGTCCTCGAATTGGCGATCTGCAACACGAGAATATCCCTCGCCCCAGCAGCAGTCAAGTCATCCATCACCGTCGCGATCGTTCGTTTCTCGACCATCGAGCTCACAGCGACCCAGTCTGCGTCTTCCAGTGCTGTGATTGTAGGCGCTCTCATGCCGGGGGTAACACGGGTAGCAGCTTCTAAGACCGTTCGGTGGACGTTATACTGGCACAGGACGTATTTTTGCGCAGCTAACAATCATATTAATCAATATGGCCTGCTGTCAGAGCAGACATAGACAGAAAGACGACACTTACTGATGACGCCTTTGATTCTCGATGCAATGAGATCTATTAGCTTCTGGTTTGATGGGTGTTTTGACTTGATAAGAACTGCCGTGCTCTCGACTACGGTATCGATCGCTTTCAGGCCTGCCGCTTTCATCGTCTCCCCAGACTCTAAAGAACGTGTGTTAGCCCAACATGCTGACTTAGTAGGGTTGAGAAGGTCGTTCATACCGACGAGGTCCACAATCCCATCTGCAACGCCTAGTGCGCACGCAGCTTCGACACTCCCACCAATATACTTGATCTTCGTTCTCAATCTGTTTCCCCTGGGTCCCTCTCCGTTAAGCATCCCGTTCTCCGTATTCGACCCCTCTAACTCCTCGAAGTACTTTTCCGTCAACCCAACAAAGCTGGTGACTACGTTCTTCCCCACTAATTCCTTTGCCTCCGTAATCTTGCCTTTCTCCGGCACTTGCACCTGCAGCCTGCATTTCCCAAATCCTAGATCGAGGACCTCCTCCACACCGGTATTCTTCGTACCGGGCGATATGGCTTCATGCTCGGCGACCTGATCTCTCCCGGTGATACCCAGATCGACTCGACCTTCGCCGACGAAGGTGGGTATGTCCGCGGCGGGAAGGAAGACGAGGGCGATGTCATGGTTCTTGACCAGGGCAATATCGAGGCGCGTTTCTCGCCGAAATTGGATATCGCTACCGGAAAGAAGATCGAGGGTCGCCTGTTGCAACCGACCCTCTGCGCACCAGAGATGTTAGCGATAGAGGTCTTGAGAAGGGTTCCAAAAGGTTGTGGACGGTGCACGAACTCTTGGGTACAGCGAAGAGAAGACGGCCTTCTAATCTTACTATACAGTCAATTCCTTGTACAGTCAAGATATGGCGGCTGAATTGCGACGAAGGCGCGAGCAATTGACATACCGAGTTACCAAGTCCATGGTGCTGAGACTCGGTGATTAAGCCTAGTGATTCAATGCCAATTCTTGGGTCTCCCAACTCGCAAATCCGATATTTTCATGCGCGAGCTTTTGAGGAGACGGTGAAGAGTTGGGAAGTTGGGAACTTGCGAACTCGTCGTTGCTAAATCGTGAACTTTCCATCCATGATTTTTGAACTTCACCGTGGGGTGAGCTCTGCTCGCGATTGCAGGAGAGGAAAGACCTGACGACCTGGGGAACGGCGAGTGACTCAGCGCATGCACGAAGTATATCCCTCAAATCGCGGCTCAAGGTTTGTAATGTAAATCAAAGGTTTATGTACGGAATCTCTGTATCCAGATTCCCATCTATTAACTTATTGTTCCTTCTTGCGGATACGCTCTTTGGACGTCATAGCTTCTCGCTAAGACAAAGTTTTAGACTTTAGCCCTTGCCCTCGGCCGAACATTGTTCCAGGAGCTTACGGATCGCAGCCTCATGCTGAGTTTGTAAGCAACCCGGACTCGGCGACAGCAGGCTGCTGCTGATATAAATAATACAATCGTGGGACATGGACATAGCAATAGTTTTGACAGGATGATAGCGCTAGAGCCCTTTAGGCGTAGTGCCTCCGGGCGGAATAAATTACCTACCTACCTAAATAATACAAGGACCGGAACCGCTTCGTGACTTGTGCCGGGAGTATAGGTAAGGTATATAAGATCAAGCTTGCTGGACTCCTGGATCTGCTCTGCTTTGACTTAACTGCGCTTGTTCGTTGTTCTTTGTTTGACTGAGGTCCTATTGCTTATGTGAAATTGAAGCTCGTGTCATCAGACGAACATTTTCGGAAGTCCAACATGGCACCACCCGAAGATCACGTCTCCTTTCGCGCTCGCTCCCGGAGGAACTCTATTGTTGGCGGTCAAGCCATCGCAGCTCTTCAGCACGTCCAGGACGTTGACGTACCATCGCATCACCAGACTGAGAAGTCATCTAAATGTTTACCAGCGCCATCAGAGCAACGGAAGGTGCAATCCCTGAACGAGACGCCCTTCGACACAGAGAGTTTTACAGCAGAAGTATATGCCAAGGCTTCCGGAGGTTCGGAGACGGTGTTATATCTTGCATATGGATCAAACCTCAGTGCAGAGACGTTCCTGGGGAAGCGAGGCATCAAGCCTTTGGCACAGGTCAATGTTCTGGTCCCTGAGCTTGTCATGACTTTTGATCTCCCCGGCATACCGTACTCCGAGCCATGCTTTGCCAATACCCGATATAGGAAGACCCAAATTCTTGATCATCTGGCCGCCGTCAACACCGAGAAAGTCCCGTTGCTTGAGAGCGAGCGAAACCCGAAGTACCATAAAGATCGATGGAAGAAAGGTTTAGTCGGGGTTGTATACGAGGTCTCCAGGGAGGATTACGCTCACATCATCGCGACGGAGGGCGGTGGTGCGTCATACCAGGACGTCGTCGTCGACTGCTACGTACTCCCTACTTCAAGGACCGTCCCTGAGAAGCCAAGCACAGCGCCATTCAAAGCGCACACATTATTCTCTCCAGCCATAACTCCCACTCCGCCGGGCAAACCACCACCAAAGAGCGGTGGTCGCATCTCGAGACCGGATCCCAGCTACGCACAGGCTTCGGCACGCTATTTAAAGTTGATAACGGATGGCGCCGACGAGCATAATCTACCGGAGGAGTACAAGAAATATCTGTACGATCTGCAGCCTTATACTATAACATCGAATAGACAAAGATTAGGCCAATTCATCTTCCTGGCAATCTGGTCACCGATCATCACGCTACTTTTTTGGATGCAGAAGTTGTTTGCCGGAAAGGACGGAAGAGCTCCACCATGGTTGGCCTCCATGCTCGGAGCTATGTTCAGCGCGGTATGGGCGAGTTATGATGCGGTTTTCTTCAAGTTATTTGGAGACGGCGAGAGGACGATCAGTAAAGACGAGGACGAAGAGGCCCGACATCACAGGAGATGTTATGAGACAACACGAGAGAAGGAGAGTGTTAATACGTAGAAGGGCAATGAGCGAAGATCTTGACTACCTTACTGCAGAAATCATATACGTATCGATGACATGCAATCTTGGTTACATTCTCTCGGCTGGAATCGAACATTATGGGCATCACGTGTAGCAGTCGGTATTTGTACCTTACGTCACAGTATCCCGAAGCACGACTCCGCATCATAACGAAGGTAGCAACCATGACATCCAACCCTGCATTCTCGAATCGAGCCAAAATTCTCCTTTTCGACCCACCCTGAACTCACATCATGGCCATTGACAAATCCTCACTCGCGCAAATTCCCACCTGCTACGCCACATGCTCCATTGGCAAGCCCAACGACCCGCTGCCCCCGAAACTTGAAGCCATCTCCTCCGCCGGCTTTCAAGCAATCGAACTTTCCTTCCCCGACCTCCTCTCCTTCGCCGGCAGCACCCTTAACAAAGAAGTCCAACCCTCCGACTACGACGACCTCTGCACGGCGGCGAAGGAAGTGAAGAAGCAATGCGACAAATTAGGTCTTAAGATCCTGATCCTCCAACCATTCGCCAACTTTGAAGGATGGCCCGAGGGGTCGGCGGAGAGGAAAGATGCGTTTGAGCGCGCAAAGGGTTGGATCCGGATCATGGGCGCCGCGGGCACGGACATGCTCCAAGTACGCTCCATCCGCATTGCACACCCCATACACTCTACGTGCACACCCACACACTCCTCACGGCCCCCTAACAAACTCGTCCGAAACACAGGTCGGCTCCTCCGACTCCCCTCACATCAGCACCTCCCCCGCCACCGCAGCCGCCGACCTCGCCCAGCTCGCCGACCTTCTCGCGCCACACAACTACCGGCTCGCGTACGAAAACTGGTGCTGGTCCACGCACGCCCCAACCTGGAAGGCGGTCTGGCAGATCGTGCAGAAAGTCGACCGGCCCAACGTCGGCCTCTGCCTCGACACCTTCCAGACCGCCGGCGCCGAATGGACCGACCCCACCACCGCGTCCGGCCTCGTCGAGGACTACCCGGGGGGAAAGGACGCGCTAGAATCGGCGTTCCGGAAGAGTTTGCGTGAACTCGCCGCCACGGTGCCCAAGGAGAAGATCTATTTCCTACAGATCTCGGACGCGTATCGGCTTTCGGAGCCGTTGGAAATAGAGGTGGATGGGCAGGGGCTGAGGCCGCGCGGGAGGTGGAGTCATGATTTTCGGCCGATGCCGTTCGATGGTGGGTATTTGCCGGTTGTGGAGGTGACGAGGGCGGTGTTGGGGACGGGGTTTAGGGGGTGGTTTAGTATGGAGATTTTTGATGGGGGGAGGGATGGGAAGGGGAAGGAGTATGATTTGGCAGAGTTTGCGAGGAAGGCGATGGAGAGCCATAGGCGGTTGTTGGACGAGTGCGCGGAGGGGTAGAAGAGGTGGGTTGATGTCTGCTATCTGCGTGGTCTTCTGTGGGTGTGGCAAGAAAGAAACCCGCTCGTTGCTGGGGAAAGGTGGATATTTACCGGACAACATTCTCTCCGTCCGATCTCTCCTGCCCGACATCTCACAGCACAGCCCCTTGGCTCTTCTTCCATCCTGATCTGCGTAAGGTCGTATTGCAGTCGCCGGAGATTCATCGCGCGCCTCTGACTATTACCTCCCTACCCACCTTACCGACCTACCTTCAGGACTGTCCACATCCGATCCGTCCTACCCGATAGATTTATCTTCTACACATCATTCATCCATGAAGCCACTACCCCTAAGCAGAAAAAAGAAAAGAAGGAAAGAGCTCGTCGCTACGTCCCCCATCTCATCCCACCCCACCCCATCCCATCCCATCCAATCCCTTGCTTTCTACATACTCGTTCCCCTGAATGGAAGCGACCGACACCGTTTTCCTCCCAGCTCCGGTATCATCTACGATGAGAACGCCTTTGGTTCCAATGGCCTGGGCTGCGTCACACCGACCTAACCGTAGCGAAGGGTAGAAGCGGCGTTGATGATGGGGCAGCGTAGAATAGGGATCGAGGTGCGATGTCGGCGGTGCGCAAGGACGTGTATGTTGCTTCGGTGCGCTGTTGATGGTGATGAGTCCGTTGGTGTGCGAGACTAGGTTGTACAATTTGATGATTCGGGATGTAAGAATGATGCGAGAGAGGGATGGATTGAGGAGACGCAAGAAATGGGCATTCGGTCGTAGCGGTTCGAAAGGAGCGCATTCGATGACGTCGAGATGTCTTTGCGAACTACTTCACTCACAGCAAGATACGAGGACGGTTGAAGGTGTTGTGTGCAGGGTGAAATTGCATCTGACTGCCTATCATGTACACAACGCCGCCGCGGCACTATCTGAACTACATGTATCGTACCCTCGCCCACCAATCTGACAGGTATTCCAAAGACATCTCATCATCTCGTAACTCATAGTCTATGATATCCAGACAGCCTGGCAACGACATGCGTTTGGAGCCCAACTACACATGTTCGAAAGTCTGCTTCTCGACCTCCGTATCGTTACGATGGGCGTAGGGCGCGTTAACGTCTAAAGACATATTGCGCCCGACGCCGCCCTGCCGCTGTCTCGTAAGACCGGTCTCGGGATCGACGACGGAGTGACCACGCTCGGCGGCCTGGACGAGTTCGGGGTTCTGTTCCTTTAGCAGGGCGAAGTTGCGCTCGGCTTCCCAGTTCCAGATGCTGTCGGAGGCGAAGAGGAGGTTCATCTCTTCGAGGGTGCGTTGATTCGATTCCGGGTACAGGGCCCAGACCATGGGGATGGTGATGACGTTGCAGGCCGCGAAGATGTAGAGCGTCTTCTCGCCGAGGGCAGCGAACATGACGGGACAGAGGAGTGTCTGATCGATTGATGTTAGTTGAGATTCGTAACAATCACCATCTTCGAACACTGACCAGCCACCCGTTACCGACAGACCATCCAACCACACCCCAAGCGTTACCCTTCGCCCGAACTTCGAGCGGGAAGATCTCGGCGGGATAGAGCCATGGGACTGTCAGCCAGGTCGCACCGAAGACAAATGTGAATATATACACCATTGCGACGGCAGCGGCACCGTAGCTGTTGGCTTGACTGACGTTTCCGCTGTCGCGCGCATTCTGGCCGAGACGGGAGAAGACGCCGGCCAAAGCCATCGCGATACCTTGTCCGACAGATCCCCAGTAGAGAGTCCAGCGACGACCGATGCGATCCAAGGTGAAGACACATATGAGGGTAGAGAACTGATCCCACCAATTTAGATTCTAGACGCGGCAACGAAGGAGGGAGGATGAATACCATATAGAAGATGTCATTGAGACCCGATATCCATTGACGCTTGGCGGTAGGGAGACCGGCGATGGCGTAAATCTGTGGCTGGTAGATTGTGACGCCGGCGATTCCAATCCACTCCTGCATGATTTGAAGCCAGACCACCAGTTGCACGCGACGTCCGGTGTGGAGCTTGCCGGTACCGATACCGAAAAGCATGTGGAAATAAGAGTTGTTCTTGGCAGTCTTCCTCTCGAGCTCGGCGATGTTGCGGATGTCCTGAAACTCAGCCTCGGCCTTACCCATGTCTGCACCAGTCTCACCACGAAGTCTACCCAGGATATAGCGCGCTTCTTCCTCACGCCCGACCTTGGTAAGCCAACGTGGAGATTCCGGGAAGAGCCAGACGATGCCGAAGAGGAAGAGAAGCGGTATGATCTGGAATGCGATGGGGAACCGCCAAACAAAGCCGGATGTTCCGTCCCCGTAGAAGGAGCAGCCGCTGTCGACCGGTCAGCCCTGAACGAAACGAAGATGAGAGAAAGCAACGTACTATTCCAGCCAGTAAGCCACGACAACACCAAAGATGTTGAGGGTGAACTCGATGGCAACGAATTGACCACGAGACTTGTGCTCCGCGGTCTCGGTCGCCCAGACGGGAACAATGGCGTTGAGGATACCGGTGCCCCATCCGTTGATCAGACGTGCTGGTAAGACGTCCAATCAGCATATCACCGTTCACTCCCTGCACAGGATGAGAAGCGCACCGAAAATCATCCAGACGTGATTCTGAGCGGAGGTTTGGAGACATGCGCCGAAAACAGCCCAGGCAGCGCCAAGGGCAATCGTCTTGATCCGACCATAGCGATCGCCAAACCATCCACCAACGAGACAGCCGACGAGGGTACCGAGGTAGTAGACCGAGACCTGCGACCAGTCAGGAAAAGCCCCTCAACGACCAACCTGGGCGATGGACATACAATGCCTCCCTGTAGCAGCGTGTTGTCGTAGTGCGGTCCGTCCGCCTCGGGGTGACCGAACTTCATGGTGTTGTAGTAATAATCCACGGCGCCATTGACACCGCCCATCATACCCTGATCTGTGGCGACGTTAGCACGGAGTCCCGACAAGGCGGAGCCCAGTCTAGGTGTGTCAACGCACCATAACCGAAGAAGAAGATGGACAAACCGGCCACGCAGTTGATGCTTCGAACCCGTCAGCTGGATACGGCGGTGGGAGGTGAGACGGCTCAGCTCACGCGATGAGAAGATTACGCTTCTGGAGCTTGTGAACGACATTGGACTTTGGAATGATATCCATGGTGAGAGCGGGGTGGTGGGATGACCACGATGGTGGGTGAAGTGTTTGAATGCAACCTCCAAGTGTGTTTTGTCAAGTGAGATGAAAGATATGAGAGATGGAGGAAAGAGCGCAAGGTGAAGAGAAGAGGAGGTAGAGAGAGAGGAAGTACACAAAGCTTGATCAGTGAAGGAAACGAAAGGAGTAGCAGCAAGAAGTGAATGGAGCGACGAAAGGTAAGGCATCTTGAACATCTTTATATTGCGATGATCACCTGCAGCTTGAAAAATGGAAAGGAAGAGACAAGGCTGTCTGTGAGTTGATGCCCTTTTTCGCCATAAGTTAACGTAAGGTATTTGCGAATAGACATCCATTCGTTACCTCCTGTACCTTAAGGGATGTAATGTATGTTGATGAGGGGATTGGGCAGGCGTGAAGCCAACTGTTACTGTAGCTGATATACGCCTGGAGATGCTACCTTAGTTACCTACCAGGTGCCCAGGTAAGCTTCCCACACGAGTCTATTTCCGGCCAAGCCTTGGTAGGAACCTGGAGATACAGTGCCGGTGGTAATTCTGGGCCACGCAGAACGCTCACAAAAAAAGAAAAAGACCACTTTTTTTTGAAAGCTCAAAATCCTTAAAACACATAAA
>JAABUJ010002700.1_pt1 | contig 21249 bp, 17 predicted proteins | sample 5559131 | NCBI WGS metagenome assembly JAABUJ01 (sample SAMN10711875, study PRJNA513366) | rock metagenome | isolation source: Antarctica rocks | place: Antarctica: Victoria Land, Mt New Zealand nord | collected 2016-01-07 | reverse complement strand
TCCCGCTCCGATGACTACTCCCACCGCCTCCAACCCCACTCCCCAATCCACCCCTACCACTCCCTCCCCCTGCACCTGCACCTCTCCCCGCTCCACCTCCACCTGCACTCCCACCGCCCCCAAATCCCCACGTCGCCCCCGTCCCCGTCCCCGTTCCCGGCGCCGCAGACCCCGGCACCCCGTCCCCATCCTCCGGACCTCCGCCCCCATCCGGAAACACCCACCCCCCTCTCCGCCCTCCCCGCCCTCCCCGTCCTCCGCTCTCCCACCGCGCCCCCATGCGCAGCGCTCGGGCGCGCATCTCGCCGCTGCGGGGGCGGACGGTGCTTAGGTCTGGGATTGTTGGTGAGGTTGGTGGGATGTGGTGGTGGGGATGGTGGGGATGGTGGGTGTGGGTGTGGCGGGATGGGGAGGAGCCCATTTTGGTTGGGGGGTTGGTGTTGCTGGTTTCGGTGGGCTGGGTGGAGGCTGGATGGGTGGCGGTGTGGGTGTGGGTGTGGGCGTGGGGTTGAGAGGGGGTTCGTGCTGTGCGGTTTGGGTTGGGTTGGGTTTGGGGTTTCTTGTTTGTTTGTTTGTGGGGATGTGGTGTGTGGGGTTTGTGAGGGGGTTGTGTGGAGTAGGGAAGGGGAGGGAAGGGTAGAGAAGGTTGAGAGGTATGGACATGGAGTGGGTGGGTGAGTGGGTGGGCGAGTAGGTGGGTGAGTGACATTAGAGAGGGAAAGGGTTGTGACTCAACGCAACGCAGCGCAGCGCGAGGTGGGACAGTGAAGTCGAGCGACCATTCCCTGTGCTTCCACTGACGACACCTTTTCTGGCGCCTTCACTCCATACTGTGGCAGCAAGGAGCGGAGTGGTGTGAGCCGTCACTCCGACTGATAGGATGATCCTGTGACCTTTCATGTCACTGTGGGACGATCGGGCACTTCCGGAAGGAAGCCGTTTGAGGTTTGAGAGGGGGTCAAGAAGTGGCTCGCTGTTGCTAGGCGGGGGGAGTGGAAAAGGTTGGTTTCATTCGCCAGAAGGGTATCTCTGCAGTATTTCAGCGTTAGATCTCAGAATGCGAGACATAGCACACGACCAAGGGTTCAGGACGGTGAGTCGGAAGATCATAGTTTTCTCCCTCACTGAACTGCCATGCGGCCATAGCAAGAAAGCAAACGCCCACGCAATGCTCGAGCCTCTATCACTTAGCGACGCCCGCAAATGCAACTCATTCACCCTGTCCGCCTCATGCAGGAAACTCATCCTCCAACCTCAACCTCGCCAACACATTCATACTCAACAACTCCTGGATCAGCAACTTGGCCGCATACGGCATCGTCATCCGCACCACCCCCTTCGAACTCTTGCACGTCTGACACCACCCCTGATACCCCATCAACCCACAATTCTCACAGACATCCACTTCGTGCGCGTCGCTCGACAGCATGAGCCGCTCGAGCAGCAGCTGCGACGCGCCGTACGCGATGAGACAGTCGCGCTCCATCTCGCCGAGACGCAGGCCTCCGTCTCGGGAGCGACCTTCGGTGGGCTGGCGGGTGAGAATAACCCGCGGGCCCCGGGAGCGCGAATGCATTTTGTCTTGGACCATGTGTTTGAGTTTCTGGTAGTAGATGGGACCGAAGAAGATGTAGGCCGGGAGCGATTCGCCCGTGATGCCGCTGGTGACGAAATCCTTGCCGGAATAGCTGAAGCCCTTCTCGATGAGGATGTCGGCCATGTCCTCGATCTTGCTGCCGCCGAATGCGGTGCCGTATTGCAGTTTGCCGGCCATGACGCCGGCTTTGCCCGCGACGAGCTCGAGCATTTTGCCGACTGTCATGCGGGAGGGGAAGCCGTGCGGATTCATGATGATGTCTGGGACGATTCCTTGGTCGTTGAAGGGCATGTCGGCTTGCTCGGCGATGATGCCTACCACGCCTTTTTGCCCGTGGCGGGAAGAGAATTTGTCGCCGACTTCTGGTCGTCTGGTTTGGCGGGTTTGTACTTTGATCAGTTTGTGGTCCGCCTCGGTGACGGAGACCATGACTTTGTCGATGTAGCTGTGGTCCGGGAGGCGGTATGTCATCGGCGCGTCGCGGAACTCGTTGGATCCATAGTCGGAGCCTAAGCCAGTGGCTGCGGTGTTGAGGGGTACCTGCTTCAGGACGTAGACTTCTCCCGAGCTCACTTTCTCGCCAACATTCGCGAGGCCATCTGTACCAAGCAGCGCATGCTTCTTGATGGGAGCACCGTTCTCCTCCTGTCTGCCACCAAGTCGATCCGCTGTCGAGTTGGGGTATTTCCGTAGGGTGGTCGAGTACTTTCTGAAAACTTGACATCTGCCAAAACCTCTATCGCAGGAGGCTTTGTTAAGCACCAGGGCATCTTCGATATCGTAGCCGGAGTAACTCATGACGGCGACGATGGCATTTTGCCCCGCCGGTAACTTGTCATACTTGATCAACTCGATCGTGCGTGTCTTCACCATCGGCTTTTGTGGGTACACCATCAGATAGAGAAGTGTGTCGATCCGTAAGAATTGATTGCTAGCTATAGCGCCAATCGCTTGCTTCCCCATAGCGCACTGGTACGTGTTGCGAGGGGATTGATTATGATGAGGATACGGAATCAAACCAGCAACGGCACCGAGAATCGTGAACGGTTCGATCTCGAGATGTGTTGTAGTGTCGTTGATCTCATTCTCGTACAAAGCAATATTCGAATCGTTCTCTTCGTTAACATCGAGATATTCGACAAGTCCACGAGCGAGAAAGTCATCAAATTCCATCGTCCCTATTCGCAGTGATTTCAGATTACGCGCAATGACCTTGGATTTGCCCTTCTCGACGATGATGAGCGGCCGACATATTCGCCCTTCATCTGTAGCGATATGGACGGCATTGTGATGGTGATTGATGAAGATGCTAACAAATTCAGACACTCGGCCTGTCCGCCGCAATTTCCGAAAGCTGTTCAAAAAGTGCTTGGGTTGACGGGTCAGGGCAATCGGGGTTCCATTGATGAATATTATGTATGCGCCATCGCCATACAGTTCCTTGCCACTCACAGACTCAACATTCTGTGCCCCTATCATGAAAACAAGTCTTCGAACTGGGCCATCTTCGTCGTCGGTGGTGATGTGTGTCATGAGTGCCAGATTCTTCACTAGGCCACACGCTTCTCCTTCTGGCGTATCGGAAGGACATAACATGCCGAATTGAGATGGCTGCAGTGCTCGAGGGCCACTGACCTTCCGCGTCTTTTCGAACTGGCTGGTGATTCGAGTCATCATACCGAGTGCGCTGATGTAGCTGAGTCGGCTCAAAACGTGTGTCACACCTGCCCTCTCCATTCGAAACCGCTTCAAGTTCCAGTTCCCGGTGGAGATGGCTCGATTCATCCCTGCTGTGATATGATTGCTGTGAACTTGCATGACAGAGAAGGCATCAAATTCCTCGGTCCGCACTGGTTTCTTCAACACCTTGTCGATGTTGATCTTGATGTCGTGGTTGAACTTCTTGAATAGATCCTCGAATAGGAGTGACAGAAGTTGTCCCGCCAACTCCAATCTTTTGTTCCCGACGTAATCTCGATCATCCACCAGACTGGCGTCATGATTGGCCATCAAGACCCTCCGAACCATGAAAGCAACATATAAAGCCTTGGGTCTGAAGTTGAGTCCATGTACGGGCACATGTGTAATGATAACAGAGGCTATAGCTTCAAGTGCTTCTTGTCCATAATTCCGACGAGGCGTGCCGCTGCCGATAGGTTTTCTTGTAATCTTGATTCGGGATCCAAGGTATTCTAACGCTTGTTGCTGAGTGTTGATTCCCAACTTTGCACAATCCTCGAAGTTCACGGAGAACTGGTCTTGATAAGTCGCATCATTGCCCGCTACCATAAGTAATATCTCCAAATCCGAATGCACGCCCATAGCTTTGAGTATGAGCACGACAGGGATGTCTTCGTTGAGGACGTTGTGCTTCAGGTAGATCCGACCCTTTTTCATAAGAACGTAACTTTTCGATTTCCGTTCATGCGTAGAACTACGGCAACAAACTCAGCTTCGCACAAACCAAACGTCCCTAGATCGGATTAGCTCACCTAGTGACAGAGGCCTGTACAATCTCCTTCTTCGGCTCGGCTTCGACGATGACTCTGTTTTTGCTCAGCTGTTCTTGGACAAGGATGACTTTCTCGGTGCCATTGACGATGAAGTACCCACCAGGGTCGATCGGGCACTCGTGGAGACTTTCCATCTCTTGCTCGGACTTGTTCGAGAGCACGCATTTAGAGCTCCGGAGCATGATGGGAAGTCGGCCGATGGCGATGCCACGCCTCCGAACGACCTGTTTTCCACGAACGTAGTTGAAATCAACCAGAATCGGCGCGGCATATGTGCTGTCCCGTAGCCGGCATTCGTTGGGTGTAACGGTTGAGTCCCAATCGATGTTGACATTCTCGACCTGCTCCTCGTCGACGCGCCGTGGCTGGCCAACGTATATGTCCGTATATCTTCCCAAACGAGTCAGCAATCCAATTTCTGCATTCCAATAAACGTGACGGTATACTCCAAGAAGAACGATGGGTTGACGTCGCTCAGAACCCTTTGGTTGGCTTTGACGATTTTCTTCAGCTCCACCCCGACGAAGAAATTGAACGAGTCGATGTGTTGTTTGACCAGCCCTTTGACCTTGAGGAATGCAGGGAGGAGGGTCCATTTATCCTGATCAATGTCAGACTATGCCACGAATGACCTTAGGTTAACCGTCTACCTTTGCTGTACTGATCGGTTCCGTGAGAGATTTGCCCTGATAGACTGGTTGGAGCAGCGCGTCGAAGGCCTACAAGGTTCGTTAATGTTTGCTCTGCTCCAAGTCTAGGTGGAACACACATCATTTTGTCCTGTGCTAGCCTTGCGGTGGTCCACCGCGGAATGGGCCTGTCCTCCATGTGCTGCGGCTGGCTTTCGTTTTTTCGGCTTGCCAGGCGCCTTGGGTGTTTTCTGAAAGTCTGTGTTAGTCGGTCCGGACTCCTTCTCATATCATACCATACGAATGGCACGGACAGTCAGACCTTTGGTACTGCTTCTGGAGTGGGGGCAACCTCCACGGATCCTTCCACCCTCTTTCGTGCGGGCATGAACTCGCTCTATACTAGAATTGTAGTCCCCAAGTAGGTAAGACGAGGTTACGAAGGCATATGATGGTGTTATTGTATGTACCGTATAGCAGTAATGTGCGTCAATCGATATCGATATCGATATCGTATTATTGTGTTTGTAAGGTAAAGTATATTGTACCTAAGTAGATGCCGCTAAGCTACTTTAAGTACAGTCAAGGGTCCCTTGACCATTTCAGTATCAGGGCCGCGGCATTGATATTCGCACTGCAACAGCGAGTCAAAAGGCTTCACAGGATTCTCAATTCAGGAAACTGATGCGATGGCGAGGGATTTGACTGCAGAACCTTGGATAGGTAAGTATCATTACTCTGATAATTGCTCCGTACGATCATAGAATGTATGTATTGTAAAATGTTTCGGAAATAATAGAAAGATGACAGCCACGTTTCATCCAGAAAACTACCGTATGTACTGTACACGTAAGTTTCCCCACAATATAAATCTTCGAGGGCTTTCATCGTTCATCCAGTGTCAATAATCGTACAGTAAAAACAATTATGAATGTTACCAAGGTAGAATTCTACGAGGTACATGAACATGATTGCTCTGATTCGTAGAACAACAAACATAAGGTAACACTCAACTCGATGCCCCGCGGCACAAGCTCAATGCATCTAGAACGAATACGGAGTTACAGCCCATGGGTTCAGATCCCGTCCTGATGAGATGCTGTATGTACTTTGTAAGTGATAACTAGGTACCTAGGTACGGTACTTCTACAGTTACACCGCTCATGTAGAGAACTGGATACAGCTCAAGAGAATGAGAATGAGAATGAGAATGAGAATGAGAATGAGAATGAGGATGCCATGTCTGAACTGCTGAGACATGTAACTGGGTAAGGTAATTGGATACCTAGGGTAAGTGTCCGATAGGTAATATGGATACTTGCATGTTATGAAGCAGTTGTGAATCTCAGCCTTTCAGCAATAAGAATCAATCTGTCACTCAGCCCTGTTCACGTTTACCGGCCAACATTGCTATTGTACCCTATCAATGATCATCATAGATGGGATATATTAATTATTGCATCTTGCATCTTGCATCTTGCATGGCTGGCCTCTCTTGTGTCTTGGTACAGTAATTGACTAATTGTAGAGTAAGGTAGGTAAGGTAGTTAGGGTAAAGGACCCTTGAGCTATTCAGATTCAGAGTTAGTCCACTTTCCGGGATGCTGAAGCGCGAAGCCATCTGCAAGCAACTTGGGTGCTGGCCATGAAACCACAATTCTCCTTGTGCGAGGAGGGCACAATATATTCTTCCTTCCTCAACCCAACAACTCTTTGCCCCTCTTTTCTCTCCTCCACACCTTCTTTTGACCCGGCCGTCTCTGCTCCCCTTTCCCTTCGCCGTTAACATCGACACCACCGCTATCACCTCATGCACCCTCTGTCTGCGAGTGTCCGAGCGCTAAACGGCAGGGGTTCGCAGGCGAGCTGCTGCACGCATCACCCGTGGTCCTGGACACTCAGTGCAGGAGACCCGGGCCCTTTTTGGAGGCTTGCGTTCACGGTCAGTTCGTCTTGACCTTCTGAGACTGTAGAGGTCAGTACTGAGCAATTCCACCACCGAGTCTGCGTCTTGACTCCCTTCCTCCTTGCTTTACCCTCCTCACCGCCTCACCCCGCTTCAGACCCACATGCCTCAACGGATTGTTCAGGACTGACGGATTGCACTTGTCCTTCTCCGGCAGATATCATGGCCTTTAACAATGGATTCGGTGATCGCATTGACGACATCCGCTTCCGCCATCCACAATCTCCTCGTGATGAATCCTATTCCGGCTACAACTCACCAAGACGTGTGAACGGAGGCTACATGACAACACACTCTCAGTCTTCTTCAAACGATACCCGCGCTAGTCTTCAACGTCGCTTCACCACTGACTCAAGCATATTGCCTACCTTGACACCGATTGGCCAACAACCTGGACAAGTCGGAGAGGCCATGGATCTATCATCTACGGTAAGTTACACGCCGCCTGCCGTTCTTTACTCTCGGAGATCAACGCTCTCCTCTTCATGACTACCCATTCACCACCGCACCTTGTATTCATATGGGTGATTACTGACTTGCCTCAATTAGACCTTCCACAAAGTTCAACTCGTAAGCCACCTCACCCCTTCCGTTTACACCGGCCCAATACGCACTCGACTTGGAGTCCACTGACCTTCCACAGCTCGAGAAGAAGCGCCGGGAGTACGAGCAGTTGAGGGAACAACGCAGACGGTTTGAAGCTGAGATGAAGCTGTTTGACTTGCAGCAAGAGCGGGAAAAGCAGGAGCTGGAACAGATGGCCGAGGACCTGACACGACTTCACATGACTGCTGGGCACCAAAGTGAACCTACAACACCACCGGAATATCGAGACCATGTCTTTCCCTCAGTACTGTCTCGACCAAATCGCTTCTCGACATCCAGTCTGACCTCTCCGCTTGGGCTCAGCAACCGTGCCTTTAGATCGGGTTCGCAGCTTGCTTCACCACCTTCGGATCTGGTTCAAAGTCCGCAACATCAGGTGACGGCCAACAAGCTTCCGTCCAAGTCAGTGCCAGGCTCCAGACGTGGTTCCAATGATAAAGACAAAGTCTATGTACCAGAAACGACCATCACGAACCCTCGGGCAAACGCTGCGTACGTATACAGTCTCAAAATGTCTCCTCACTTTGACTTTGTTGCCTCACATATGACCCCTGGTTGGAGTGAGGCCGCTATGTGCCTTGTCTTCATCCGCTTAAAGCAGTACGGACACCCGAACTTTCCTCTCATCGATTTGCATCCAGCATCATAACGGGTTCTTGGTTGCTATACCATCTGGCTCCTTCTAGTCAGTTGACGCTGCATCTTCTGTTCCTCGTTCCCCTAGCTTGATCTCTATAAATTCATCATTTTGCCTATATTGCTCGCATAACTTCAGAAAAGCGTGCAGGACACTCTCAGCTAATCAGCTGACAGACCCCACCGATATTCAATGCCAGTCACTGGCCTGGCAGGACGGACGCACAACGACATGTCCGATCTCACTTCTGTGCTGGGACTGGGCCATATCAATACTACGGGATTTCTTTTTGGCGATGACGACGAGAAAACTCAGGTCAGAAAGGAGCAAAATTCAACGACCTCTCCAGATGTCAAGACCTACCTGCAAATGAACGCTACTGACGACAAGTTTCCCATCTTGGTTCGACATAACGACTACCCAGGACAGGTAAGCTGGTCAAGGTATCTTTGATGTACCATGGGGCTGATGGCTGAATGCAGCTTTCCGCATCTTCGGCTGCGCTGGATCTTGCACTTTCGCAATCTCCCGGTCCAGACTCTCAAGCCAATGGTTGGCCTTCCGTATCGCGTCACCGCCAATCCCAACTTAGTCTCCCGTTAAATACCTTTAGTATGCATCAGCACAACCTACTCAACAACTCCTCTCCAGTGACTGAGCGTCAGATGGATCGTGCAACGGAGGAGCCTGCCCAAATCCCACGTCAGGTGCACAGGCACTCGATGGAAGTCAAGTTCAGCCCATTTGCAGAGAGCTCTCTGAGTCAGCTTACTACAGCACCGGCGGGTGTCACTTCGAACCGGCCTGCCCTCGCCAACTTACAGTCATCCTACTCGACCAACGATCTCCCGACAATGAAGAGTAGCAAGGGTCTTGGCAACGTCATTACACCTCCGAAAACACATGCCGAACAGCACTTCCACAATCATAACGCGAGTTTGGGACGCATTCCACCACACGCCTTGAACAATCGACACAGTCGGGAGTTATCAGGTGGAGATGGTATGGGTGTAGAACCAGGGACTCATTTTCAGTCGATGTATTCTGGCCTTCAAGGGAGTGCTGCGCCGTTCGGTCCACCTATAACAAGCACAGCATCGAATGTTGCCGCACCAGTTACCGTGACCCCTCCCGGGATGTCTCCATTCGCGGCTCCGGCGTACTATGGCGGCTATGGGGTGCAGATGATGAATATGGGCATGACCCCAATTCACATGGGAAATCCAATACAAATGAGCAACCAGCCTCAGGCATATCAGCCTCAGAATATGTTTGCTGGGTATCAGAATTACGGAAACTTGGGGCGCTTCCCCGACAGCCAGGCACGAGTTATCCAACAGAGGCGCATGCAGAACGGCGACGGTGCGTCTAAGTGCTGGTTAAAGGTCTTGAGGCAATCCGCTGATCATAAACAGAGACTGCTCGCTTCGCGAACGTACAACTGGCGCAGCTGCAAGGCGAAATCTATGGGCTCTGCAAAGATCAGCATGGATGTCGTTACCTCCAGAAGAAACTCGAAGAGCGAAACCCTGAGCATATTCAAATCATTTTCCTCGAGACAAACCAACATGTGGTGGAACTTATGACTGGTACGCAGCACGTCCGGATGCCACCGATGCGCACTGCTAATCTTGACAGATCCCTTTGGCAATTACCTTTGTCAAAAATTACTCGAATATTCTAATGACGAGCAGCGAACGGTACTCATCAATAATGCCGCCCCGCAAATGGTGAAGATTGCCCTTAATCAACATGGTACTCGAGCGTTGCAGAAGATGATAGAATTCATCTCCACACGCGAGCAGGTACGAGCGCTTCTGGAGGAACTACTACTGGCCCTTACTGACTACTTCGTCAGATACAAACCATCATTCATGCATTGCAAGACCGCGTGGTAGAACTAATTCAGGACCTGAACGGCAATCATGTAATTCAAAAGTGTCTTAATCGTCTCTCCGCGGAAGATGCACAGGTGGGATCCAGTCCCCCTGGACGTTGGCAAGCTGCCTACTAACAAACCACAGTTCATCTTCGATGCGGTTGGGACTCATTGTGTTGTGGTTGGCACTCACCGTCACGGATGTTGTGTACTCCAACGCTGTATCGATCATGCATCGGGCAATCAAAAGGCTCATCTTATCAGCCAGATCACTGCGAATGCCTATGCCCTGGTCCAGGATCCGTTCGGGAATTATGTGGTGCAATATATTCTCGATCTTGCCGAGCCCGCCTTCACGGACCCATTGTGCCACAGCTTCAAGGGCAACATCCCTGCTCTATCCAAACAGAAGTTCAGCTCCAACGTCATCGAAAAATGTCTGCGCACCGCTGATTCGGACGTCAAGCGCGTCATGATTGACGAGATGCTGCACACAAACGAGCTGGAGAGGATGTTGCGTGATTCGTTTGCCAACTATGTCGTTCAAACTGCCATGGACTACGCAGACCCCGAGACCAAAGCGCGCATTATTGAGGCGATCCGTCCAATCTTACCAGCTATACGTCAAACGCCTTACGGACGACGGATTCAGGGCAAGATTATGGGTACCGATGGCCAGGGTCGGCTGAGTGGCGCCTCGAGCGGTCAGATCACCCCTAACGATATGTCTTCGCCAGGCCAAATACCCGTGGCGAGGCAGCTCGGTACCGGTCTGCCACAAACCCAGTATCCCATTCAGAATCAGAGCGGCTTCACCAACATGGGTGGAGTGTACAACAATTCTCTCAACAACGGCTTCCAGCCAAGCGTCAATTCCGTCACCGGTCACATAGCTCCTATGGCTCCTGCTGGCCGCGTTCCCAACGCCGACCAACTCAACAATGCCTCGTCGACCTTCAGTCAGTTCAGCAATGCGTCCAATCAGAGCTCTGTACAACAGCAATTTCCTTCGTACGGTCGCATGCCGCCACCCGGAAATCTCAATTACTTTTGATAACCCTCGGAGATCGAAGCATTCACCCAGCCTTAGCTTGTCTTGCATTTGAACGAACGATTTAACGACGATTATGCATTTACGGCCATCAGATGCTGACACTCGGAACTGCCTACGAGCATGGAAACATGCTCGAGTATTACTACATCTGATTTTGCTCCGGTTAGCTCTCTCTTAGCCATTTACTTCGACTTGCCATTTACGTCGGTGTCCTGCGCCTTTCATACGTCGTGTGAAGCGAAGCGAACCGGACTCTATGAAAACGATCTATGAAGATTTACATCTCGAATGCCCCTGAGCGATCAGGGGGCCTGGCGGTAGCTTACGATTCGATCAGATTTAACGGCAGCGATGATATGGGAGGGATAAATCTAGCATGAAGAGACTGTGCCCAGAGTCCATAGTTCTAGTCTTTGGCTTTGTGTTTCCCGTGTCGTGTACGACACGCACAGTTCGGACCCGATGAACATCTTTCACTCATACCATCCATCTATGGAGCGGCAAGTCTGAATGTTTTGGGGGGGCCTTCTTTTGTAGTTGTACCCGACAACATAGACTACACAGCTCCTACTTTTGCAAAGCATTTTTTTCTTTCACTGGTCTTTTCTTGTCAGCCCACTCGATATGCGTGCGTGATTTACACACAAGCTTAGTCTTCCCTTCTTGGCTTTCCTGCTCGTTCTCGAACACATATCCGCCTCCTCTCTCTGATTGAGGAAAGGAAGGCTTATTACTGTCTGTCTCCGACACACTGGATATGAAATCACATTCTCTCTCACGGAAACGAATTTGACGACCATTTCTATGCCCTTGATCTAATCTGGGCGACACCTCCTTCCTTTCCCTTTCTTCTTTTCCTGTCGGTCGGTCCCTTTTGGCTTCTTAGACCATTACACCCACCAGCACCAGCACTAGTACCAGCATCAGCACCAGCAGCCATTGTTCCAACAGCTATTTCCATTCTCTCGTGCAAGCGGCCAGTACCCAGTCTATCACGTTTAAATATGCTGGTCACCAGGGCGACAGCTACTGGCAACGGGCGACCGACTGAAAATGCCAGGAGCGAAGCACGGGGTGTAACAGCGGTGGTGGTTCTTCCCCCTTCTTTACTTCCTTCCTTCCTTCCTTTCTACTAGTCGTAAACACACGGCATGCATTCGTGCAAAGCATGTATCTAGCAGCGACATGACCATCTGGCCTGGCCTGGCCTGGCCTGGCCTGGTCTGGTTTGGTGGTCGTGGACTGAGAGGAATCGAATTGAACATAACTTATACACCATTTCCCTGTCCTCTACCCGCTACTACATACACAACGTACGTGGGCCCTCGCTATGGACGCCTGAGTGTTGGATCCGCATGGTCTGGGGTATGGTAGCTACCTAGCTAGCTATTGCTCTTGCTTGACTCAACTCGACTCGAATCGACCCAAGACACATGGCGCTCGCATTCCATACAGTGTGTTGTCGTACCACCGTAGCCACCGGTGTCCGCTCGCGACGATCGAGCCCAACCTCCGGCCCGCATTCACCTTCCTTACAGAGGGTGCGAGTGGGCCCAACGAATAGGCCATCCTAGTCGAGTCGAAATGGACGAAGTGGACTACCATAAAGTATGATATTGTATGGAGTATGCTATGGTAAGGGTATGATACACGACATCGCATCAACGACGCGAGAGATGCGCAGTCCTCCTCCTCGTCGGTGTCTTAGTCTGTGGATCAATTATTGTAGTATTTGTGCTATTGTTTCATGGCACGGAAATACCCCACCCACACCGAAAGTCCGATTTCCCACACCCGGCTACGGACGGCTACGGACAGGACAGGCTGGACTGGCGCTCTACAACCCTTTCTCCATCCCTCTCTTCCTGCCTCACTGCCTTCCTCCCTTCCTGCCTCCCTCCCTCACGCCCTCACAGCGAACTCGTAGACCCCGCGAGAGCGGAGAAGAAGAGGCACCTTCGACGTTGGGTGTCCTATCCTGTCCCTTCGACCCATTCTCGATGAACTGATAGAGGAGCAGCAGACCCGGGACCGAGACAAAAACCTGATGTTTCCCGGCCGATCACGGCGCTTTTGCTTGTTGAGTGGAACAGAAGATCGCGATACCATGATGGACTTTCTGGCTCTTGTTTGCGCTGCGTCGTGCTGTGTGGCATAGGCTTTAGGCTGACGTTAGGTCGCGCCGAACTGACTCGCATGGCATGGAAATTTTCCTCCCTCCGACTCCTCCAGCTCTTTCCTGTCGCCAGTTTCGATCCCCCTTCTGCCCTTTCACCTTTTGGCTATGGCGAGCACCCGAGGTAGCTGCGTGCGCGTCTATCACCAACACCATTCCTCGAGCGCGCTTCCCCTCGCCATGACCAGTCCTCTCGTACTCTTGTCGCGATCGAGCGTCGAGAAGCGGACACATTGCACCTCTGCTGCCTCCACGTCCCTGTCGGTTCGGATGCCCTCCCTTGTATCCGTTGACGGGGACGGAGGCATAGCATGACCCGGAGGAATGCTGCGTATCATCTCGCCCGTATGCAGCGCGTACACATTCACGTTTCCTCTTCCCGGGTCTTTTGAGGGTGCGTTGGTCGACGACGAGGAAGATGGAAATAAGGGAGATGTAGCGGCTGCGACGAGGTTGAGAGAAGTGTCGATGTCGAAGCCTAGGTTATGCGTGTGGGGGTTGAGGTGCTGGTGGTAGGTGAGGAGCGGTGTTGTTGACGGTTTGGTTGTTGGTCGTGGTGGTGGAGGTCCGTGTCGGGTCGTGTTCAGATGAGGCGAGGGATGGAGACGCGGATGATGTTTCGAGAAGCGGAGGTCGTACATGTTCAGCTAGAGAGACGGCGGGGTTAGTGGGGTGCCATCCGTAGCCTCGCAGTCAGGGATCTCGGCCAAGAGAAGGTGGCGGAAAGGAATTCTCGGGATTTGGAAATACTTACCCTACTCTCCAATCCGCAGACCACAACCTTCCACTCATCCACCTTCCTCACACCCGTCACAGCACTCCCATGCCTCAACTCCATCCCAATCATCTTCTTCCCGCGCTGATCATAGATCCGTACGCTCCCATTCCGACATCCGGCCGCCAGCACACCGTTGGCACTCATCCATTCGAGCGCGAAGACGTCGCTCGTAGTCGTCAGTGTTCGGGCCTCGACCCAGTTGCTGGACGTTTCCGTTAGGAAATTGATGCCGTGGGAAGTGCCGAGGGCGATTGTGGGGGTTGACGATTGAGGCGAGGGGAGGGAGGTCCAGATAGAAGTTTCGGTTGAGGGACGAAGGAGGACCGTGACGCCTAGAGGAACGGGGTGTCGGTGTCAGATCATTAGTTTCTGGAGGTGATGAGGAGAATGGAAGGGCAAAAGCTTACCAATGTCCAGCCAGGGCCAAGTACTGTCTAGTATCTCCGGTTCGACTAGTTTGGAGAGATGGATTGTTGGCCGTGTGGGTCCACCCAACGTGGTTGCTCTGGTCCTGGGTTAGTGGGGTCCGATATAAAGTAAGATGATATAAGAGTTGGCGGGCTCTTACATTAGTGTTCTTGTCGGGCTGATGTTGACAGACGAGATCTGGACAGTCTTTCAATGACTGTGACGGTAAAACTCAAGGCAGAGGGTAGCACTTCAGAGGACATATTGGGGAGTATCATCCTCCCACCTCGTTCTGAGTATGTAAAAGTCGCATCCGGATGTCGTTCAGGTGCGAATGACCTAGAGCAACATGCTCAGTATAGAACTTGACGGGTACGGCCTCATAGATTTAGTTAAGGTCTGAATAACGTACTGTAACATCCCGCAAGCCCCCGCGGAGACCCCTTCAATATACCCCAGCATCAGCTTACTGTCTCCCCAACGCCAAGCGTGCCTCAGCCTACCCATGACATATCCTCCAGTAACCTCGTCCCTCGCAAATTTCGCCACTTCGCCCTGCCAAGGCTCGGGAAGGGCTCTCAGCTCGGTCTTCTTCAATAACCCGCAAGCGTAGGCGTTTCCTGGGGCGCCGCGACGCTGTGTACGGGAAGAGAAGCCTAGCTCGCGAGACAACGCAACAGAACCCCCGAGTGGATGCTGCTTAATCCTTGGGTGCTGCACGCGTTGCTGACGAAGAGCCTGGTGCTCGGCATCAAGCTTGCGTTTCTTCGGGCACTGGAGTTAGCCGATGGTTCTCACGGGACAACAGCGTTATGGCTAGGGTTGGCGTCGGTGAAGGGCGGCTTCGTAAGTAGGCCAGCCCGTAAGCGTTGACAGCTTCTACTCCACCTTGCCTGTCTGCAAATAGAAACAAAAACGCAACCATCTCTACCAGAAAAAATATCTCTTTCGAAAGGAAGAGACCATCCAACACCTCCCTTCTCTTAAACTCTCACGGTTCAGGAAGGAAACACAACTGACCTTTCTCTCTTCCCTCTCCACCATGACACCTCTCCTGGAATACTTTGCCCCCGCCGGCGCAATATGGTTCGGCAAGATCTTGAAGTACTTTTTTTTCTCCGGATCTATATGCCCGTATTAGCAACATATCAACAGGCCCAATGGTCATCCGTACACGGTGATTTACCGAAGTAGAAGCCTGGAATATTTTTACGCTCCATGGATGAGAATTCCAAAGATATTGAATCAGATTGACAGCTGTAGGAAATCAAGATATAGGAGGTTTATTTGGAGCGTATTGGTGGGGACGGAGGTTGGATCCGTTTAACCATTGTATGGTCGTCATAGGTACCCTGAGTGTGACGCTGTTGGCTTGTGATGTGAGGTCGTTCGAAAAACAAATCGCAAATGCTACTAAGGAAGTCTTGCATTGCATGTTATACTGCCAGGTTCGTGAATCGAAATAATCGTCGTATATATAAACTTGACAATGTTGTGTCCGACGCAAGTTATAGCTCATCGGTGGTTTACTTCAGGCCAGCTTCACGTGACCGCACGATTCGTCTCCTCGCATAGGTACCTATACAGGAACACGTCTTAAGGAGATACTTCAGGAGCAAGTTGGATCACTAGATAATCATATATCCAAGGCACCAATAGCATTATTAATATACTATGCATAGGATTCTTGTAATAGTGCAAAAAGTGCCTCGAATGGGTAGTTATGGATACGACAAGGTACTCGAACAAAGGGAAAGATGAAAAGTGATTGAAAGGAATCTTTACATCAGCAATGACCATGACAGATGAGTCGGAGACCACAGCATAGGTAGGTAGGAGACCCGGGTATTTTTGGTACACATCTGGATCAACACAGAAATCCGCCAGTCTTTCCGATCCTGTGACCACGCCTCAGCACACACCCTACTTGCCATCTCTCCCTCCGCTCATCCATTCGCTTCATGCCGATACAGTGTTGGCTTTCGAGACTAGGCGCTCTTCTCGTGTTGGGTCGAGACACGTTGTAACGAGACAACTGTTCAACCCGTCAGTAGTGCGCGAGTAAATGATTTGTAGGACGTAGACTTACCGAAATCCTCAAGAGAGCGTTGCTTCTGGTTCTTCTTCGGTGATTTGCCGTGCATGAGGTTGTCGAAGCCAACGCTGTCTTGGAGAAGGTAGTAAATACCACCCATGATGCAGAAGACACCGAATGAGAAGATCCAGATTCGGACGACGGCCACGATGGAGGTTTGACCCCCGATGAACCAGCCGAAGAGACAGAAGAAGGTGGCAATGATATCGACAACCAAGATCGCTCCGGACAATTGCCACGAAGGGATGGATGACCAGAAAGGACCATTGGCACGTGTGATGAAGATCAGCCAGTTCTCGGACAGCGAGATCTGTAGGAACAAGACCTCATCCCTAATACCGAAGTTCTGCACGATACCACCGTTCTCGCTTTCAGCCAACATGGTACCAAGAGCAATCCAGGTACCGACCGCCAAGATCACACCGAGAAGGACGGATGTACCCCATAGTTTGGGTAGGTTCCATTTGACGGGGGTCTTGGAGAATGGTGCATTGTCATACGCGATGGCGAGGGTAGCGATGTCGGCGAAAATGGCGATAAAGACAACCAGCTCGATGTTGAGAGATTCGTTCAAGATGGCGATCCAGAGGCCAAGGAAGATTTCCAGGTGGAGAGACAGTGCGATACGGTAGACAACGTAGGCGTACATACGATGGAAGATCTGGCGAGAAGTCTTGAGAGCGTCGATGATGGCGGATAGACCAGGAGCCAAGAACACGATATCGGCAGCGGAACGGGCAGCGTCAGAGGCACCCTCGACGGCAATACCGGTATCGGCCTTCTTCAAGGACGGGGCGTCATTGACACCATCGCCGGTCATGGCAACAAGGTAACCACGTTGTTGAAGAATCTCGACGACGTTGTATTTGTGTTGAGGGAAGACTTCGGCGAACCCATCGGCTGCCTCCACGAAATCGTAGACCTCAGAACCAGGCATGGTCCCTCCACCACCGAGACCAAGGCGCTCGGCATTGTAGACGTTGGTACCGAGACCGAGTTGGCGAGAGGTTTCACGAGCGATACCAACGGCGTCGCCAGTCAACATCTTGATGGACAGACCTAGACCTTTGGCTTCGTTGATCGTCTTGGCAGTGTCATGACGAGGAGGGTCGGCGCAAGGCATGATCCCGAGGATTTCCCATTGGCCTTCACCACGCTTGCGAGCAACACCGAGAGAACGGAAACCACGAGTAGCGAACTCGGCAACCTTGTTCTTGTACGCGGTGTCAATTTCCTCCGGAACTCCGTGGTCCTCTTCGACGGTTTTCAGGACGAACAAGGGAGCGCCCTTGACACAGATGATGCGTTCGCCCTGGGGAGACTCGACAACCGCGCTGACTTTCTTGGACACGGGGTCGAACGGATGGAAATCAATGACCTTGTACTTGGAGAGAACGCTCTTGGCACGTGGGTAGTACCGGAGAGCCTTCAAGAAAGCCTTGTCGATAGCGTCAATACCCTTCTTCTTGCGCGACGCAGCGAGACAGGCAGTAAGCATGAGGTCATCAGGCTCGACTCCAGGAACGGTAAACGGCTCAGCCAACGAGAGTTTGTTCTTTGTGAGAGTGCCGGTTCTGAGCGCAAGATCCGGTTAGTCACGTGACAGGCTGAGAGACTTTGGAGCAGCATACTTATCGGAGCAAAGAATCTCGACACCAGCCAAAGACTCAATCGCAGAGAGTTTCTGGACGATAGCCTTCTTCTTCGCAAGGTAAGCAGCACCGACAGCCATGGTGGTGGTGACAACGGCAGGAAGACCGACGGGAACACCAATGATGGTAATGGCGAGGGTGTAGTCCAGGATTTTAACAATCGGGTTGGAGCGATAGAACGACGAGACCCAGACAACCAGCAAGGTGGCGATGACAAGAATCAAGAGAACAGTCCCGATACCATTGAGCACTTCAGTGAAATGGCCAGTACCACCGGAAGCAGCGTTGACCAATGCGGCAGCGCGTCCGACGAAAGTGTTATCACCAGTAGCGGTGATGACCATGAAGGCCTCGCCACGCTTGACGGCCGAGGAAGCATAACATGTGTCACCCTTATGTTTGTCGACGGCGAGCGACTCTCCAGTGATGGCGGACTGATCGACCTGGAGGAAGGCGTCTTCGGTCACGATGCGACCATCGGCGGGGATGATGGTACCCTAGAGCATGTGAGTATTACAGGGATTAATCGGATCAACGGCAGCTCTTACCTCTTCAATTTGAAGGATATCACCAGGAACGACCATGGGAGCTTCGACTTCTTGAAGACGACCACCTCGGAGAACGACGGCTTTGAGAGCGAGGGTTTTCTTCAACTCCTCGACAATCGAACCGGCCTGGAATTCCTGGACAAACCCAACCGTGGCGTTGAGAAGCAACAGAGCGCAGATAACACCGAAGTCGACCCAATCTTCGAGACCCGCGGCAAGGACAGCAGCGGCCTAAGGGAGAAGACATGTTAGCAACATGTCTTGGCGGTTGGGTGAAATAAGCTTGGCGTGCAGGGAATTGACAGATCAGACTTACCTCCATGACGAATTGGATAGGGCCGACGAAGTAACCAAGGAACTTGAGGATCAAGTTTTCCTTTTCCTCTTTCATTTGGTTCATACCGTACTTCTTTCTGTGTGCGGTGACTTCGGTTTCGGAAAGACCTTGGCGGGTATCCGTGTTCAACATCTCCTCCGGCACAGGACGAGCACCACCGGCCTCGACCACTTCTTCTTCCTCTTCGACAGCACCATCCTGAGACTCGAGCTCATCGATGAGAGCGTCCATATCCTCATCGTCCTCGTCGTCATCAGCGCTCTCCTTCTTCATCGGAGGCGCGGCGGGAGCATCGTGGTGAGTCTCTTCAAGGTGACCAGTTTTCTCTGGGTCATGAATGACTGCAGGAGCAGCGCCGTCAAAGTGACCACTGGGAACGTCGGTGCCCAGATGATTCGGAGGGGTCGCATCGGAACTCGTATGCGACGAGTGCTCACCACTGATGATGTGGTGAGTGTGGGTGGTCACGTTGGCCATTGCCGGTCGTGATGGAAGGAATGCGGGGTGTCAATTGAAGGCCGCGATATCCAAGAGGTGATTAAAAAGGATGATAAAGAAATAAAAAAGAAGTGGTGGGTGATCGAGGAGCGGAGAAATGTAATTCTTCCCTCACGGAGTGGAGACTGTGTGTTGTAAAGAGAAGAGGAAGCTCTCTTGTTGTGATAATCTCGGTAAGCGAGCTACTGGAAGTAACCGTCGACGAACTCTGCCTTCCCGGAACGGGCGGATCAGCGATTTTTGCCGATCGAGTAGCTTGGACTTGCACAAGGCAATTGCGGAAGACAAACCTCTCACACACTCGGATCACTCACGCGCAGCGATCCAGCTGAAAAAAGGACGAAGGAGGAGCTGGTGAAGTCGGTGAAGTCGGTGGGAGAGAAAGGAAGAGAGAAAAAGAGAAGGTGGGAGAGGAGAAAGCAGATGACGATCAGACGGAATTTAGCGCAAACACACTTGTACCGAACGGGCCTTCAGGTTGTAAGGTACAAAAAGACAGCGGGAAGACAGTTCGAGGAGTTTGAGGGAAAGCTCAGCTATATACCAATTGCCGTGACCTAGATCCCAAGCTGCAACGGCGACGATGATACTTTACATTCTTTCTGGCTTAGTTTCCAGTATGAGGTACAGTATTTTATTTATGTTACTGTCGTACTTGACCTGATTCGGTATATCTAGCCTTTAGGTAAGTTACTTACCGTAGGACCATGGGTGGAATAAATAATGCCTCAACACTCGAGGTCCTCTGAGTACTGTCAATTACTGGTGATACGTGTAAAGTACGAGAATTATCAACGTTATCTCTCATCCCGCGTGCGCAGAATTTCGCAGCGAGATGGCAGCTTGTGGGTTGAGATGTTTGAGTGATTAATTAATTACAGAGAAGGTATTATTGTCGCTTGCTTCAAAAGCTCAAGGTACAATAAAATAGCTCAGATATCCGACGACCAGAGCGTACTACACCTATTCAAGATGAGTGTCAGACTCTCACCTACCTTAGGTAAGGGACTGAGTAGTTGGAATAAATCTCGCAACCTTGAATTGCTTTCCTGCCTTTTGACAATTGGCCCACTCAGGCCAGACGAATACTCACGATACCTGTCAATGTGAAAATCCTCATTCGGGCTTAACAATTTGCCGGTGCGATGTTTTCTTCTTGGGGGTGTGGTACGGAACGACTACCGTTAATTATTAATTGTTACAATATAATTGGGTAACCTAACGAACCGTTACTTGACCGTTTTGAGACAGAAAACTTTTTAAGTTAAATACCTCACCTCGAAGATTGATGCGCGAATAATCAAACGGCGATGCTTGGCACGGCGGTGAAGCTCCGGGAATCTCGTAAGTTACCTGGTAGCCATCAATCCGCCCCATGCCTGATAGATTATCATCTATCGCGAATTGCTTTGCGAGACCGAGGGTACTTGAGGTACCTTACATCCCTTCTCCGCCCAGGGGTCCGCCTTGCTGGCTAAGATCTCCTACTGCACGCTGGGGCGACATGCAACTCCTCATGATAGTAGTCAAAGCCAACGCTTCGTAGAGATATCGCAAATATTGATGTGTGGTAATAACATGATCGAGTCTCTCAGTCCTGTCCTTTCCTTACCTTATCAAATCCTCTAGATCCAGTGCTCATGCAGCCGCTTACCTAAGGTACCTACCTTACGCACCACATCCGCCAAGCGAGAACTCCAAAACTTCCAATTGCCCAATCACGGTCTGGGACGCCAGCAACGGGCCGATAAGAAATCGAATCGTTGTCGGGAAGGTCATTTGTTATCATCGTGCACTTTGTAGCTGCCTACCATATGTATCAGGTAAGGTATTCAGAGTGTCGTGGATACTTCAGACCTATTTATTAGAGAACTTT
>JAABUJ010002699.1_pt1 | contig 21255 bp, 22 predicted proteins | sample 5559131 | NCBI WGS metagenome assembly JAABUJ01 (sample SAMN10711875, study PRJNA513366) | rock metagenome | isolation source: Antarctica rocks | place: Antarctica: Victoria Land, Mt New Zealand nord | collected 2016-01-07 | reverse complement strand
GCACGTCGTCGTGGGGCCGCAGCCCGGGCGGGCTCGTCACCGCCATGGACTCGGTCATGCAGGGCCGGGACGGCGCGTGGGTCGGCTGGGCCGGTGAGGTCGGAGAGGCGCCCGAGCCGTTCACCGACGGCACGATGCACCTGCGGCCGATCGCCCTGTCCTCCGAGGAGGTCCGGGACTACTACGAGGGCTTCAGCAACGACACGCTGTGGCCGATCTACCACGACGTCATCGTCCAGGCATCCTTCCACCGCGAGTGGTGGCGCAGCTATGAGCGCGTCAACCGGCGTTTCGCCGAGGCGGTCGCCGAGGTGGCGGCCCCCGGCGCGATGGTCTGGGTGCACGACTACCAGCTGCAGCTCGTGCCGCGCATTCTGCGGGAGCTGCGGCCCGACGTCCGGATCGGGTGGTTCGACCACATCCCCTTCCCGCCGGTCGAGCTCTTCGCCCAGCTGCCCTGGCGGCGGGCCGTGCTGGAGGGACTGCTCGGCGCGGACTTCCTCGGCTTTCAGCGCGTGGCCGACGCCCAGAACTTCGTCCGCGCCTGTCGGCAGCTCCTGCGGGCCCCGACGAGGCAGGACACCGTCACGGTGACCGCCCCCGACGGTTCCGCGCACACGGCGCGCGCCAGCGCCATCCCGATCTCGATCGACTTCCAGGGGCTGGAGGCCCTTGCGCGCACCCCCGAAGTCGTGGCGCGTGCCGCCGAGCTCCGGACGCAGCTGGGCAACCCCGAGGTCCTCATGCTCGGCGTCGACCGCCTGGACTACACCAAGGGCATCCGCCACCGGCTCAAGGCCTACGAGGAGCTGCTGCGGGACAAGGCGATCTCGCCGCCGGCGGTGACGCTCGTCCAGGTCGCGACACCGAGTCGTGAGCGGGTGGACTCCTACCGCGAGCTGCGGACGCAGGTGGAGCGCACCGTCGGACGGATCAACGGCGAGTTCGCCCCAATCGGCTCGCCCGCCGTCCACTACCAGCACCACTCCTACCCCCGGGAGGAGATGGCGGCCCTGTTCCTCGCGGCGGACGTGATGCTCGTGACCCCGCTGCGGGACGGGATGAACCTTGTCGCCAAGGAGTACGTCACGAGTCGGCACGACCTCGGGGGCGCCCTCGTGCTGTCGGAGTTCGCCGGCGCCTACCACGAGCTGCACCAGGCCTTCGTCTGCAACCCGCACGACATCGAGGGGCTCAAGCAGACCATCCTCAGGGCGATCCACACGCCCGCGAGGGACAAGGCCCGGATCATGCGGGCCCTGCGCCGGCGGGTCGCCGACCACGACGTCAACCGCTGGGCCCAGCGTTTTCTCGACGCCCTCGCGGCGGCACCGCACCGCCCCGAACGGCAGGAGCGCCAGGACCGCCTCGACCTCGAGTCCCGCGTCGAGCGCCACGAGGGGGAGGACCGCAAGGAGCGGAAGGACGTGCGCGATCGAGAGGGTCGGCCGGCGGAGACCCGGCGGTGAGCGACGTCGGGTCCGACCTGTATGCCGGGTTGGAGCGGGCGGCGAAGGTCGCCACCCTGCTCGTCGCCTCCGACCTCGACGGGGCCCTCGCCGAGTTCACCCTGGACCCCCGGGACACCACGCCCGCACCGGGAGGGATGGAGGCGCTGCGCCGTCTGGCCGCTCTGCCCGCGACCCACGCGGTGGTCGTCTCCGGCCGCGATGTCCGCACGCTCAGGCAGCTGACGGGGTTCGGGTCGGCCGATCCGATCCTGCTCATCGGCAGCCACGGGGGCGAGTCCAGCGACCCGGCGGTCACCGTGGGCGGTTCCCTCGACCGGGGGCAGAAGGCGCTCCTCGACGAGCTGAGCGAGCAGGTGGCCGAGCTGGTCGAGCACCATCCCGGAGCACGGCTGGAGCGCAAGCACGCCGCCGTCACGGTCCACACCCGTGGCCTGTCCGAGGACAGCGCCGCGGCGACACTTGCCGAGGCCGAGCTGCTCGGCTCCGACCGGGCCGAGGTGCGCGTCATCAGCGGCAAGTCCGTCGTCGAGCTGTCCGTCTCCTCCGCAGACAAGGGCACCGCGCTGGCAGCCCTCGCCCGGCACGTCGACGCCGACGCGACCTTCTACTGCGGTGACGACGTCACGGACGAGGATGCCTTCCGGGCGCTCGACCCCCTCACCGGGGACGTCACGGTGAAGGTCGGGTCCGGGCCGACAGCCGCGGCCCACCGTGTCGGGTCGGTGAGCGACGTGGTGGCCGCCCTGGAGCAGCTCCTCGCGCTGAGGGAGGCCGCGGTGCGCGCGTCCTGACCCACCGCGGGGCGACGGTCGACGCTGACGTGCCTCCCGGCATACGCCGGGCGCAGGGACGTGGCGCAGGTGGCTTCAGCCCTTGCCGATGTCGGCGACGATCTCGGCCTGGACCGCGTCGAACCGCTCCCGGGCCGGGCTCTTCTGGTCAATCACGTCAGCCGACGCCTGCCCGAGCGGACCCCACACGGAGCTCATGGCCGGGATGTTGGGCGTCGGGAGCGCGGCCCTGCCGGCGTCGAACCATGCCTTGAGGTCGGGATCGGTGGCCGAGACCTCGGTGTAGGCCTCGGTCAGCGCCGGGAGCCGGTGCCCGGCCCTGGAGAGGGCGACCTGCACCTCCGTCCTGGCCCCGTAGCTCGTGACGAACTCCTGCGCGAAGGCGTCGTTCTTCGCCCCGGCCGAGACGTAGAACAGCTGGACCTCGAGGAAGGGTTGCATCTGTTGGCCACCGATGCTCGGCAGCGGGCTGATGGCGTACCCGACACCGGCCTTCTTCGCCGCGTCGACCGCCCAGGGACCGGTGATGTAGTACGGCGCCTTGCCGGCGTCGAAGATCGCGTCGGCGGTGGTGCGGTCGACGTCGGTCGACAGCACACCGGACCTGCCGAGTGCTGCCAGCTGCTCCGCTCCCTTGACCGAGCCGGCGCTGTTGACCAGGAGCTTGGCCGGGTCGTAGTCACCGTTCTCCTGGTTCGCGAAGATGCCGCCGCCGAAGGCCTTGAGGTAGGGGTAGACGTAGTACGCCGAGCCGGTCCTGCCGACCTCCTGCAGCACGACGTTCGTCGCCTTGCCCGCGTCCTTGAGGGCCGTGCCCCTGCTCACCATGTCCTCGTATGAGGTCGGGGCGTCGGGAGCCAGCGCGGTGTTGCGGACGAGCCCGATGCTCTCGACGGCGTAGGGCACCCCCCAGAGCCGGCCGTCGAGCTGTGCCGCGGTGATGGCCGAGGGCATGAACCTGCCCCGGGCCTCGGCGGAGAGGACGACCGGCTGGACCGCGCCGGCGCGGACGAGCTGGCCGGCCCAGTCGTGGGCGCCGATGATGACGTCGGGGGCCCTGCCGGCGTTGAAGGCGTTCGTGAAGTCCGTGCGGACGTCCGTGGAGACCTGGACGGCGACCGTGATCCCGTTCGCCCTGGCGAACTGGGCGGCATACGCGTCGAGGACCGTCTTGTGCACGGCGTCGCACCAGATGACGAGGTCGACGCCGGCGTCGCGGATCGGGGCGGCGGTCGGGGCCGCCGCGGTCGGGGCGCTCGGGGCGCCCGCGGTGGCGGCCGAGCCGGGCGCGGCCGAGCCGGGCGCGGTGGCGCCGGACGCGGTGGCGCCAGTCGTGCGTGGGGAGCCGACACAGGCGCTCACGAGGAGCACCGCAGCACCCGTGCAGGCTGTGCCGAACGCGCGCTGCTGCATGGGTCCTCCGTTCGAGCCGGCGATCAGCTGGTGAGCGCGATGGGGCTCGGAGCGAGGGACGGCTCGTCCGGGGTGGCCAGAGTCAGGACCGCGTCCTCGATCATGTCATCTGCCTCGAGCTCGCCCTCCAGGCGCCTCAGCCGCACCGCGAGCGCAGACTCGACGTCGTCCCCCGTCAGGTCGACGGCAGCCACGACGAAAAACCTGGTCGGGCCGACGTACTCCAAGTGGAGGTAGGTCACCCGATCGATCTGCGGGTGGGTCAGCAACGTCTCAAGTACTTTCGAGACCAGCTCGGGCGGCATGCTGGCACCGACGAGGAACTGCCGGTTGCGGTTGATGAGGAAGACGGCCACCACTCCGAGCAGGACTCCGACCGCGATCGACCCGGCGGCGTCCCAGACCGCCTGGCCGGTGACCTGGTGCAGCCCCACGCCGGCCGCAGCCAGGAGCAGCCCGACGAGGGCCGCGAAATCCTCGAGGAAGACGGCGCGCAGGGTGGGGTTCGAGGTCCGGTTGATGAAGGTCAACGGGTGCAAGCCCCAGGTCCGCGCGTCTCCCGCGGTCTGGCGCGCCGCCTGGGCGAAGGAGAGGCCCTCGAGGACGAAGGCCACCGCGAGGACCACGTAGTTGACGAGGTAGCTCTCCTGCGCCTCGCTGTCGGCAGCCAGCTGCTGCAGCCCGTGGAGCACCGAGACGGCCGAGCCCACGGAGAACAGCCCGAAGGCGGCGAAGAGGGACCAGACGTAGGTGTCCCGCCCGTAGCCCCTGGGTGGGAGGCGTCGCGGGGGCGCGAGCCACGGTGCTCGGCGAGCAGGAGGAACACCTCGTTACCGGTGTCGGCCCAGGAGTGGGCCGCCTCGGCGACCATGGACGCCGACCCGGTCATGAAGGCGGCGACTGACTTGGCCACGGCGATGAGGCCGTTCGCCGCGAGCGCGACAGCACGGTGACGAGGGAGCTCCCACCACCCTTCGACTGCCGCGACTGCGGGTCGGCGACGGCATCGAGGTCCATGGTCAAGTCTTAGGGCACGCCGCGGACGGCGTCCACACCGGTATGCCGGGTGGCCGGCTGCGAACCGACCGGACCTGAACGGATCCGGACGGAGCTCTGGCGCAACGCCGGTTCTTCAGCCATGATGCAAGCGCCGGAGGACGACCTCCGGCGGACCTTTACAACGGACCGTCCGGCACGTTCCTGCCGGTGAAGGAGAAGTCATCATGGCTACCGTGACCTTCGACGAGGCCACCCGGCAGTATCCGGGAAACCCCACTCCCAGTGTCGACCGACTGAACATCGACATCGCCGACGGCGAGTTCCTCGTGCTCGTCGGCCCCTCCGGCTGCGGCAAGTCCACCTCCCTGCGCATGCTCGCCGGCCTGGAGGAGGTCAATGCCGGGCGGATCATGATCGGCGACCGCGACGTCACCAACCTCTCCCCGAAGGACCGCGACGTCGCCATGGTGTTCCAGAACTATGCGCTTTATCCTCACATGTCCGTCGCCGACAACATGGGCTTCGCGCTGAAGATCGCCGGCGTCTCCAAGGACGAGATCGCCAAGCGGGTCAAGGAAGCGGCCAAGATCCTCGACCTCGAGCCCTACCTCGACCGCAAGCCCAAGGCCCTCTCCGGTGGCCAGCGCCAGCGCGTGGCGATGGGCCGCGCCATCGTCCGCAGCCCGCAGGTCTTCCTCATGGACGAGCCGCTGTCCAACCTCGACGCCAAGCTCCGGGTCCAGACCCGCACCCAGATCGCCTCGCTGCAGCGCCGGCTCGGCGTCACGACGGTCTATGTCACGCACGACCAGGTCGAGGCCATGACCATGGGGGACCGTGTCGCGGTGCTCAAGGACGGGCTGCTACAGCAGTGCGCCACCCCGCGCCAGATGTACGACCACCCGATCAACGTGTTCGTGGCCGGCTTCATCGGCTCCCCCGCCATGAACCTCCTCGAGCTGCCGTTGACCGATCGGGGGGTCCAGTTCGGCGACACGGTGCTGCCCATCGCCCGCGAGGAGCTCGCCCAGGCGGGCAAGACGGTGACGGTCGGCGTGCGTCCCGAGGACCTCACGATCAATGACGGCGGCCACGGCCTGCCGGTGACCGTGGACGTCGTTGAGGAGCTCGGCGCCGACGCCTACATCTACGGCTCCACGCAGGCGCAGCAGATCGACGCCGAGGGCGACTCCGAGCTGCCCAAGCCGTTCATCGCCCGGGTCGACGGCCGCCGCCCTCCCGAGAAGGGCTCGGTCATCAACCTCACGCCCAAGGAGGGCCACCTCCACGTGTTCAACACGGAGTCCGGCGAGCGGATCAGCAACTGAGGGTCGGCTGACCCGGCCAGGCCGCGCCCCACCCCGGGGGCGCCGCCTGGCCGAGCGCGGGCGCATTGTGTCGCCACCCGGCATACGTGGAACGATGACCCGGTGGCCCTCCAGCTCACCACCGCACGACCCGATCCGGCGCTGCTCGACCTCCCCTGGTCGCTCCCGCTGGAGGAGTGGCCGACCAAGACGCTGGCCGCCCTTCCCCGGGGCATCTCGCGGCACATCGTGCGCTTCGTGCGGGTCTCCGGGCGGGTGCTGGCGGTCAAGGAGATCAAGGAGGAGCTGGCCCGGCGCGAGTACGACATGCTGCGCTTCCTCGGCCGGCTCGACCTGCCCTGCGTCGAGCCGTTCGGCATCGTCAGCGGCCGCGTCGCTGCTGACGGGAGCCCGCTCGACGCCTGCCTGCTGACCCGGCACCTGCGGTTCTCCCTCCCCTACCGTGCGCTCTACAGCCAGAACCTGCGCCCCGACACGGCCCAGCGGCTCATCGACGCCCTCGCCGTCCTCCTCGTGCGGCTGCATCTCAGCGGCTTCTGGTGGGGCGACGTCTCCTTGTCGAACACCCTGTTCCGCCGGGACGCCGGGGCGTTCGCCGCCTACCTCGTGGACGCGGAGACGGGCGAGCTGCACCCCAGCCTGACCGACGGTCAGCGCGAGCACGACCTGCAGATCGCCCTGGTCAACATCGCGGGCGAGCTGATGGACCTCGCCGCGGGCGGGCTCCTCGAGGAGACGTCCGACCCGGTCGAGGTGTCCAACCGCATCTTCGGGCGCTACCAGAGCCTGTGGTCGGAGCTGACCGAGGAGGAGCGCTTCGAGACCGGTGACCGGTGGCGCGTGGAGGAGCGGATCCGCCGGCTCAACGACCTCGGCTTCGACATCGACGAGCTGTCCATGTCGACCGACATCGGTGGCACGACGATCCAGATCCAGCCGAAGGTCGTCGACGCCGGACACCACTCCCGGAGGCTCCTGCGGCTCACCGGCCTCGACGTCGAGGAGAACCAGGCCCGGCGCCTGCTCAACGACCTGGACTCCTACCGCGCCGCCACGGACCGACAGAAGGAGGACGAGGCCCTCGTCGCCCACGACTGGCTCAGGTCGGTCTATGAGCCGACCGTCCGGGCAGTGCCGAGACCGCTCGCCGTCAAACTCGAGCCCGCCGAGGTGTTCCACGAGGTGCTCGAGCACCGGTGGTACATGTCCGAGCGCGCCGGCACGGACACGCCGCTCCCCACGGCGATCCGGGACTACGTCGACAACGTCCTGCCGACCAAGCCGGACGAGCAGGCCGTCCTCGGCGTGGACACGGTGGAGATGCCCGTTGTCGCGATGTTCCCGTCCGACGAGGACTGAGGGTCTCGCTCCCACCGCTTCTCAACCGGCAGTGGCCCGGTATGCCGTGCTGCCCGTCGCTCAGCCGCGCCCGGCGCGCTGGCGCGCGACCTCATACAGGGTCACGCCGGCCGCGATGCCGGCATTGAGCGACTCCACCGAGGAGGACATCGGGATGGAGACGATCTGGTCGCACGTCTCGCTGACCAGGCGCGACAGGCCCTTGCCCTCCGAGCCGACAACGACGACGATCGGCTCCGTCGCCAGCTCCAGGCCGGGCAGCTCGACGTCCCCGCCCATGTCCAGGCCGAGGATGAAGAACCCGGCCTTCTTGAACTCTTCGAGCGCCCGGGTGAGGTTCGCGACCTTGGCCACCGGGACCCTCGCGGCCGCCCCGGCCGACGTCTTCCACGCGCTCGCGGTCATTCCCGCAGAACGGCGTTCGGGCAGCACGACGCCGTGCCCGCCGAAAGCCGCGACCGATCGGAGAACGGCACCGAGGTTGCGGGGGTCGGTGATGCCGTCGAGGGCCACGAGCAGGGGGATGCCGGGCGCCTCGGGGTTGATGAGGTCGCCGTGGTGGACGTACTCGTAGGGGGGCACCTGCAGGGCCAGCCCCTGGTGGACGGCGCCGTCGGTGAGCCGGTCGAGCTCACCGCGCGGCGTCTCGAGGATGGGGATGCCCCGCTCGGTCGCGGTCTTGAGGGCCTCACGGACGCGGTCGTCCGAGTCGATCCGACCGGCGACGTACATCGTCGTCACCGGCACCTCGGCACGCAGGGCCTCGACGACGGAGTTGCGGCCGGCGACGACCTCGGACGACGCCTTCGCCTTGCGGCCACCGTGCGACGGGCCCCCCCGGCCCGGCACGGGACCGGCGCGGCCCGGCACGGGTCCGGCGCCGGCCCTCTTGACCGAGGAGGCCGCCCGCTTCGCCGCCGGGTGGTACTCGCGCTCGGCGGCCTTCGGTGTGGGGCCCTTCCCCTCGAGCCCCCGGCGCCGCTGGCCACCGGAGCCGACGGATGCGCCCTTGCCGCTCTTGCGGACCGCGCCTCGGCGCTGGGAGTTGCCTGCCATGGGAAATGCCTCTCAGGCGTCGGAACGTCGAGCCAGCGCCCAGCGGGCGCCGGAGGAGGTGTCCTCGATGGCGATGCCCGCCGAGGTGAGCTGGTCGCGGATCCGGTCCGCCGCCGCGAAGTCCCGAGCCGCGCGAGCGGCCTGACGGGCCTCGAGCTGGCCGGCGATGAGGACCTCGAGCGCCTCCAGCGCCTCGGCGGCCGCACCCGACGTGTCCGACTGCCAGGTCGGTGAGAGCGGGTTGACGCCGAGCACCTCGGTCATCGCGACGACCGCCGCACCGGCGGTGAACGCGGCCTCGTCGTCGCCCTCGTCGAGGGCGGTGTTGCCGGCCCGCACCGTGTCGTGGACGACGGCCAGCGCACCCGAGACGTTGAGGTCGTCATCCATGGCCGCACGGAACTCGGCGGGCAGCAGGGGGCCGGCGCCGGCGATGGACCGGACCCGGTCCACCCGCTCGAGGAAGCCGGCGATCCGGTCGACCGTCGCGGAGGCCTCGTGCAGCGACCCCTCGTGGTACTCGATCATCGACCGGTAGTGCGCCGAGGTCAGGTAGTAGCGGACCGCAAGCGGGCTCGCGAGCCGGACGACGTTCTGGATCTCGAGGGCGTTGCCAAGTGACTTGCCCATCTTCTGGCCCTTGACCGTGACCCACGCGTTGTGCAGCCAGTAGCGGGCGAAGCCGAGGCCGGCGGCCCTGGACTGGGCCTGCTCATTCTCGTGGTGGGGGAACCGCAGGTCGATGCCGCCGCCGTGGATGTCGAAGGTGTCCCCGAGGTACTTGCGGGCCATCGCGGAGCACTCGAGGTGCCAGCCGGGCCGGCCCCGACCGTACGGCGTCGGCCACGAGGCACTGACCGGCTCCTCCGGCTTGCGCCCCTTCCACAGGGCGAAGTCACGCAGGTCCTTCTTGCCCCGCGGGTCCACGTCCTCGGCGCCCTCCATGTCCCCAGGTGACTGGTGGCTCAGCGAGCCGTAGTCCTTCCACGACAGGACGTCGAAGTAGACGTCACCGCTCGCGTCCGGTGCGGCATACGCGTGGTCCCGCTCGACGAGCGTGTCCATCAGCTCGACCATCTCGGGGATGTGCCCGGTGGCCCGCGGCTCGTAGGTCGCCGCTCTGACGCCGAGCAGGTCGAGCGCCTCGGCCGTCACCCGCTCGTTGGCATAGGACAGGGCGAACCACTCGACGCCCTTCTCGAGGGACTTCCGGAGGATCTTGTCGTCGATGTCGGTGACGTTGCGGACGAGGGTGACGTCGTAGCCGTGGCCGGTCTCCAGCCAGCGGCGCAGGACGTCGAACGCGATGGCGAACCGGACGTGCCCGATGTGCGGGGCACCCTGGGTCGTCAGCCCGCAGATGTACATCCCGACCTTGCCCTCCTCCAGAGGGACGAAGTCACGCAGCTCGCGCGCGGCGGTGTCGTACAGGCGCAGGGTCACCGACCTGAGTTTACCGGCGCGGGTGCGGCGGCCGAGCCAGCACGATGCCGTTCACGGGGCTGGGTTGACGCCCGGTACAGGGGGTCGACGCACTCGACCCCGAGTCAAGTGGGTTGACGCCCAGTAGAGGGGGCGTCAAGGCACTCGACCCTGAGTCAAGTGCGGGCGGAGGTATGCCGGGTGGTCGCCTACGCTGTCCGCCATGGCGAAGCAGGGGGACCACGGCTACGACCGGCTCAACCCCGAGAAGGTCAACGAGACGCTGGCCCAGCTCCATGGGCGGATCGCGGAGAGCTTTCCCGGTCGTCACCTCGCCGACGTCGCCGTCGAGGTGTCCGCGGTCGTCGACAAGATCCAGCGCCAGTCGTCGGACGACCTGCCGGTCCAGCGACTCGTCCCCTGGGGTTCCCGCATCGCCATCGCGCTGCTCGTGGGCCTGATTGTCGTGGCCATCGGGTCGGCGATCCGCACCGGCCGGAACCAGGTCGGGAGCGTCAAGGCGTTCGAGTGGCTCCAGTACGTCGAGAGCGGCGTCAACGACGTCGTCTTCGCCGCCCTAGCGATCTACTTCCTCATCTCGGTGCCCAACCGCATCCGGCGCCGCCGGATCCTCCAGACCCTGCACCGGCTGCGGTCGCTGGCCCACATCGTCGACATGCACCAGATGAGTAAGGACCCGGAAGAGCTACTCCCGCGGCACGAAGGGGGCCGGACCGCCACCGGGGTGATGAACCGGGCCGACTTCGGCCGCTACCTCGACTACTGCAGCGAGCTGCTCACCATGACGTCGAAGGCGGCCGCCCTCTGCGCCGAGGAGTCGACCGACCCGATCGTGCTCGTCACGGTGAGCGAGATCGAGAACCTCACAACGGGCATGTCCCGCAAGATCTGGCAGAAGATCAGCTTGTTGCACACCGCAGGGCGCACCGCCCAGACGACGACCGGCGCCGGCATGCCCCTGACGTGAGGCCCTCGAACACGACTGGTGTCAAAGAATCGCCCATTCCCGACACGAAACCGCGATTCTTTGACACAGGTCTTTCGGCGGAGCCGGTCATGGCGGAGCCGGTCATGGCGGAGCCGGTCATGGCGGAGCCGGTCATGGCGGAGCCGGTCATGGCGGAGCCGGTCATGGCGGAGCCGGTCATGGCGGAGCCGGTCATGGCGGAGCCGCTCAGCAGCCGCCGTATCAACCACCCCCAACCACCCCCGCGGTCAACCACCCCGGGGTCAGCTCCCCCGGTCGACCCACTCCCTCAGGTGTGGTTTCTCCGCGCCGATGGTCGTCGAGTCGCCGTGGCCGGGGTGCACGACCGTCTGCTCGGGCAGGGTGAGCAGCCGGGCGCGGATCGAGTCGATGATCGCCCCGAAGTCGCTGAACGAACGGCCGGTCGCCCCCGGGCCGCCCGCGAACAGGGTGTCGCCCGTGAAGACGAGGCCGAGGGCCGGCGCATGGAAGCAGCAGGATCCCGGCGAGTGACCGGGGGTGTGCAGGACCTCGACGTCGACGTCGCCCACCGTGATGACCTGCCCGTCGACGAGGTCACTGCCGGGCGCGTCAGCCTGCGCCCGGTCCCAGAGCACCCGGTCGTCCGGGTGGAGGTATGCCGTGGCGCCCGTGTGCCGGGTGATCTCACCGACCGCCGTGACGTGGTCGTCGTGCCCGTGGGTGCACAGGACCGCGAGAAGGTGCCGGTCGCCGACGAGCCCGAGGACCGGGACGGCGTCGTGCGGGGCGTCGATGACAATGCACTCCGTGTCGTCGCCGAGCACCCAGACGTTGTTCTCGACGTCCCACGTGCCGCCGTCCAGGGAGAACGTCCCCGAGGTCAGCGCGTGCTCGATGCGTACTCCGCCGGGAGAACGCGGCCCGGGCTGCCCGCCGGTCACAGTTCCACGACCGAGCGCAGGACGCCGCCCTCGCGCATCCTGCCGAACGCCTGCTCGACGTCGCCCAGGCCGATCCGCTCGGTGACGAACGCGCCGAGGTCGAAGCGGCCCTGCAGGTAGAGGTCGACGAGCACCGGGAAGTCGCGCGACGGGAGGCAGTCGCCGTACCAGCTCGACTTCAGCGCACCACCCCGACCGAAGATCTCGATCATCGGCAGGGTGATCTGCTGCTCCGGCGTCGGGACCCCGACGAGGACGAGCGTGCCCGCCAGGTCCCTGGCGTAGAAAGCCTGTTCGTAGGTCTCAGGGCGGCCGACCGCCTCGATGACGACGTCCGCCCCGAACCCATCGGTCAGCTCCCTGATGCGGGCGATCGCGTCCTCGGTCGAGGAGTTCACCGTGTGGGTGGCGCCGAGCTTGCGGGCCCACTCGAGCTTCCGGTCGTCGACGTCCACACCGATGATCGTCGTCGCCCCCGCGACCCGTGACCCCGCGATCGCTGCCGACCCGACGCCGCCGCAGCCGATGACCGCAACGCTGTCGCCGCGCCCGACGTTGCCCGTGTTGACGGCCGCGCCGAAGCCCGCCATGACGCCGCAGCCGAGCAGCCCCACCGCTGCAGCCTCGGCCCCGGGATCGACCTTGGTGCACTGGCCCGCTGCGACGAGCGTCTTCTCGGCGAAGGCTCCGATCCCCAGCGCGGGGCTGAGCTCGGTGCCGTCGTTGAGCGTCATCTTCTGCTGCGCGTTCGCGGTGTCGAAGCAGTACCACGGCTTGCCCCTGGCACACGCCCGACACTGACCGCAGACCGCCCGCCAGTTGAGGATGACGAAGTCACCCGGCGCGACTGCCGTCACGTCATCACCGACGGCCTCGACGGTGCCGGCGGCCTCGTGCCCCAGCAGGAACGGGAACTCGTCGTTGATCCCACCCTCGCGGTAGTGCAGGTCGGTGTGACACACCCCGCAGGCGCGGACCTGCACCACGACCTCGCCCGGTCCCGGATCCGGCACCACGACGTCGACGAGCTCCACGTCGGCGCCCTTGCTCCGGGCGATGACGCCCCAGACGGTCTGTGGCATGTCGACTCCCTGCAGTGGTGGTGATCTCGTGGTCAAGCACATCACATCCCCGCTGTCCCCCGGAGGCGGACTCGTCGCTACCCTCGCGCCATGCACAGCCGCCCAATCCTCGTCGTCCAGCACCAGGCGACCTGCCCGCCGGGCTGGCTCGGCGAGTCGATGACGGAGGCGGGCGCAACGCTCGACGTGCGTTCCCCGTATGCCGGGCAGCAGCTTCCCGAGGACCTCAACGGCCACAGCGCCCTGGTGGTCCTCGGCGGCTCCATGGGTGCCAATGACGACGCGTCGGTCCCGTGGCTGGCTCCCACCAAGGCGCTCGTTCGCGAGGCGGCGACCCACGGCATACCGATGCTGGGGATCTGCCTGGGCCACCAGCTGGCCGCCGTCGCCCTGGGTGGCGTCGTCGAGGTCAACCCCGCCGGGCCGCAGACCGGGGTGCTCGACCTGGGATGGCTCCCCGATGCCGCCGGCGACACGCTGCTCGCAGGGTGCGCGTCACGTGCGGTGCAGTGGAACGGCGACATCGTCACCGAGCTGCCCTCCGGGAGCACCGTCCTGGCCCGAGCGGCGACCGGCGAGTTGCAGGCAGCGAGACTGGCGCCCACGGTGTGGGGCGTCCAGTGGCACCCGGAGGCCGGCGCGGACCTCGTCCGGACGTGGGCCGACGAGGACCGGGCGGCTGCACCGGCCCGGGCGAGCGAGTTCGACGAGCGGGTGTGGGACGTCGAGCGGGCCGGCCGGCAGCTGTGGCAGAACTGGCATCCGCTCGGGGCGCGCTTCGCGGCGCTGCGTGACCGCGGGATCTGATCGGCAGCCAGCCCGGGAAAAGGTGGTCAGGAGATCGGGATGACGAGGGCCGTGGCGATGGCCGCGACCCCCTCTCCCCGGCCGGTCAGGCCGAGCCCGTCGGTCGTCGTCCCGCTGACCGACACCGGAGCTCCGACGGCCCCGGACAGGGCCGCCTGTGCCTCGTCGCGCCGGCCGGCGATCTTCGGCCCGTTGCCGATGACCTGCACGGCGACGTTGCCGATCTCGAAGCCGGCCGTCCGCACGAGGCGGGCCGCCTCGGCGAGCAGATGCGCTCCGGACGCTCCGGCCAGGTCGGGTCGGTCAGTGCCGAAGTGCGCGCCGAGGTCGCCGATCCCCGCTGCGGAAAAGAGCGCATCGCAGACGGCGTGCGCGGCGACGTCCGCGTCCGAGTGGCCGTCCAGCCCCCGCTGGCCCGGCCAGTGCAGGCCGGCGACCCAGAGGGCCCGGTCCGACCCGTCACCGGCGAACGGGTGGACGTCCACCCCGATGCCGACGCGCGGCAGCGGATGGCCTCCGGATGGGTCAGTCACGTCGGGCTCCTTCGGTGAGCCAGGGCGCCGCCGACAATGACCGCCACGGCGTCGTCGGGAGTGAGCGCGGCTGTGTCGACGGACAGGTCAGCCGACCACGCGGCATACTCCCGCCCAGTGATCTCCGACCAGGTGGGCTGTCCGAGCCCGACGATGTCGCCGGAACGGCTCGTGGCGCGTTCGCGGTGCAGGCCGGGGTCGCCGCAGACCACCTCCACCTCGAGAAGAGGAAGACCACGGGAGAGTGCCACCGCTCGCCAGGCGGCGCGAGTCTCCGCGACGGCGTTGACCGTGTCGGCGACGACGAGGTGCTCCAGCTCGAGCTGGTCGGCGGCCACGGCATACGCGACGGCATAGCCCGCAACGCCGACCGGGTGACCGGTCAGCCCACCATCGACGATCGCCTGCTCGATGGTGTCGACGCGGATGTGCGCGGCACCGGTCCGCCGGGCCAGCGCCCGAGAGATCGTCGTCTTGCCCGAAGCGGGCAGCCCACCGAGAACGACAAGACCGGCCACCACCTCAGGCGTCCCGTCCGTCCCAGACGATCGGGCCACGGTGGAGCTTGTGTGGAGCGGCCTGGGCGACCGGCTTGACGACGAGACGGTCGACGTTGACGTGCTGAGGAAGCCTGATACAGAAGGCAATGCACTCGGCCACGTCCTCCGCGACGAGGGGACGGTCGACCTCTGCGTAGACGGAGTCGGCCCTGGCCCGGTCGCCGTGGAACCGAGTCAGGGAGAACCCCTCCGTGTGGACCATGCCGGGGGCGACCTCGATGACGCGGACCTGCTCACCGTTGAGCTCGAGCCGCAGCGTCTCGGTCAGGGCCCGCTCCGCGTGCTTGGCCGCCGTGTAGCCGGCTCCGCCCTCGTAGGTCACCAGGGCGGCGACGGACGTGACGTTGACGATGGTGGCTCGGGCCGATCGACGCAGGGCAGGGAGCAGTGCCTGAGTGACGTGCAGCGTGCCGAGCACGTTGGACTCGTACATCGAGCGCCAGTCGTCGGCGCGCGCGAGCTCGACGGGGTCCGTGCCGATCGCGCCGCCGGCATTGTTGACCAGGACATCGCACTCCGGGATCCGGGTGACCGCCGACGCCACATTGTCGGTTTCGGTGACGTCCATGACGACGGTGCGGCACTTATGTCCGAGCGCGCTGGCAACCGCCTCGAGGCGCTCGAGGCGTCGGCCCGTGACGACGACATCGAAGCCGTCCTCGACGAGCCGCGATGCGGTGGCCGCTCCGATCCCTGATCCTCCTCCGGTGACGACAGCGACTGGGCTCACGTGCGGTTCCTCTCCAGGAGCAGCTCGGCGAGGACGAGGTCCTCTGGGGTGGTGATCTTCAGAGCGCGCCGGTCACCATCGATGACGTGGACACCGATGCCCATCCTCTCGACCAGGGCCGCGTCGTCGGTGACCGGGTGGCCGGCCGCGGACTCGTGCGCCCGCACGAGCAGCTCGCGCGTGAAGCCCTGCGGGGTCTGGATCGCCCGGAGGGCCGAGCGCTCGGGCGTCGCGACGACGAGACCTGTGGCATCGACCTGCTTGATGGTGTCGACGACGGGGAGCCCCGGGACGACGGCCTGGTGCCCTTGGCGCACCGCCTCGATCACCGCCGTGAAGAGCGACGCGGGAGCGAGCGCTCGGGCGACGTCGTGGACGAGGACGACCGACGGCTCGTCGGGGAGGGCAGCAAGACCGGCGGCGACCGAGTCCCCCCGGTCGGTTCCGCCCGGCGCGACGCCCACGACGACCCTGGCAGGGACTCGCGCGTCGAACGCCGCCGCTGCGGCCGCAGCCAGATGGGATGCCGGCGCGACGATGACGACGGAGGAGACGTCGGGACACTCGGCCACCGTGACGAGGACCCGGGTCAGCAGGGACTGGCCAGCAAGGAGAAGGAACGCCTTGGGGACCGTGGCCCCGAGCCGGGTCCCCGACCCTGCCGCGACAAGCACGACTGCGACGGGACCGACGGAACCCACAGGGGTCAGGACGCGAGGACCTCGTCGAGGATGGCCTCGGCCTTGTCCTCGTTCGTCTTCTCGGCGAGCGCCAGCTCCGAGACGAGGATCTGACGTGCCTTGGCGAGCATTCGCTTCTCGCCGGCGGACAACCCGCGGTCCTTGTCGCGCCGCCACAGGTCGCGAACGACCTCGGCCACCTTGATGACATCGCCGGAGGCGAGCTTCTCGAGGTTGGCCTTGTAACGGCGGGACCAGTTCGTCGGCTCCTCCGTGTGAGGCGCCCGCAGCACCTCGAAGACCTTCTCGAGCCCTTCCTGCCCCACGACGTCCCGGACACCGACGAGGTCGCAGTTGTCTGAGGGGACCTCGATCGTCAGGTCGCCCTGGGCGACCTTGAGCTTGAGGTAGAGCTTGTCCTCACCCTTGATCGTTCGGGTGTTGATTTCCTCGATCAGTGCCGCCCCGTGGTGGGGGTACACGACCGTTTCGCCGACCTTGAAGACCATCTGCTGTTTTCCCCTTTCGAGACCTCGAGAATACCACGGCGCGCCCCGGGACCGCGAGTCTCCACCGGCCGTTGTTGCAGGTCAGAGCCTCGACAGCGGTGCTGCACCGGACGTTCCGGGCCTTGACAACAGACCGGTTGGCATGCAACGCGCGGAGTAGGACTTGACACGCCACCTCACCGGCAGCCGTCTGCCGGTGAGGGTTGCCGGGGGCGGGGTCCGGACAACGGGCGCACCGCTGTTGGCCCGACCGATAGGCTGACCGGGTGAAACGGCCCGTGACCCCCACCCTGCGGATGCGCCCATCGGCCGTTGGCGCCGCCCTGTCGCTCGCGCTGCTCGGTGCCTGCTCCACCCAGTCACCCCAGCAGACGGCGATCCCCTACCAGCCGGCCGACGGCGTCGCTGCGAGCATCGGGGTCGTCCAGGCTCGTGATCTGCTCGTCGTGTCGGCCAAGAAGGACGCTCCCGGCCTGGTGTCCGGGTCGGTCGTCAACACCGGCACCGACGCCGTGACGGTCAGCTTCCTGACCCGCAGCGACTCCGAGGCGGGTGCGGGTCAGGGCGTCCCCGTCCAGCTCAAGGCCGGCGAGCAGAAGCGCCTCGAGGCCGTCCAGCTGGCCAAGGTGCCGAACGCGCCCGGCGACCTGACCTACGTGGTCATGCAGACCGGCGCCGGTCAGACCCTCGTCAATGTCCCGGTCCTCGCACCGACCGGCTACTACGCCACCCTGACGCCGACGGCGGCCCCCACCACAACCACCAGCACCGCTACCGCCTCGGGCACCACCACGGCCGCCGGCTGAGCGCCTCCGGCGGGCCGGCGCTCAGCCGCTCAGGCCGCCTCGAACTTGTAGCCCAGCCCGCGCACGGTGACGAGAAACCGCGGGGTGCCCGGGTCGGGCTCGATCTTGGCCCGAAGGCGCTTGACGTGGACGTCGAGGGTCTTCGTGTCCCCGACGTAGTCGCTGCCCCACACCCGGTCGATGAGCTGCATCCGGGTCAGCACCCGACCCGCGTTGCGCAGCAGGATCTCCAGCAGCTCGAACTCCTTGAGCGGCAACGACGTCGGCGCCCCGCCGACGGTCACCGTGTGGCGTTCCACGTCCATCCGCACGGGGCCCGCCTCGAGCGTCAGGGGCAGCAGCTCCTCCGGCTCGGCGAGCCGGCGCAGCACGGCCTTGATCCGCGCCAGCAGTTCACGCGAGGAGTACGGCTTCGTGACGTAGTCGTCCGCGCCGATCTCCAGCCCCACGACCTTGTCGATCTCGCTGTCCTTGGCCGTGAGCATGATGACCGGCACCGACCCGCGCTGCCGCAGCGCCCGGCACACATCCACCCCGGGCAACCCGGGGAGCATGAGGTCGAGGAGCACGAGGTCCGCGCCGTTCTTGTCGAACTCGACCAGTGCCGCCGGGCCGGTGTCCGCGACGGCGACCTCGTAGCCCTCCTTGCGCAGCAGGTAGGACAACGGGTCGGAGTAGGACTCTTCGTCCTCGACGACGAGGATGCGGCTCATCGGACCTCTGCTCCGGCGGTCGAGGCGGTGGCTGCGGTGGAGGCTCCAGGCTCCCCGGACAAACCGCGCGCAGGGAGGACGGCGGTGGGCACCTCGTCGGTATGCCGGTCCTCTGCGGCGCGCCGCCGTCCCACCGCGGCCGAGGGCAGCCGCACGGTGAAGGTGGAGCCGCGCCCGGGTTCGCTCCACACGGTGACCTCGCCGCCGTGGTTGGCGCAGACGTGCTTGACGATCGCGAGTCCCAGGCCGGTGCCGCCGGTGGCCCGTGACCGCGCTTCATCCACCCGGTAGAACCGCTCGAAGATCCGCTGCTGGTCGACCTGGGGGATGCCCTGGCCCTGGTCGGTGACGGCGACGAGGACGAGGTCGTCCTCGCCGCGGCTCACCCGCACGGCAACGCGGGTGTGCGGGTCCGAGTAGGCGATGGCGTTGCCGACGAGGTTGCGGATCGCGGTGATGAGCAGCTCCGGCTCCCCCCAGACGAAGCATCCCGGGGCCGTGACGAGGGCCAGGTCGACCCGCTTGTCCTCGGCCGCCAGTCGGGAGCGCTCGACGGCTTCCCGGGCAGAGGCCGACAGGTCGACGCGCTCGGGCTCCTTGAGGGTGTCCGCGATCTGGAGCCGAGACAGGTCGACGATCTCCTGGACGAGGCGGGTCAGCCGGGAGGACTCGACCTGCATCCGCCGCGCGAACCGGGACACCGCCTCGGGGTCGTTGTGCGCGTTGAGGACCGCCTCGGCGAGCAGGGCCAGACCCCCGACGGGAGTCTTCAGCTCGTGCGAGACGTTGGCGACGAAATCGCGGCGGATCTCCTCGACGCGGCGGGCGTGGCTCTTGTCCTCGACGAGGAGCAGCACGTGGGAGCTGCCGAGGGGGGCCACGCGTGCGGCAACGACGAGGCTGGGACGGCCGAGGGGCCCACGGGGCAGCTCGAGCTCCGACTCCCGGATGACCCCGTCGCGGCGCACCTGACGGGCGAGGAAGAGCAGCTCCGAGTGGACGAGCTCCCCGCCGCGGACCAGCCCGTGCGAAACCGCCGCCGGCGAGTTGTTGACGACCGCGTCGGCGGAGTCGAGGACGATCCCGCTCGAGCGCAGGACGGCGAGGACGTCCCCGATGCCCTCGGGCAGGGACGCCGGCTCGGTGGTGTCGGGCAGCCGTCGCTGCTGGCGGTCGGAGACCCGCACGGCGAGGACCGCGAGGCCGGTGAGGACCATACCGGCCATTCCCCCGAGCACTGCGGCGGTCGTCGCGTCCACCCCCTCAGCCTACGGGCGCCCGGCCCGGTCGTGGACCGCACCGGGCCGCGCCGTGCACGGGCGTGCCGAGTGTTCACCCCACCGCTGTTCTCCGTTCACCGGGAGATGCGACTCTCGCGCTGCCCGCCGCCACAGACCAAGGACATCTTGATGCGCAACGCGTTCCACGAGAACCTCGACACAATCACCGACCAGCTCGTCGAGATGACCCGCCTGGCGGGCTCGGCGATGGGCCGGGCCACGACCGCGCTCCTCGACGCCGACGTCCACCTGGCGGAGAGCGTCATCGCGGCCGACCAACAGCTCGACGAGATCCGCGCGGCGCTCGACGCCCTGTCCATCGACGTGCTCGCCCGCCAGCAGCCCGTGGCCACCGACCTGCGGGTCGTCGTCACGTCGATGCGGATGAGCTCGGACCTCGAGCGGATGGGCGACCTCGCCCGGCACGTGGCCAAGGTGGCCCGGCTGCGCTACCCGCAGAAGGCGGTCCCCGCTTCGCTGACCTCGCACATCCTGGAGATGGGCCAGGTCGCGGAGCGGATCGTCGCCAAGGCGGGCTCGGTCATCGCCTCCAAGGACACCGACTCCGCGATCAGCCTGGAGAAGGACGACGACGCGATGGACGACCTGCACCGCCGGCTCTTCGCCAGCCTGCTCGCCGACAAGGCCGACTTTCCCGCGGAGACGGTCGTCGACCTCACCCTGCTCGGCCGCTACTACGAGCGTTTCGCCGACCACGGGGTCTCCGTCGCCCGGCGGGTCGTCTACCTCGTCACCGGTGAGTTCCAGAGCGAGTCCCAGGTCGACCACGAGGAGCAGGAGGAGGCCCGTGGGCGCACCACCGACCTGCCCGGCGCCCTTCCCGGGGGCTCGACAGCCCCGGCCCACTAGCGCTCCCAGTGTGTGTGCGCTCCCAGTGTGTATGCCGGGCAGGGGTCAGCGGCCCTGGTTCGCCACCGCGGCGGCCGCCTCCGCTGCGGCTGAGGGGTCGAGGTAACGGCCCCCTCTCGTGACCGGCGTGAAGTCGCCGTCCAGCTCGTAGAGGAGCGGCATGCCGGTCGGGATGTTCAGCCCGGCGATGTCCTCGTCGCTGATGCCGTCGAGATGCTTGACAAGGGCCCGGATCGAGTTGCCGTGAGCGACGACAAGGACCACCATGCCGTCCCTCAGGTCATCCTGAATCTTGTTCTCCCAGTAGGGGACCAGCCGGGTGACGACGTCCTTGAGGCACTCGGTCGCCGGCATCGCGTTCCCGAGCCCTGCGTAGCGCGGGTCGTCGGCCTGGCTGAACTCGTCGTCCACGTCGAGAAGCGGCGGCGGGGTGTCGTAGGAGCGGCGCCACAACATGAACTGCGTCTCGCCGAACTGCTCGAGCGTCTGCTTCTTGTCCTTGCCCTGCAGTGCGCCGTAGTGCCGCTCGTTCAGCCGCCAGTCGCGGCGGACCGGGATCCAGTGCCGGTCGGCCCGGTCGAGGGCGATGTTTGCGGTGCTGATCGCCCGGCGCAGCAGCGAGGTGTGGACGACGTCGGGGAGCAGTCCGTCGGCCGTGAGGAGCTCACCGCCCGTCACGGCCTCGGCCCGGCCCCGCTCGGTCAGGTCCACGTCGACCCAGCCGGTGAAGAGGTTACGGGCGTTCCACTCGCTCTCGCCGTGGCGGAGCAGGACGAGGGGGTAGGTCATCGCGCCAGCGTATCCAGCACCCGGGGAGGCCGAGCACCTGTCGACTCCGGGTCAGGTGTCCTGCTCGAGCAGGTGGCGGAACGCGTCCAGGTTGCGCGTCGACTCACCGCGCGAGACCCGCCAGGCCCACTCCTTTCTCATCGAC